>Ga0315306_10001558_pt1 | contig 10917 bp, 12 predicted proteins | sample TDP1_MG_FD_203803 | JGI IMG/M metagenome (GOLD analysis project Ga0315306, IMG submission 203803) | Freshwater sediment microbial communities from Lake Towuti, South Sulawesi, Indonesia - TDP1 | ecosystem: Environmental > Aquatic > Freshwater > Lake > Sediment | place: Indonesia: South Sulawesi... | reverse complement strand
CAAAACTTTCCGCCATCCTAGCCGCAATCCACGGCGTATCCGTTGGTCTAGCATACATAGTCAGCCAAGGAAACATCACAGCAACCGTAATATGGTTCGCCATATCCACAGGCATAACAGCCGGACTGAGCTACTACAAAGAGAAAGGATAGCGGCATCTCATGAAAAACAGAAATTAAAGCAAAAGCCAGAACCGCAGAAAAAGGAAGAACAAAGAAAAAGCCTCAAAAAATTCTAGAAAATTATTCTAAAACTTTTCCTCAGAAGCTATTTAAGCGTTAGCATACAAACAAAAAGGTTCGACGGAGCCTTTTAATCTTGCCTACTGTCGATGATATTCTGAAGTTGCTGGAAGACGGAAGATGGCATGATTTAAACGAGATAATAAAGAAAATTGAACTACAGGACCTGAAAGTTAAAAGCCTCACAAAATTCTTAGCGCAATACAATTTCATTGAGCTAGACAAAGATGGGAAAAAAGCGAAGTTAGGTCCCTCAATACAAGATTTCCTTAAGAAAATCCGGCGAATCGAAGAAGATGAAGCGCGCTAAGAGGCCAAGAGGGCTTTGAGGCTCTGATACGCTTGGAGCAGAATTTGCCCTTTATCCGTGATTTTGAAGGACCTCATGTAGCTACTGTTTCCCTCTTCTGAAACCGTCTTTAGAAGTCCCCTATTGAGAAGAAGGTCTAAGTAGGTTTCGAGTTGTTTGAAGCTGAGGTTACACCTATACATAATGTGCGTCTTCCTCACACCGCCACCCGCCGCATCCAAAATGTCTGCAATGATGTCTATTCGGCTTCGATGCGAGGATGTTAAGCCCTCAACTTTAACCAAAAGAACCACACTAAAAATATGTCATTTCTCTATTTAAATTTTCATAGGGAAGACAGAGATTCCGCGATGCTGCCATTCTCAAGCCCTCATCTTTCCTTGAGTGGAAAGACGTAGTCTCTGCTGAACAAGGCACAGCCAAACAGACTGCTGAAAACTGTTTTGTAATGAAGCTGAGAAGATATAAAAGGAGGAGAAAACTTCCGATGACGTATTTTTCTCCGTGATTTGTGACTTTTCATAAAAAGTGTGTTTATAGGTGAAATATCACCTTAGGTTTAGGTCCTCACAGAGTTTGTTATGATCAACGTTTTTCTCCATGAAGATGCTGAGACGATTATCGCCAATCGTCATCGATAGGATTTTTATGTTTCTGCCTTCTAGAATTATGGTGTTAACTTCACCAATTTCAAAGGTGTTTGATATGTCCTGCCCTGCCTCAAGGGCTGTGGCGGACAGGATTGCGTGGTCGATTATTTTGGTTGGGTCTTTCAGGTCTATTGAGGCGGAATCTGGACCCCTAAGAATGTATCCGATGATTCCCTCTCTAGTCTTAATGTCCTTTAGAGTTTCTTGCACGTTTTCGATTTTTTCTCTAGACTTGCTTTTAGCGGGCATCTAAATCTCCTCAGGTTTCTGTCGGTTTGACCCTCACCAATTCTCCATTTTTCACTTCAAGGACCTTACAGATTTTTTCAGGTATCCTTATTATTCCCTTTCCCTTCAGCTTAGGATCGTTTATTTCCCTCACCATGCACTGAGTCGACTTCCCACTAAAGGCTTCTATCTCAACTTCACCAACGCTTTTTCTGTTTAAAAGCTCGGACCACTCCTTTAGAACTTCGAGATCTACTTGCACGGAGTCGCCGACAAAAAATCCGCTGAGGGTGTCAACTATTAGCTGTTTTGAAGGGGCAAATTGGAGGGGGGTAGGGGCGGTGCTCTCCAGTAGTTTCAGAACCGTTGGAACTATCACATGCGTTATGGCTTGTAGAAAAGTTGCATCCGCGTTTTTAGATGCTGCTAAGGCTAGGTACATATCGTTGACGCGGGAGATGTGGACCTTCCCATTTTCTCCGTCGATTATTAGGGCTTGTAGGCCTCCGATCATATCTTCTTTTTCCACAAGGCTTTGAAAAGAACGAACAGTCTTTTTTATTGTTTCTTCAGCGGTTTCTGAATCCCCTGCGACTATCATTCCATCATTTGTAAAGATGAAAGAGCAACTGACGTCTGGACATATCTTCTTGATTTCGGTTAGGGCGTTCTTTAACGCAGCAGCATACGCATTTTGGCTCATTGATTTTCACTTCCGGGCGGATCTAGGAGATCTTGAGTAGAATTCTTTCTGGTACCCCGTCGCTTTCCAACACTAGATATTTTAGTCCCTCTGTGTCCCCGATTTGATCCACCCAGTTTAGCGCTTCGCGAGCCTTTTGTAAGACCAGTAGCCTGTCTTGCTGGCTTCGAACAACTTCTTCTATGGCTGTTAGTTCATGGAAGGGATTAGCGTCCAAGACGACGTTTAGGTCGCCAACAGCTATCTCTCCTAGAGTGTTTTGAGACGCCTTTTTGCCGGCCAGCTTGAAGACCACTTCTCGAATCTTTTTTGACCTCTCAGCCAGCGTGCGAATTTCGTCTAGCCTGCGTAGGTATTCGCCTAGGACGCTCTTTGTTCGAGATATCTCCTGGTCTATGTTCTTCGCTATGTCAACTGCGGAATCGTATTCTTTTAGTTCAACTACCATATTTACACCTCCAAGGATCGTGAAAGAGGGGTGATTTCCCCTACCTCATCCCCCTACTTCGTTTTCAAAGAGTGCGTTGTAGCGCTATGGTGGATGGGCGTTACCAGTCCATGGGTATTGACTACTTTGAGTCACTATGGTAATCTTGTATGGGAGATCTGCAACCCAAGTGGCAGACCCGACATTCATCACTTTAATGGTCACAGTACTTCCTTTTGTAACAGAGTATGGAGCGCTTTGCGTTATTTGAGCTCCGGTGTCACCACGGTAACAAGTTGTGACTTTATCGTCTACCCTTGCGCCACTAAACACCACGTCTGATCTCGCGCTCAAAGTGATATTTATGTAGTTACTGCCCCATGTTTGGCCAGTGAACGAAATTTCCTCTGTTTTCATGAAGGTGAAGGTCAGTGCTCCCATCCAGGCTGCGACGGCTATGGAAACTGCGACGGTCACTGCGATCAATATGATTGCTGCAACTACTGGGCTCAAAGCTTTCCTACTCTTTAGGAGTTTTTTCATTTTTGTTTTTATCCCTCCTTTTAGAGTTCACAAGAGAGATAACGCAATATCCAGATTTAAATCTTACGACTTAATACACCATATTTCAATGAATAATTTCTGTACCGCGCGGCTTCTACAAAGCCGCCTACCCAACAAAAGATTTAAACCTGCTCAAAAAACTCCAGAAGGAGTTTGGCTACCTTCTCACCGAACTCGGTTTTCACGTAGTATTTTTTCAACGGATCTATGGCCACGCTTTTGGCTAGGCCTAGATTTTCAATCTCTATCATCCTCGCCCTAAAGGTTCCGTCGCTGAGGGTGAGCTTCAGCTCCTGCATAAATGCCTTAGCATCCTTCCATCGGCCCTTATCGAGGTGTAGGAGAAGGATGCAATCGATTGCATGATCCTTCTCTAGCATTGACTTAATCGCAGAAAGCTTTTTGTCGGTGAGAATGTTTACGACTTCTTCCAACCTTATCCCAACTTACTGTTTGTCTGATGTATTTTTGCATTTAGAAGATTTAACTTTATATTACGATTTCTGACATAACTCTCGTTTCATAAGAGTTGAAGCCTTCTAACGTGCCATTTTGGGACGGTTGAGCAATAGTATGCTTTCGTAAGACGCAAGATTTAATACTAACTTTGCTTTATTCTATTGGGTAGGAGAAGTGCAATGTTACGGATCAAACGCTTCAATGAAAAGGTACTAGCGAGATTAAAATCCTTCGGCAGTTTCTTCCCAAGGGTCTTGAGGAAGTCTAAGCTCAAAGCCATCCCTCCAGCGCCTCCACCACAAGCTATGCCAAGAGGCTACAAAATCGTTGAAAGGTACCCCTTATACGAACCCTTCGTCCATGTTGCCATTGCACAGAATCCGTCAACTGGTGAGTTCAAATACATTCTAGACGAGCTTCAACTCGACATACTTGAGCGAAACGTGTACAATAGAATCTTAGATATTCTCCTCGCTGAGATTGGATCACCAAGGGAAGAAATTGAGGATCCCCGACAATTCTTCGTCATAGAAGCAGAGAAAATCGTTAACAAATACAGAATCAGCCTAGGTTGGTTGCCCGACGTTTCTTGGTCTAAGATTTTATACCACGCCCAGCGGAACCTAGTTGGCTTTGGACGTATTGACGCTTTGATGCGGGACCAAAATATCGAAGACATTTCCTGCGACGGCGTCAAGAAGCCCGTTTACGTTTGGCATAGAAGGTATGAGAACCTCGAAACAAACCTGATCTTTGAAGACGACCAGGAACTTGATGACGTCGTAGTTAAGTTGGTTCACATGGCTGGAAAGCATGTTAGCTCAGCCTTCCCGATAGTTGACGCTTCTCTGCCGGGCAAGCACAGGCTTGCGGTCTGCTACAGACGCGAGGTAACGCCCTTCGGAACCGCTTTTACTATAAGAAAATTCCGGGAGGACCCATACTCAATTATCGACCTAATAAATCTAGGAACACTTTCTGAAAAGGTGGCCTCCTATTTCTGGATGTGCCTAGAAAACAGAGCCTCGGTCATGGTGCTCGGCGGAACGGCTTCAGGAAAAACCACGCTACTGAACGCTCTCGCTTGTTTGATTAAGCCCGGCAGCAAAATCATCACAATCGAGGAGACGGCAGAACTCAACCTCCCCCACGAAAACTGGGTGTCGTTGATTGCGAGAAGAAGCTACGGTCTTGGAGAGAGCCAAACCGGCGAAGTGGCACTCTTTGATCTAGTTAAGACATCCATGAGACATCGTCCAGACATTCTAGTCGTCGGAGAGATTCGAGGCAATGAAGCATACGTTCTATTTCAAGCTTTGGCAACAGGCCACGGCGGCATGGCTACAATGCACGCAGAAAACATCGATTCGGCTGTCAAACGTTTGGTCCAGAAGCCTATGGACATAGCCCCAGCCTACATGCCCCTCATGAACATAGTTTCAACCATTCAAAGAGTGCATCTACCGAAATCGAAAACAGGCGAAATGAAGGCCTTTAGACGCATAATCTCCGTGGACGAAATTGCCGATTATGAAGATTACAGAAACATTGCCAAATGGAACGCAGCAGAAGACAAATTCAACTCCTCATTCAAAAATGGGCTCATACTCCCCGCCATAGCAGAACGCAGAGGTTTCAGCTGGCAAGAATTGGCCGACGAGATGGAACGCCGAGAAAATGTGTTACGCTGGATGCGAACGCGTAACATAAGGAGCTACAAGGATGTCGCAGCGATCATAACCGAATACTACTCCAGGCCACAGGAATTTTACGAGAGGGAGGTGCAAGCTTTTGCCTCTGCTTCACAGTCTTGAAGGCTGGTCGTACCGTATCTTCGGGCACATCGCTCCCAAATTCTTGAGCAGTGTCTTCGAGTTTAAGGAATGCTTGGAAAGGGCAGGAACCACGATTTACCCTGAAACATATGTTTCCTTGATGTTTTTCTCAGCGCTCCTAAGTCTGCCAGTAAGTATTGCAGCAATCGTGCTTCTCTATTTCACCAAACTTCTTCCCCTCGTTTTTCTAGTACCATTACCTGCTTACATCATGATTGGTTTTATTGTCACACCAATGTCTAAGGCCGGTGAAAGAGCTACTACATTAGAAAGGGAGATGCCCTTCGCAGCAACGTACATTACTGTCATGGCTTCTGGGGGCATACCGCCTTACCTGAGTTTCAGACGACTTGCAGACGTTGAACTTCTGCCTGCGACACGTAAGGAGGCTAGGAGGCTAATCAGAGATGTGGAAATTTTTGGTGTAGACCCCCTTTCAGCTTTGGAAAATGCAGCTAGGAAAAACCCTTTGGATATTTTCAGAGATTTCGTCTCGGGGTACGCTTCGACTGTCATTATAGGCGGCGACGTTATTCACTTCCTTGAAACAAAGGCGCAGGATATCTTTAAAACGAGGTCTATGAGGGTAAAGGCTGCTGCTGAGCGTTTGGGAATGCTCCTGGAGTCCTTCATTATTATAATGGTTCTCATGTCCCTCTGCTTCTACATTCTCTTCAGCGTCGAGTCGATATACAGCACAGGCATGGATATGGGGTCCGGAGTAATCATGTATACCTACGTTTTCACTCCTATGCTTTCCATTGTTTTCATATATCTTGCCCACGGCATGCAACCAAAATCCCCGATCAGCGAGTGGAGACCGTACAAGTCCTACGCCGTTTCTTCAGCGGTGGCTATTTTAGTTCTCCTCATGCTCACCGGCTTCCTTGGAATGATTCAAACACCATTTGACTCCCTCAAAGGCATCGTTGATCTACCCGTCGCAGTGGCTATCGCCCTCATTATTTCCGCTGTTCCTCCGGCTTTCGTTCACAGCAAAGTTTCGGGTAAAAAATCGAGTATTGAGCGGGGGATAGCCAACTTTCTCAGAGATTTAACAGAAGTCAGAAAAACAGGGTTATCTCCTGAAAAGTGCATTGAGAATCTTTCGAATCGTGATTACGGAGAATTTAGCAAGGAACTGAGAAAGATGTCGTCTGACCTTTCTTGGGGCATTCCAATGAGAAAAGTCATCATGGATTTCGTCCATCGAACCAAGAGTTGGATGTCCCAGATTGTAATGTTTCTCCTACTAGAAGCCGTTGACGTTGGCGGCGGAACCATAAATATGATTGAATCGCTTGCGAGATTTAACACCATGACGCAGGAAGTGGAGAAAGAGAAAAAAATGAACGTTCGACCCTACCTACTTATGCCCTATTTCTGTGCAATTCTGCTAGTGGCAACGACTCTTATGACCCTTATTTTCACCACGCAGACGGTGGGTATGGCAGGACCAGGAGCTACAAACGCTCCTGACATAGGTTTTCTTACGTTGATCTTCACGGTTTCGGTGATCACCCACTGCTACCTCATAGGGTTAGTAGCTGGCAAAATCAGCGAAGAATCCTTGGCAGCAGGTTTCAAGCATTCCGCCTTACTCGTCGTCATCGCCATTGTCGCATCAAAAATCGTTCCAATGATAATGTAGGAGGAGGGCAAATGGGAGTTGGAAGAACTTTTGGAAAACGTCGTGGTAAGCGGGCATTAAGTCCTGTCATTTCCACAGTCATTCTAACTGGTGCCATCGTTACCTTGCTCGGCGTTGCGCTGGTTTTTGCAAACGGTCTTCTTTGGTCCAAGATTGCGGAAAGCGACTTCAACTCTGCGAAACAGTTCATGCAGACGGTGGGGCTTACGATTGACGATGTTGCTTGGACGGTGGGGCGCACAGAGACGATCAGGTACTCAAGTAGGTATGGAGACATCACCATCGAGTCCTCGACGCTAAATTATACGGTGTACGTTAAGACTGATGCAAATGTCACTTACAAATTTTCGTATGAAACTGGAGTTCTCCTTTTCAATATTCCAACTTCCCAATATTCGGTGATTAACGGTTATTGGGAACTAATCTTTCCATCTCAAAACGACGCTCTCACCCTAAAAGGCACTTCTGCCCCAGTTGTGCGAGTCTTTGCGGTTGAGAAGTCGCCTATGGGTGACGGCAGTTACATAAGGGTGGTTGTTGCGCCATCCATCAGGTTTCTGAATTCAACAATTACAATGTCAGGTAGTTCAACCTACTATGTCAAGCTATATCTTCCAGTTCTCACGCTGGGCAGCGCCCCTAGACGGGCTCAAGCTGTCACTTTAACGGGAAATTCTGTTGAAGCCAAAACCATAAGCGATGTTACCAAAATCAATGTTACCGTGAGTTTTCCTAAGGAAAAATCACCAGAGAATTTCGATGCCTCCTTCTTCAACTTTCCCAGTCTCTATGAAACTATTGAAATTTCGGAGACATACGACGATTCAGTGTTTGAGTTTTACGTCGGCGAGGTGACAGTGGATTTTGGAATTAAATAGTAATAATTTTGGAATGGAGGTCGCTGCAAGTGACGCACATAACCATTGAGTACGTCATATTAATTCCATTATTGTTTGCTCAAATCCTAGTGTTTCCTCTTGCCGCAAGCATAATGACCTCGTCGTGGGCAGATGCCCACAGGGACGTTGCACTTCAGGGTGCTGCGAGTCACCTAGCGAGCACGATTCAACAGCTCTACCTTTCTGTAAACCGGGAGGAAATCGTGGCTGGAAACATAACTCAGACTTCAACTCTTCCTCCAACCATTGAATCATACCCCTACACAGCCACTGGTAGTCTGAGCGCTCCCTTAGACTCCAATTCCAGCAGAGTGCTCACCCTCACTCTTAGATTGGAAGAAGCTGGAAATACGGCGACAGCCACCGCCTTGCTGGGTCCTAATGCAAGATGGGATGGAGGAACTTTCCGCAGCATCTCTCCTAATGCTTCGATTAAAGTTCGGAAGTTTGTTGATGGCACCCTTCTCTTTTCCTTCGAGGGAGGTTAATAATGGCAGGTCCAACCATAGATCACATAGTTTCTATAGTAATTCTCGTAGCCGTGTTAACGCTATCCTTCGCTGTCTATAACCAAGTCCTAGCCAACGCAATCGCGTATGAACGTAACCGTCAAGTTGCCATGAAGGCCATGGACCTCATGGATACTATTTGTCTAAGTCCAGGAAATCCTCCAGATTGGGGACAAAGTAATAGTATTCCCTTAGGTTTCGGTCTTCAGGACCCGGAATCCGCTGGCTATACGCTTAGTCCATTTTCCATAATGAGGTTAAGGTCTTCAGTAAACGGGGAACTGGTCTACTACCCTAAAACTGGCTTGTACTACAACAATGTTAGTTTAGACGGTGGAGGTTCTCTACTAATGCCATTGGGCAACTGTATCAACTATACAACGGCTGCAAGACTGTTGGGCGTAAACGGAACCTACGGATTTCGAATCACCATTGCGCCAACGTTGAATGTTTCTATTTCAGAAGTCCCCTCAAGTTATCTAGTTCTCAAAGTTAAAGTAAGGGGACCTGGGCTGGCTGTAAGTGGCGCCACCTTGAATTATCACATGCATCAGGTGGTTCAAAACCCGGATCCTGACGTTGACGTCCCTTTAATTCTAACGCAGTCTGGTGTTGCACAAACAGACTCATCGGGTTCAGCGCTGATAGAATTTTCCATTGACCCAGACAATGCATACTCGTTCATAGTCTACGCCCATCTTGGAGGACTCAATGGGGTTGGTTACTATTCCCATGACGCTCTTGAGGGCTATCCTCCATTCATCATACCATTCATTAAAAACTTTGAACAGGGAACCATCATTATTGCTCATAACTGGGACGTACACTTTTATGGACGTCCAGTACCCGACGTAAAATACAACGCAACCTTTTTCGTTCTGACCGAGAACTTTGAGTTGCGCCAAGTTCAGATAGTGAATTCTACAGGGCATTTAAATTATGGTGAAGGAAAACCCTACAACACAACGCAAGTTCCAGCCTCAGAGTCAGGAATTCTGTTCATTTCCTATCGGTGGGGAAACAGGTTCGGAACGATTATGGTGCCCTGGGGAATCAGCACTCTCGGGGTTTCGGTAACCTTTGGTGACCAACCTTCTTACCGTGAATGGGTTGCCACCGAACTTAGGCAGGTAATCGTTAATGACATGTCATACCAGGTGAAGTTGGCGGTGTGGAGCCTAAAAGATTAACGAAGTTTGTGGAGGTGAAAGGGCGTTGATGAGAACGGTTGAGGTCCTGTTTGTGATCATAATCATACTTGGGGCCTTCATGGTTACTACCCAGTTCGCTGTTTTGCCCTCGCCACGCCAAATTTTTGGCACTAATCTACGGGAGCTAGCTGTTTCGACGCTTCAAGCCCTTGATGCAAAATATAATCTGAGTAGAATCGTCTTTAAGGATGATTCGGATGCTTGGGGAGTCCTGCAAAAAGCTCTTTCCGCCTCCCTCCCTCCTAACATCGTCTTCAACCTCACTGTTTTCAGCATCAACTCCACCGGTGGAGTTGTAACCTATCAACTGGTAAATTCTATTTCGAACGCCGAAGGAAATCTTGGAGTTGGCTCGGAATCTGCTTCATGCCTAGTAACGTCGTCAAAGGTCACATTTGGGATAACTCCTGAGAAAATAGGAGGAAAAAAGCCGAAAACCCTCTACATCTTGAACTGCAGTGACGCCAACGGATGGTGGATCACAGGCTACACTGGCCAGAGTCTTGCTTCAGACCTCTATAAGCTTCTCTCTCCATATTTCCAGACCACTATTCTCATAAACTCCACTGCCCAGCTCGAGCTTCTTTTGAATAACTCTACACAGATCGGGGGAACCAAACAAAATGCTGTGGTGATAAACACTTTCGGCGAGGCTGTTCCCATCCCACGTGCCTACTGTCAAGGAGGTTCACGCGAAAGTGAAGGCTATTCGGGCGGAACGTATGCAAAATACTGCCACACTCTTGGCATAAAAACACGTACATATAATTGGACTTGGGTCAGCATTGTAGGTTACCCAGTCTATTACGTTACTAACACCAATTTCTTTACTGGCGCTGGCGACCAGAATACTTATGGAATTTATGGAATGAAGCAAGTAGGAGCAGCTGGGCTTAACAACTTCCTGCGAGGATTAGACAGCCAATCATACTCGTCTTCTGATACTCAATGGCTCACCGCAGACATTAGGGAGCAGCTCCAATTCACCTCTGAGGCGCGTGACCTCTCCAATTATTATGGAATCTACCCTGCTCCTTCCCCGATGGCGAGCCGTGCACTCCCTGTGACCGGTTCCTTATCTATCGTGAGTAGGTACCACTTGACCAGACGAGCTACAATGTTTGAACTCAAAACTGTAAGTGGCGTCCAATATTGTCCCGCTGCAACTTTCACCCACACCGGAGGTGGCGCCCTTACAGCAATAGGGCTAACAAGAACCCCAGACATCA
>Ga0315306_10001557_pt1 | contig 10929 bp, 6 predicted proteins | sample TDP1_MG_FD_203803 | JGI IMG/M metagenome (GOLD analysis project Ga0315306, IMG submission 203803) | Freshwater sediment microbial communities from Lake Towuti, South Sulawesi, Indonesia - TDP1 | ecosystem: Environmental > Aquatic > Freshwater > Lake > Sediment | place: Indonesia: South Sulawesi... | reverse complement strand
GAAGCTGAGGGAGTTTTCAGGAGGCTCGAAGGAACTGGATTTATTTTTCAAGGGTAAGAACACTCGTTTCGAGTTGAAAATAACCTATCAGCTTGAGCCAGGAGCATTCTATGCCCGGCGGAAATTAGCAATTCGTGATGCACGCAGCAGAAATCATTTCCTTCGCTGGCTGTGGCCTCGGCAGGGAATCATCTTCGGAGAAGTGACAAGCGTTAAAGCTGGCGGCTTTGGCCAGCCGGTTGCCTTCCGCCTTGGTGGAGGCGGTGCGTTCTTTGGACTTGAATATCCGACATCTACTAATTCGATCAATTTCAAAGAACCAGGCAAGGCTGAAGTCCGCTGCGGCCAGGAGATAGGGGAGAGAATCGGAAATTCCTGGGTTGAGAGCGAATGGGTTGTGGAGGGGCTTTCGCCTGATTCCCGTCTCAAGTTCTGGTTCTCGAAGTATCTTGACCGGATTCGTGTTGCGCCGCTGCGGCCTTATATACTTTACAACACCTGGTATGACCTGCGCGCTCCGGAGATTGTTAAAGACCAGACTCGAGCTTTGACCGAAGAAAATATCCTGAGGACAATAGCCTCTTTCCGGAAGAGGATGTTTGAGGCGCGAGGCTTGAACCTGGATGCTTTTGTCCTTGATGACGGCTGGGATGTCTACCGCAGCGATTGGGCGCTGAGAAGCGAGCAGTTCCCGCGTGGACTGACGCCGCTGGCTGAGGCTTTAAAAAGCATGGGAACACGCCTGGGGATGTGGCTGGGTCCGATCGGCGGCTACTCCAATCGCGACTGGCGCGTTGGCTGGATGCGCGCTCAAGGATACGAGACTGTTGGGGACCAGATGTGCGTAGCCGGGGAGCGCTACAAGCAGCTCCTGAAGAAGAGGGTTGTTGATTTTGTCCAGAAGGATGGTGTCGGCTATTTTAAATGGGACGGCATTCAACTCAGCTGCAGCGAACCGGGTCACGGCCATCTTCCGGACATCTATTCGCGCCGGGCTGTGATGCAGTCTGTGATCGACCTCTGCCAATCCGTGCGCAATGAATATAAAGACATCTTTCTCAATGTCACTTCAGGCACCTGGCTAAGCCCCTGGTGGCTGAAGTATGCCAACACCATCTGGATGCAGGGGAGCGACTACGGCTACGCCAATGTGCCTTCGATCAGCCGCCGCGACAGAGCCATCACCTATCGCGACTTTGTCCTTTTCGACGACCTCTGCCAGCAGGAATTCTGGTTTCCGATTGCCAACTTGATGACCCACGGCGTCATCAAAGGGGAATTGGAGCTGCTGGGCGAGAGGGACGAGCCTCTGGATAAATTTACCGATGATGCCCTGCTCTATCTTGCCCGGGGCATTTCGATGTGGGAGCTTTACATCTCGCCGGATTTGCTCACCGACGGCGAATGGGATTCTCTAGCAGCAGCCATTCGCTGGGCGAAAGACAGGTTCCCGATACTCTGCCTGACAGAAATGGTCGGTGGAGACCCGGGAGAGCTGAAGCCATACGGTTATGTCCATTTTCAGGGGAAAAGAGGCATTGTCGCTGCCCGCAATCCATTCATAGAGGAGCAGGCTTTGAAGATCAAGCTTTCGCCTTCAGCAGGCCTCGACCCTGACGCCACATCCCTTGTTGTGGAGAAGGTCTATCCTACGCGGTTTGTCTTTCCCCAATTGCAGCAAGCAGGGTCGACGATCGAGCTCCCTTTGCAGGGATACGAAACTGCGGTCTATGAGATTTATCCTTTGGAGGAAGCAACAGAGCCGCTGGTGGCTGGCGTAACCTTTGACGATGTGTCAGAAGGAAAAGATGGCTACAAGATTAGAGTCTGCGAGAGGGAAAAAGGCGGGCGCCTCCTTAATCCGGAAAAAGTGAATGAAGTCTTAGTCGGCGGCAAAAAGGTCAAGCCAAAGGAAGCTTTGTTTCCGGCTGAAAAATTGAAAGAGACAGTGAGCGATGCCTCTGTTCAGGTCTCTTCAGCAAAAGAAGGCTCAGTAGTTGATATCCGCTTTAAGCTTCAGGAGCCTGCTCTGGAAGCGACGCTGGCCATCCTGCTCGAGCCTTCTGGAAAGTCAGTCGACGCTGAAGATCCGGCTGTTGAGCTGAGCGTTAACGGCAGCAAGGTCGAGCCAAAGGTCGAGAATCAGAAAGGACGTTGGGCCTGGTACAGGATTGATGTTTTGCCAGGAGAGCACACGGCGCAAATGCAGATTGTTCCTGGCAAGGATAGGATTGAATGGATGGGGTCTGCGTACGTCTGGCTTGTCTACCTGGAGAAGCCGAAGGCAGTAGACGCTTCTTTTGCTCTGTCCCAAAAAATCTCAAGCCGACGGCCGATGCCGCCCAAGCCCTGGCCTGTTGGAGTCGTTCGAAAGGATATCAAGCTCGGCAAGGTCGAAGTTCAGGCAAAGAAGTGAATAAGGAGTTAAAGATGAGAAAAGCTTTGATTTCAATCCTTCTCGGTTTTTTCATGATTTTTTTCTTCATAACTGTCCAAAGAAATTCTCTTCAAGCGGCTGAGGTTCCTGACGCTTCAAAGATAACTCGACTCTCACTCGAAGGCGAGTGGCAGTTCAGGCAGGGAGGCCAGGAGAAATGGTATAAAGCCACAGTCCCAGGCTGTGTTCACACTGACCTGATGAATAACGGATTAATCCCAGACCCTTATTACCGAGATAACGAGGTCAAGGTGCAATGGGTGGAGAGAGAAAACTGGGAGTACAGAAAAGAGTTTTTTATTCCTGAGACCATAATGGCACGAAATTATATCGAACTTGTCTGCAAGGGATTGGATACATACGCGAAAATCTTTATCAATGGCAATAAGGTTGCTGAGACGGATAACATGTTCCGCGGCTACAGGTTTGAGGTAAAGCCTTTCCTGCAGCAGGGGAGGAATGAGATAGTCGTTTTTATTGATTCTCCTGTAAATCGGGAAAAGGCTTTCGAAGAAAAGCTGCCTTACAAGATTCCCGGAAATTGCCCCTTCACCAGGAAAGCCCATTATCATTTTGGCTGGGACTGGGGACCGAGGCTGACCACAAGCGGAATCTGGCGCCCGATTTACATCGAAGCCTGGGATGCGGCCCGTGTCGAAGACCTGGAGATAGACCAGGAATTTTTGGATAAAAATACAGTCCGTCTGAATTTAAAGCTTAATATTTTATCCGGCCAAGACCAAGGAGCAGAGATAAAAGCCATGGCTTCAGGGGAGAAGAAGGAATTTGCTAAAAGCTGGATGGCTACTTTGAAGAAAGGGCTCAACACTCAGGCGAATTCTTTAAAGATCACAAATCCTGAGCTCTGGTGGCCGGCAGGAATGGGAGAGCAGAACCTCTATACGGTCAGGGTTCAGCTTCTGCAAAAAGGGAAAGAGCTTGACGCTGTCTCCAAGCGGATTGGCCTGCGCACACTTTGGCTGGAGCAGAAAGACGACGAGTGGGGAAAGAGCTTTCAATTCGTGGTCAACGGCATCCCGTTTTTTGCCAAAGGAGGAAACTGGATTCCATCCGATGTTTTCTTGAATCGAGTGACGCTGCAGAAATACCAGAAGCTTCTCAAAGATTGTGTCGAAGCAAAGATGAACATGCTCCGCGTCTGGGGAGGCGGAGTTTATGAGGCTCCTGAATTCTATGACCTCTGCGATGAGCTCGGGCTTACAATCTGGCAGGACTTCATGTTTGCCTGCAGCATGTATCCTGGCGATGAGGCTTATCTCGGAAACGTAAAGGCTGAAGCGGAGTATGTGATAAAAGAGTTGAGGCATCATCCCTGTCTTGCCCTCTGGTGCGGGAACAATGAATGCGAAGAGGGCTGGTTTTTCTGGGGATGGAAACAAACTCTCCCTCAGAAGCTCTGGGAGGATTATGAAAAGACATTCCATCAAATCCTTCCTGAAGCGGTTATAGCCTATGACCCGAAGCGGCCCTATTGGCCGAGCTCGCCGCATTCGGAGAAAATCGGAGACCCCCGCTCCGATAAATCCGGAGACATGCATTATTGGGGAATCTGGCATGGACAGGAGCCATTCAAGGAGTACCGGAAGAAATTCCACCGCTTCTTCAGCGAATTCGGGTTTCAGTCTTTTCCGCTGATCGAAACAGTAAAAACTTACACTCTTCCCGAAGACCGGAACATCACCTCTCCGGTCATGGAGCAGCATCAGAAGCACCCTCGGGGCAACAGGCTTATCATTCAATACATGCTCGACGATTACCGGCTTGCCAAAGATTTTGAATCTTTGCTCTGGCTCAGCCAGGTTCTTCAGGCCGAAGGGATGAAGATTGGCGCAGAGCATTTCCGCAGCCAGATGCCGAGGACCATGGGCTCTTTATACTGGCAGATAAACGACTGCTGGCAGGTCGCCTCCTGGTCAGGGATAGATTACTTTGGAAACTGGAAAGCCCTCCATTATTACGCCAAAAGATTTTATAATCCAGTCCTTGTGGCTGCGATAGATTCAGGAAATGTCTTGAACGTCTACGGCATCTCTGACCTTTCTCAGCCTGTCGATGCCGAACTCCGCTGGCAGGTTAGAAAATATGAGGGTGAAGTGATTGCCCAAGATTCAATTTCGGTCAGGCTTGAGCCAAGGACAAGCCGCATCATTTTTGCCAAATCCCTGGATGAGCTGAGGAAGGATTCTGCTGAGAATGAAGCTTATTTCTATTTCGAACTAGTCAAGGGGGATAATGCCCTTAGCTCCAACATCCATCACTTCTCAGAGCTGAAAAGAGTCTACCTTCCTAAACCGGAGATTCAAAAGAAAGTCTTGATTCAAGGAAAGAAGATTTCAGTCACTCTGGAAAGCACAAAGTTTGCCAAGGATGTTTACCTCTCTGCTCCTGGCATTAAAGGAAGATTTTCTGATAATTTCTTCGACATGATTCCCGGCAGAATCTACGAAGTTGAATTCCTTTCCGATGAAGAAATAGACCCTTCAAAATTCGAGAAATCTCTGACCGTTATTTCCTTGAGGGATAGCTACTAATACAAAGGCACTAAGTGTTTTTACATTGTCATTGCGAAGCGCGAAGCGCCGTGACAATCTCTTAGTTTGATGAGATTGCACAGCCTGTTCCGAGCAGAGCGAGGAATCTCCTGCGTTCCTCGCAATGACATTTTGGTTAATGCGTTTGTATTAAATAAAGACGGCGCTTATCAAAGTCATATAAAATAATAATCTTTCCCTCGCTTTTGAAATCCAGGCTGCCAGTTTAGCTAAGAGTATCTTGCTGAGCGGCGATTCAGATTAATAAGAAAAAGGCAAGGACAAGCTTTTATCCGATTCCTTCCTTGCCGACTTCCTTTAAAAGAAACTCCCAGTCTTGATTGGTTCTGGTGAAGATGCCGCAGTTTCCGAGCTTCACCTTGCTCAACCCAATCTCTTTTGCCAGATGATAAGCCCTGAGCATTTCGGATAGTTTAGGAGACCTCACATCTTTCATCTCATACTGAGGAAAGAAGGCGAGGATAGTTGTCGGGGTTTCTGGGTTTAGAACACAAATGAGCTGTGCAATTTTCTTAATCTCCTCATCCTCGACCCAGCCAGGAATGAAGAGGGTAAGGACTTCGAGGACAAAGCCTCTCTTTAATATCTCTTCGGGCGCTTTCAATATCCATTCGTTTGTCGTGCCGCAGAGCTTGCGGTAGATTTCTCGATCATAGGCTTTGATATCCAGCCAGAAGGAATCAAGGCCAGAGTCTTTGAGCCTGTCCAAATTCTGGGGAATAAGACCAAAGCCGTTTGTCTCCAGCAGAACCCAGATGTTCTTGCATTTTTTCTTGATTTCCTCAGCTGCCTGGCAGTAGAAATCGACACAGCAAGCTAAGTCTCCTCCGGTAAAAGCCACGATGTTTCTGGCTGGGCCGAATCCTTGAGGGCTGAGAACGATGTCTTTTGGCTGCAAGGTTTCTGGGCAGAGCCAGCTCTTCTTTCCGTAGACCAGGCAACTTCCGCAGCTTCGGCACAAGTCTGTGCCGTGCCACATCGTGGCTTTCTCTCTCGGCTCCAGGACAGTAACCTCCTTTTCATACTCCTTAGCGATCGAGCCGATTTCTGCTGCTGAAAGCCATGTTCCTTCAGCTTGCTGGGAAAATTCCCAGGAATGGCATTTCAAGCAGTTGTGGTTGCATCCTGATTGATAGATGGAGAAATAGTGTTCTGGCCGGGAGAGATGGGCAGACTTGATCAGGCGACGCCATTGATTGTCTTTTAAATTCAAAGTGGCATCGCAAGCCTTCTTAAAGCCATTTCCCACTCGAGTTAGACAGCTTCCTGTTTTGAATCCCTGCTCAACCATGCGGCACTTTATCACTTTAATCCTCGAACCTCCCGGCGATGGCTTGATTGCAGAACTTGCATTTCCCCTGAATCAAGAGAATTTCTTTCGTCTCCAATCCTTCTCTGACAATAAGAGTTTGTCCGCAATTGGGGCAGAATGTATTTTCTCCTACGCTGCCCAAGACATTTCCCAGGTAGACATAGCTCAAGCCCCTGTTCAAACCTATCTCCCTTGTCTTTTCCAAGGTTTCTATCGGTGTGGCCTGGAGATGGGAGAGCTTAAGGTGGGGAAAAAAGCGGGTGAGATGCCAAGGAGTATCTTTGCCTAATTCACTGCAAATCCAGGAAGCCATCCGGCTCAGGTCTTCTTCATTGTCATTCATTCCAGGGATGATGTTAGTCACGACCTCGACATGCATCTTCCATTTTTGCTTGGCTCTCTTGATCACCTCCAGAATTCCAGAGAAGTTATTCACATTGGCAATCCTCTTGTAAGAATCATCGGAGAATCCTTTTAAATCGACGCGAAAGACATCTAGATAAGGACCGATGATATCCAGCGCTTCAGAGGTTATTAACCCGTTGGTGACGTAATTAGTGTAAAGATTATTTTTTTTCGCCAGCTTTGCTCCTTCCAGAGTATACTCAAACCAGAGAGTCGGCTCGTTATATGTCCAGGAGATTCCAAGGCATTTGCTTTTCTGGGCAATCTTGATCAATTCTTCTGGCGGAGTCATCTTGGCGAATCTTATCTCCTCTCTCACCTCCGAGTGGGCGATGTCCCAGTTCTGGCAGCCAGGGCAGCGGAAGTTGCAGCCATAGCTTCCTAGGGAGAGCCATCTTGAGCCAGGAAAAAAATGATAGACAGGCTTTTTCTCGATAGGTGAGACCATAATCGTAGAGACAAGGCCGTAGATTAAAGAATAAAGCTTTCCATGGCGATTGAGCCTTGTCCGGCAGTATCCTCTTTGACTATCCTTAATCAGGCATCTTCTCTGGCAGACATGGCATTGGACGACATCATCAGGTAACTTTTCGTAGAGAATAGCTTCAATCATGTTTTTACAACACCAGAATTATGTGAGAAGCTATTTCCATAATTCAAAGCCTGCTCTCTTAAGCCTTTCCACTGTTGTCTGGTAAGGGTCGCAGCGCTCCTCTTCAAGATAGTCCTTATAGCCGATGGCTCTGAGTTTAGCCAGCATCATTTTTCTTTCTTCTCCGGGCATCAGCCGAGAATCGGTCATGGCCGCCACATGAAAACTCACTCCTGCTTTTTTCAGATTCGCTATGGCTTTAAAGGGAAGCTCGTAGAATTCTGCTTTGGCTCCTGTCCTCTTTTCAAACCCCTCTCCATTCCCGGCCTTGAGCGAAACCCGGACATGAATATTATTATATTTTTTCAATCTGTTAACATAATCAAGGCTCTCCCCGAAGAGAATGCCGTTTGTCTCCAGAATAAATAATAAATTTGTTTTATTGACTAAATCCAAGACTGAAAGGAGATGGTCAGGACAGAGGGTCGGCTCTCCTCCAGAGATTCGGATTTTCCCCACTTTTTCTTTTTTTGCGTTGCTGACCAGGCTATGAAAAACCTGCTCGGGAGAGAAGAAATCGCCTTCCTGAAGAGGAAAGTCCCTCGACCAGTCGACCCAACAGAAGACGCATCTCAAGCAGCAGCCGACTGTATAGCCTGTCGAAATCCCGCCGTAGACTCCGGTGCAGTAGAAATGAGTGTATTTTCTTGATTTTTCTCTGGAGACAATTCCCTCGGTTTGATGAGCAATATCCACAGGGTCAAAGGGCTTGCTGTCCGGAGTCAGAATTGACGGATAGCTTTCCTTCATCAAAAATAAAATAGTATTGTTGCCTGCGGTTGTCAAAAAGGGGACAGTCCTCTTTTTGTTACAAGGACAACATTTTTGTTTGAAAAAGAAGAATACTGGTAGTAAATTTAATCGGGAGAAATGAAGAATAGAGGATTTTCTCAAATACCTGTCTCAGGTTTATGAAAAATCTTGGAGAGATCCGTGTATGCTTTTCTGGATAAGTTCTTCTTCGTCTTCCATTCGGCGCTGATGGTTTTCATCCTCTTTGGCTGGATATGGAGGAAGACGAGAGTAGCCAACCTCATTGTCATCTTGTTGACAGCCTTTTCCTGGACTGTGCTGGGCATATGGTACGGTTTTGGATACTGTCCATCCACGGATTGGCATTGGCAGGTGAGGATGAAATTGGGCTACAGCGACATGCCGTCGGCCTACACAAAATTTCTCATCGATTCTTTAAGCGGGCTGGAGACGAAAGAAACGCTCGTCGATTTTTTTGCTGTTCTCTTCCTTCTCCTGGCTCTTTTCGCTTCGACCTATACGAATATCAAAGACTGGAGAAGGAGGAGGGAAAGGAGGGATTCAGCTTAGCTTTCCGGCTTTATTTTTTGACCTTTTTCAAGACTTCTTTTTTGAAATCGGGTTGGACTACGGCGCCTAACTCCTCTGCTTTTTTCATGTGTTCAAAGGCCAGGGCGTAGTTTTTCTGATAAAAATAGACAACAGCAAGATTGTTATGTGCCTGACCAAATCCAGGCTTGTTTTCTATGACTTTCTGGTAATGAAGGGCTGATTCAGGAAGGAGGTTTTTCTTGAAGTAGAGATTGGCTAGGTTGAAATGCGCTTCTGGATAATCTGGCTTCAATTCGACGGCCTTCTGGTACTCAGCCTTTGCTTCCTCAGTCTTTTCCTGTTTTTCCAAGATTATTCCCAGATGATTGTGAGGCTCTGCAACCAGGGGATTAAGAGCAATCGCCCTCTGGCAGGCATCTTCTGCTTCTTTCAGCATGTCTTTGAGAAGGTAAGCATAACAGAGGTTGGAATAAGCATTGACATAGTTAGGATTTATTTCAATGGCTTTGAGGCAGGCTTCGATTGTTTTATCCAGCATTTTTTTCTCGAGATAAGCGGCGGCCAGATTAGAGTAGGCTTGATAATAATCGGGTTTGATTCGAATCGCTGCTACGAATTCGACGATAGCCTGGTCAAACGAGCTCTGAAATAAATAAGCCAGGCCAAGGTTGTAATGAGCTTCTCCATACTCAGGATTTTTCTCCAATGCTTTCAAATATTCATCGATCGCCTGGTCAACCATTTTTTTATTGAAGTAAATGCTTCCCAGATTGTTGTGGGCTCCGGCGAGTGCAGGATCTATCTCCAGTGCTCTGCGAGAGTAGTCTTCTGCCTCATCAAGTTTGCCCTTAAGGATATAAGCCGCTCCTAAAGCCGAGAGAGCGTTAGCCAGTTGAGGATAAATCTCCAGAGCCCGCTGGCAGGCTTCGATGGCTTGGTCCGGCATTTTCTTTTCAAGATAGACAAGGGCCAGATTGGAATAAGCCAGGGCATAATAGGGATTGAGCTCGATGGCCTTCTGGTATTCTTCAATCGATTCATCGAGCATGCCTCTCTTGCTGTAAGCTATACCCAAGTTGTAATGAACCTCAGGGAGTTCGGGCTGAAGTTGAAGGACTTTTTGGTATTGGCTTATGGCCTGGTCGATTTCCCCTTTCCTCCGCAGGGCAATTCCTGAAAGATTATAGGCTTCAGCCAGGTCAGGGTCTATTTGAATAGCCTGGCGGCATTCTCTTGTTACAGAGTCATAATCTTTTTTCTCCAAGTAGAATATGGCCGATTGAATAAAAATATCAATCTCTTTCAGGTTAAGCTTCTTCCTCTCGCTGTAGATGGATAGGGCCTCGTCGAGTTTATCCTTGGGCAAAGGAAAAACATTGGGATTAAAATTCCGATTTTTATTTAAAAGAATTATGCGGGCAGTGAATTCATCGAACTCATGTCCTGGATTTTCACTGTTCATAATGGAATTTCTATCATTGAGGTTTGCAGCTCCAAAGAGGTGGGAGAGTTCGTGGATCAATATGAATTTCATGTCATATTTCGAAGGCAGCTCCCTGACAACCACATAACCTTGAAGGTAAGTTGCGACACCAGAGAGGTCGTCTATGAGGCGAGGCTGGGAAGTGAAGCCCAGGACGATATCGTTGTCGGCCTTGGGTACTTTTTTTCTAAGGTCATTCAACAGTTCAAGCGTGGATTCTATGCTGTTGTCTGAGGGCCAGTTCTCAAAAGACTTAACCTCAAACCTTATGTTGAAATGATTTTCAAAAGCTTTGGAAGCCTCCTTGATCAACTGCCGAATCGCTGCAGGCCACATCGCCTTGAACCTGAATTCCTCATCGGCTGCGACTTTGAAGGTGACAACTCGAAGAGATTCGGCCTGGGAGAAAACATTATTGATCAACAGAGATAAAAGAAAAGTTTGCGGAAGAATTCTCCTCCACAGAAGAACTAGGGAAGAAGAACAAATTTTCATCTTCAAATAAACTTTTTGTTATGGATTATACCATGAATTTTTTTATTCTTTTAATCTTCTAAGCTTTTCCAAGCTTATGGATTTTCTTCTTCAGGCAAGATTTCTTTCTTTTTTGATTTTGATAGGATTTAAGATATATATTCAGCGCGATAAGGATGTCAAATAGAGATAGCCATGAATAATGCTTGAGAAGGGAATTCTTTAAACTGCAAGAGCGGACAGATAATGCCCGAATACGGACAAAAGAGGCGTTTTAGGTTGCCCTCT
>Ga0315306_10001555_pt1 | contig 10942 bp, 10 predicted proteins | sample TDP1_MG_FD_203803 | JGI IMG/M metagenome (GOLD analysis project Ga0315306, IMG submission 203803) | Freshwater sediment microbial communities from Lake Towuti, South Sulawesi, Indonesia - TDP1 | ecosystem: Environmental > Aquatic > Freshwater > Lake > Sediment | place: Indonesia: South Sulawesi... | reverse complement strand
GCATAGACCACTGTTCTCAAACCGTAATCGGCAAAGTGCAGTCCCACGTCGCCGCAGCCGGTCAAATCATCAGAGATTACTCCAATCATCGGCGTCCCCTCACCTCTATCCTCTTCCCCTCACCTGTATCCTCTCCCCAGATGGGAGGAAGACTGACACTCCTCTCCTTCATAAATCAGGATTTATTCTGGGGAATAGAGGTTTGCCTATCTTAATCTTCTTTCCCGGCTTCAGCCTTCCCCACCGGGCGTCTTCAATTTTCTGAGCGTAGATTTTCTCTTCCAGCCCCAATTGTTCCCAGATTCTTTCAGCGGTCTGGGGCATGAAAGGAAGAATATGCAAAGCGACCAGCCGCAAAGTCTCCAAAAGATTATACAAAACGGTCTTGAGCCTTTTCCTATCGGCCTTTTCCAGCTTCCAGGGAGCTGTCTTCTCAATGTACCTATTCGCATAATCAATGGTTTGCCAGATGGTTCCCAGAACGCCATTCAATTCGAAACTGTCGTAAAATTCTACGACCCTTTGATAAAGTCCTTCTGCTTTTTCGATTAAATCTTTATCCTCATCTTCCCGTCCTTCAGGTTCTGGCACCTTCCCCTCCAGATATTTCTCTACCATTGTCAGGCTTCGGCTGAGGAGATTGCCCAGATTGTTCGCCAAATCAGAGTTATAGCGTCTAACAAGTGCCTTTTTAGAAAAATCGCCGTCCTGACCAAAAGGAACCTCGCTCATCAGGAAGTAACGAAATGCATCTACCCCGAACTCTTCACAGACTTCCAACGGGTCAACTACATTACCTCGAGATTTAGACATCTTCTCTCCTTCCACAGTCCACCAGCCATGCCCGAAAACTTCTCTGGGAAGAGGTATCTCCAGAGCCATCAACATTGCTGACCAGATAACGGTGTGGAACTTGAAAATCTCCTTACCCACCACATGGACATCAGCAGGCCAGAACTTCTCAAACTTTGCCTTATCGTCTAAATATCCACAGGCAGTGAGGTAATTTATCAGAGCATCAAACCAAACATAGACAGTATGCTTATCATCAAAAGGAACCGGTATTCCCCACTTTACGGCGGTGCGACTTACGCTGAGGTCTTTCAGTCCTTCCTTAACAAAGTTTACCATTTCGGCTTTCCGGAAGCCTGGCTGCATGAACTCGGGATTCTGTTCAAAATAGTCGAGAAGTCTCTTCTGGTATTTAGATAGCCGGAAGAAGTAGCTCTCTTCTTTCAGTTTCTCTGCAGGTTTCCCGCATTCAGGACATCTGCCTTCATTAAGCTGGGATTCAAGATAGAAAGTCTCACACGAAGTACAATACCATCCCTCATATTCTCCTTTATAGATGTCGCCTTTCTTGTACAGTCTGGTAAAGATTGCCTGCACTGTTCTTTCATGCCGGTTCTCTGTCGTTCTGATAAAATCGTCATGGGAAATATTTAACCTTTCCCAGAGTTTCTTATCCTGGGCAACAATATAATCTGCCCATTCCTGCGGAGTCTTTCCTTTGAGACTCGCTGCCTGAGCTATCTTCTGCCCGTGTTCATCAGTTCCGGTAAGAAACAGAACTTCATACCCAGCCCAGCGCTTGTAGCGGGCTACCACATCGCAAGCTATGGTACAATAGGCGTGTCCGATATGGAGCAGGTCATTAACGTAGAATATAGGAGTGGTAATATAGAATTTTCTCGCCATATAGATTTCTAACCTTCCGATTTTCTAAACTTAAACTTCCCAAAGATTCCTACTGGAGACACTTCCCTTCGAGATAACTTCTTCAACATCCCATCCGGGTATTCCACAGTGATTTCTTCGTCTAAAATATTAACCGCCTTGACCACGGCGATCCCATCCGGAGTACTCACTTTGGAGTTTACTTTGGGCAAGTTCTTTCTCGCTTCGTGATAAAAGTCGCTCTCATACGCTAGACAACACATCAGTCGGCCACAAACACCAGAAATCTTTACCGGGTTCAAGGACAATTCCTGCTCCTTAGCCATATCGATTGAGACGGGCCTGAAATTTTTCAGAAACAGGCCGCAGCAGATAGGAAGTCCGCACGGTCCAAACCCACCAACCATCCTGGCCTCGTCTCTAACGCCAATCTGGACCATCTGTATTCGGGTCTTTAACAGATAGCCCAGGTCTTTAATCAGTTCGCGGAAATCTACCCGGCCTTCTGCAGTATAATAGACAAACAATTTGTTGCAATCGAAAGTGTAGTCCACGGAAGTCAATTTCATCTTTAATTCATGCTCTTCTATTTTCTGCAGTACCTTCTGAAATGCCTCTTTCTCCTTTTCCGCATTCTTTTTTGCTACTTCGCAATCGTTTGCATCCATCTTTTTTATTACGCGATGAAGCTTCTTCTTACTTCTTTCAATCATTCTCTCCGGTGAGACGACCTCTCCCGCTTCTATCCCATTTTCTGTTTCTACCAGACACTTGTCGCCTATAGCCAGGTCTATTCCCTCCGGGAGAAAATCCAAAACATCCTTTGTTCGTCTTATCTGAACTCCCACAACAATTGGCATATTCGTCTCCTTTCATAACGCGGAGCCACGCTCCGCTACTCGTTCCCGAAGATGGAGTAGGGAAGCTTCGCAATCATAACGCGGAGCTACGCTTCCCCTCCCATTGTTGAAAAATCGTAGCCGCAGGTCCGAAATGGCTCCGGATAGGTATCGGACTCCTTCGGAGCTTCAGCCTGCCTGAGAAAAATGGTCGCTGTCCCTATTTACTGTTTAGCAACTTCAAAAGCATTCGGTCTATTGCTAAATTTATATTGACATTCCTCTTAATTAGATTGAATGTTTCCATAACGACCTCTATCTTTTTCTGTGCCAACCAAGATGGGTTTTGAACAAATTTTCTCCCCAAATCTCCCAATAGAAAATTCAATAATTCCAGTGCAGGTTCTCTACCTCTCGAAATTTCAGCGGAAAGTTGAAATAGACTACCATAGTTTACATTTACGGAACTTCCCAGTTCACAAATCTCACTTAACCGCTCGACAAACTCCGGGGTCTCGCGCTGCAGATGGTCAAGCGCTTTACCGAGGCTCCCAGAAGAATGCCAGGCCAATGATTCCGCTTCTTCAGCTGATACCTGATACCTTTCTGTAAGGACCTTCTTTATCAGCAGGCGGGGAATTTGCTTGAATAGTATTAACTGGCAGCGAGACCGAACGGTGGGGAGAAGACGATAAATGTTCTCAGTTATGAGAATGAGGATTACTTTGGCAGGTGGTTCTTCCAAAGTCTTCAATAGACAATTGGCTGCCTCTTCGGTAGCACTGGCAGCATCATCTATGATATATACTTTCCACTTTCCCTCAAGTGGCTTATAGGCAACGCTTCTCTGAAGTTTCCTAATCTGGTCAATAGAAATAGTGAGCCCGCCTTCTAACGGGCTTATTAACTCCACATCTGGATGCGTTCCATTTTCAATCTTTCTACAGGCCTCGCACTGGTCGCACCTTTCTGGCTGCGCAGAAAGGCAATTCAGTCCCCGGGCAAAGGCAATGGCGGTTGCCCGTTTGCCAACGCCGTCCGGTCCCACAAAAAGATAAGCGTGATGAGGCCTGTTCTTCTCTACCGATTTCCGCAATATGTCAACAGCTACTTGCTGACCGATAATTTCAGAAAACTTCATTGTATATTTATTTTACTAATTTTCTTATGACTTTTACAACTTCTAAATGTGTCTTTTCTGGGGTCTCTTTAGATCTGACCAATTTGACCCGCTTTCGCTCTCGGGAGGCAATTTCCAGATATCCTTTCCTCACCCTCTGGTGAAACCTCACCGACTCGCGTTCCATTCTGTCCATTTTTCTTCCGGAGATTTTTTTGACTCTCTTTAATCCTTCTCTCACATCAATGTCCAAAAGAACGGTTAAATCAGGCTTCAAACCAGACGACGCAATCCGGTTCAGCTCATTCACCATTCGAATACTAAGTCCTCTTCCGTAGCCTTGATAGGCAAGAGTAGCGTCAGTATAACGTTCGCAGATGACTGTTTTCCCCTTTCCCAGCGCAGGAAGAATAAGTTCTGACGTATGCTGCGCTCTGCCAGCTTCATAAAGAAGAACTTCTGTCAACTTTGAGATTCTATTTTTGGGATTCAGAATTATCCGTCGTAGAGCTTCGGCGATACTCGTCCCGCCAGGTTCCCTGGTGCGCACCACCCTATGTCCTTTCTTCCGCAGATAACGAGCCAGCAGGAGAGCCTGTGTGGTCTTTCCCGAACCATCGGGTCCCTCAAGCGTAATGAAAAGTCCTCGTTTTTCCCTCTTCTTCATAAACTTCCTTTGCCCCCCCACCCCCACCCTCTCCCCCTTGGGGAGAGGGAAATAGAGGGCCCCTCGGCCCAACGCCCTTCTCTCCAGGAGATCCTTCTCACGCTAACCCTCTCCCCGAGGGAGAAGGATATCTGCCGAGAGAATATTTCTACCCCATGTCCTCTCCCCTGTGGGGAGAGGAAAAAGCCTGCCCGTGCCAAGGCACGTTCCACGGCCAGGGGTAAGGGGACTAACGATTACGTAAAAAGATTCTCTTCCTGGGGAAGGCTATGGTGCCCTGCTGGCCTCCCATTACTGCACTTTGAACAGTCAATGTAGAGATATCCACCTGGGTCGGGCTAGTTGTAGAATCAAGAACGAAGTAGACTGAGGCCAAATCTTCCGGAATTATGTCCGTAGTAGCTCCAGCAACCACTCGTTTCAGACTGTCACCGGACTGATAGTAACTAATCTGCCTCCCGTCAATATGGGTGAAGCTTATCATCGTATTGGGGTCTTCGCCAGCCTGGGAGCCAACTGTTATACTGGTCACTGGACTTGCCTGCCTGATAAACCGGCCCATTTCGTCTAAAGCGGCACGAGCTTTCTGCTGGACATCAATCTGCTGGCTGGCCTGCCACCATATTCTGAAAGTATGGGTAAAAAATGTGACCACTCCATAGCCTAAAATAGCAAGCAAAGCTACCACCACCATCAATTCTATAAGAGTGAATCCTTTCTCTCTCTCCATCTCACCCTCCTCACTTCACCACACATATCTTTTCCGTGGCAGATTTTCCTCCCACCTCTATATGTACCAAGTATATTCCACTGGCAACAGTTGCACCAGTGTTATTCTTCCCCGACCAAATTTCCTCATAAGAATCAGTCACTCTATTCTGGTCATCCACCAGAGTTTTCACCAGCTCTCCCATAAGGTTATAGATTTTCAGGTTAACCTTGGCTGGACTTATTATAAAGTACTTAATAGTTGCTTCCTTGTCATCTGCCTTCCCCGGATGAATCAGGTTATTGGAAATGTCGAGGAGGCGAACAACCATTATCCCATCGCTCCAGGGGGACCAATCGCCATAGCCATAACCACTCTGGGCCTTGACTTGTGCTTTATATGTCTTGTTATATTCACATCCTTCGACACTATAACTCTTAACATTGCCTACACTGGCATCAAATTTTATATCTCCATCCTCTTCACACCTCACCTGCAACTTATAGTTATATATTGCCGTCTCCGGGTCGGGATTATTCTGAGTCCACTTGAAACGCACCGTAGTACTGTACGTATATTGCCCGTCATCGGTAGGCGTCTCCGGCGCCGGGGGTGGGGTAGTATCTTCATAATGGGTTTCTTCCGACCAGCCGCTTTCCGTACCTTCGTCTGACCAGCTGCATCCGAGACCCGTATCAATTGCCTGGACGCTCCAGTAGTATCCCTTAGCGTAAAGGCTGAAAGTGAGCGTGTGGACTGTTGTGGTGCTTTTAGAAATAAAATTCCCTAAGAGAGGGCTACCGTATCTTGCCGCCACGAGGTCATCTTTCCCAGATTCTGAACCGATACGAAAATTATAATATAAACCAGTGGCTGGGGAAGTCTCGCTGTCTTGGCCACTCTCCCACTTTATAGTAAGTTGCTGGGTGGCGCCATTATAGGTCGTTTCAAACTTGCTACTTTCCGGAGGGGTAGGAAGAGTGTTCGGCTCTTCGCTATTCTTATAAATCTTGGTAATTGCTCCACTGTCAGAGTAGCCTGTCAATGCCAAATCTATATCCTTATCCCCATCGTAATCACACCAGGCAACGCTTCCCTGGTCTATATCGTCTAAATCTTGTCCGGCATCTTCATTAAAAGTGCCATTATTATTCTTATATATTTTTGAACTCCGCGTCTCTCCACTGGTTAATCCTATTACTACCAGGTCAAGGTCTCCATCATTATCATAGTCGCCCCAGGCCAAGGAACTATTATAGACTCCAGTCAAGCTCTGAGCTTTGCTGAAAGTTCCGTCACCGTCGTTTTTCCAGATTTCGCAGACATATTCGAGGTCGGTTGTCTCGCCACAAATGGCAATGTCTAACCACCCATCATTGTTATAATCTCCCCAGGCTACGGAGCTGTTCCTGACGCCAGTTAAAGTTTCCTTTACAGAAAAGGGATTAGTGGAATTATTCCTGTAGTCATTCTCGTAAATCTTGCAGATGAACTCCGTTGGACTGTACTCGCCGCTCAAGGCTAAATCCAAATCTCCGTCATTATCATAGTCTCCCCAAGCAAGAAAGCCACTGGCTACGGCCGTTAAATCAGTTATCCCACTATCATCAAGGGTACCATTCCCATTATTTTTATATATTTTGGCTACTATTCCTGGCGCACCCATACGTGCCCCTATGAGCGCCAGGTCTGAATCGCCATCGTTATTATAGTCACCCCAGGCAAGAGCGCTATTATAGACATCTATCATCTCTATGCCACTATCGCTAAAGGTGCCATTACCATCATTTTGGTAGATTTGGGTAGCACCATACTCGGTTACCTTGCCTGTTACCGCCAAATCGAGGTCGCCATCTCTATCATAGTCAGCAAAGGAGAGGTAACCGTGGCTGACTCCGGTAAGGTTCTGGGAAAGGCTCAATCTCTTGTTCGTTCCATTCTTGTATATCTGACAATACCTGTTTGTCCCATCCCAGCCCATAATGGCCAAATCAAAGTCTCCATCATTATCTATGTCTCCCCAAGCAACACAGCTATTATACAGGCTGGTTAGGTCCATTCCAGAATCGCTGAGTGTACCGCAATGGACAAATTTGGAAGCACTAAAAAAGACAGCTAACACTACAAGAAGAAAGAGAGATTTCTTTATCCGCAAGTTCAGAACCTCGCCGTCAAAGAAATTCGATGATTATCGCCCATCTTTGTCCCACTCATTCCCCAGCCATAATCAATCTGAAAATTTTTCCATACGAAACCTACTCCACAAGTGAAAGAGTCTAAATCATAGCCGGCTTTGTACCCGGCTCTCAAAGCAAAAATTTCTCTGTACCAGTACTCCGCTCCGCCGCTTCCTCTAAAATCAGCATCGTTCGGCTTTACTCCCTCGCCCGTTATGGTAAGTTTATGTTCCTGTTCAAAGTCCATCTGGTAGGAAGCGCCTGCTCTAACTGTTAAAGGCAGTACGTCTGCTTCTTCTTCAAACTTAATCTTCGTCCCCAGGTTTTGTCCACAAACTCCCAGAAGAAACCTGTTCTTTCCCACTATGAAACTTCCCAGAACCCCTATATCAGCGGCGTAGGCTGTAGCCGAATACTCTTCAACTAAAGTTGAATGGACGAATTTCACCCCAACTCCTAATGATATTTCATTTCTCAACCGACTGGTGGCCATTGTCCCCCACCTTTTTTTCTCAGCTCTTTCAGCGCTTCTCCAGATAATATAGCCGAAGCCAAGATTTGCCAGATAGTCCTGCTCTGCCTGCACAGTCTTGCCTTCGGGTTCGAGAACCATCTTCCCGGCCTGAAGAATAGAAACGCCCAATCCAATTGTTGCCCGGTTTTCTCGCATTGTTACAAACTTTACCCTTCTGCCCGCCTTTCTTTCGACTTTCCCTCCTAACGGATGCGCGTAACCGATAAATCCAAACCACGTATCTACCAAACTATCAAAATACATTATGCTAATTTCATGATTTCTAATTTGGGCCAATCCGGCGGGATTGAAATTGAGAGCATTAACGTCGTCGGCGAGGGCTACAAATGCTTCTCCCATTCCTAAGGAGCGAGCACCACTGGTCTGCTTCAGAACTATAGCTCCACTTGTGCCAGCGGCGAAGCAAACTAAAACGGGTTGAAAGAAAAAAACTAAAATGGAAAGTATAAATATAAAAAAATAAGTCCTTTTTCCCATCGCATATTTTGAATAAACTATTATTAAGCTTATAACTCTCGCCAGGACCTAACAACAGTTGCCGCTGGAGAACCTGTTATGGGAATCTGGAAGCCAAGTTGCCCCCATTGTATAGTCACATTTGAGTTCACATTGACGGTTCCGCCAGATTCTATGACTCCATTTATGGCAACATTAGAATTAGCATTTACCTGAGTGGTGCCGGAAATGAGGCCATTAATCTTAACATTTGAATTTATCATTATGTCAGCTAGATTCCATGTTCCTCCAGAGACAATAAGGTTCACACTTGCGTAACCGCCATCCGGGCCAAACACATTAGAGCAGAGCTCCAGTCCATAGCTATGCCCGGACCCACCACTTACCCAGATTGTGCCCGCTCCAGTAAAAGTAATGTTGGAGCTGAACCTGACTCCCTGAGTGAATTTATGCACTTTTCCAGCGAGGTCAAAAGTTTCATTGCTCTCATAATTCATATAACTATCATAAACTACCTTATCATACTTAGTCGGATCATCCAGCTCAGCCAAATCTACAGAGCAGTAAGAAGGCATTGGATTTGTATCCGCAGAAGTATCTCCCTCAACAATTAATGGATTGCCGCTTTTTATCTTGCTCTCCTGGTATATGCCCGTTTCGGCCGTATCCCCCCCTTTACTTGCATTGGTGGGCCCTCTAGATCTTATTTCTCTCCCTGGCTGCATATAGAGATTGCCAGTGATATACACACCCTTGGCCATACCTGTGCTTGTATATATTGAGCCATCACTTGCTCCCGGGCTACTCGGCTCTACGAACACATTACTACCAAGGGCTATTTGACCGTCGCTCCTCAGGTCTCCCTTAATTGTAATGTTGGAAGCAACTGTTATCCCATCTTTTGCCCCAATAGCATAGGTAGGCGTGCCTGGTACTATATTGACTACGGAAGTTACTATCCGCGTTTCCCTAGGATTGGTAGCGTTAGGCACATAGCCTGTAGAAGTTATGACATAATAGTTAGCTGGCTGCCCCTGAGTGGAAACTCTAACAATAAATTGACCTGCATTGCCCACAAAATAAGTTGTTGGGCCACGATAGTTTGTATCTTTCTGCAACTCGTTGATTCCATACTCTACCCCGCCGTCAGCAATGTACAGGGCCGAATCCGATAATCTCTCCTTGACCAAAAACCTCGTCTCATACCTGCCCAAGAAAACCATCGCTACTGCCAGGACGGAAAGGACAGCTAACAGGGCGAGCGTCAGGACAAGCGCGACTCCATTTTCGTTTTTTATAATTACCATTTTCTACCTCCTACCATTTATCACAAACTAGTGAACTAATCTGTATACTCCTATTTTGACCCTCTTCAGTCCATATTACTTCTATATCCACCCGCTTTAATGAGCTTTCCAGTCCACTTACCCTGACATTACGTGTAAAGGTATTCCCCGACTGGGTTTGAGCGTCTGTCTCCCATATGTTTGGATACCAAGGGTTACCGATGCCTCCAAAAGATTCATTCCTTATTTCTTCCATTTTGTCCGCAGCAAAATTATAGGCTATGGTCTGAAATCTCATACCTGTAATAGAGACAGCACTGCGCAGAAAAAGCTGAGTGAAGCCTAAAACAATAAGAGCAATAATTGCCAGCGCTATGGCCAATTCTATGTAGGTGAAAGCTTTAGAACTGCGCCCGGTATAGATATTCTTGAGAAAAAAATTGTTAGATTTTGACATATTCTCGTATATCTAAAAAAATTATACCACAATTTAACTACATCGTCAAGCAGTATTCAGCCCCAGGCTCCTGGCTCTACTGTTCCATTCTCTTTTGTAGCAGCAAAGCGTAAGAGGCTGTGTCGCAACCCCCAAACTGACCATTTTTCGTCGAAAAAATGATGATAGATATTAAAAGATAATACATAATAACAAATCAGAATTGGCAGAAATGACATTGCGACACAGCCTCGTAAGCTTTGCCTTCCTTTAGCAGAGCTTCGCTCTGCAGCTACATGTTATGGTTTGCCACATTCTCCACCATGGCCTGATATGATATCGAGAGCGTGCGGTATCGCCGGCAGAATGACCTCTAAGGATTCTCTTACCGCTTTAGCGCTGCCGGGCAGATTAATGATTAGACTGCCCTTACTTACTCCCGCTATTCCCCGGGATAGCATCGAGTAAGGGGTCTTCTCCAGACCTACCATTCTAATCGCTTCTTCTATTCCCGGTACTTCCTTGTCGATAACTTTCCGCGTGGCCTCAGGCGTCACGTCCCGGGGAGAAAGACCAGTGCCTCCGGTCGTGAGAATTAACTCTATTCCCTCATTCACCATTTCTCTCAACTTCTCCATTATTGTTCGCTTCTCGTCAGGGATGACTTCATACTTTTTTACCCGAGCTTCCAATTTATGCTCAACGATCTCCTTAATTAGTCCACCACTCTTGTCAATCCTTTCGCCCCTCGATCCCTTATCGCTAATAGTCAAAATACCAACCGAAATCTCCATTTCTGTCCTCTCTTCGCCCTCTTTTCTGTAGTGTAGCCCCTTGTGGGCGTAATTTTACGGGGATTGAACCCTATACTACAAAACTTTACGGGCATGAAGTCCTACACTACAGAACTACCACGGGCATAAAGCCCTGCTATGTAAATGTCAAGGGTTAATTTTGAAAACCTTTATAGGTTAATTGTTCTTTGAATTAAAAGAGAAATACTTCCTGCAATTCGTGGCACGACTCAGCGTACTGGTCGT
>Ga0315306_10001551_pt1 | contig 10964 bp, 13 predicted proteins | sample TDP1_MG_FD_203803 | JGI IMG/M metagenome (GOLD analysis project Ga0315306, IMG submission 203803) | Freshwater sediment microbial communities from Lake Towuti, South Sulawesi, Indonesia - TDP1 | ecosystem: Environmental > Aquatic > Freshwater > Lake > Sediment | place: Indonesia: South Sulawesi... | reverse complement strand
AAGAAGCTAACAAAAACCGCAGAGAAAAACACGCCCAGATCATGAGACTAAGGGAAGAAGTTAGAGCCCTCACAGAAGAAAAGTCTTCCACAAGCATGGATGATCTCAAAACAGAAATTGAGAAACTTGAGTGGAAAATCCAAACTACACCTCTCACACTTAAAGAAGAAGAAACACTGATTGACCAGATCAGACCCCTCGAAAACCAGCTATCAATACACAAAAAACTACAGAAGTTAAAGGACAACCTAGATCAGTTAAGAACCGAAGAAAAGCAAATCGAATCCCAAGCCAAAAACCATCATACCGAAATCTTAGAACTTGCAGAACAGAGCCAAAAAATCCACAAAGCGATGATGGAAGCCTCAGATGAAGCTAGCACCCTTCAAAGTGAGGCAGACATTGATCATAAGAGATTTATGGAGGCAAAACAAAAAACGCAAAATCTTCGTCAACGAATCAAACCCATCAGAAAGGAACTCCATCGAATGGAAGAAGAAAATAAGGCTAAACATGAACTTGAACTCCGGAAGGGACTGGAAGAAAGGGCTTTACAGAAATTGAAACGTGGAGAGAAACTAACGTGGGAGGAATTCAAGGTTCTCGCCGAGAAGGGCATTGTGTGAGCTTAGAGATTCGTTCGTTTTCTTTGAACGTGAAAAGGAACAAAGATAAAGTAAATTAGAGTGGGACGCAATTTACATCTGGAGAAAAAGCGATGGCGAAGACCAAGAAAGAGCGGGTCCTTGTCCTCTGCGTAGACAGAGACGACGACTTAGGCGTAAAAGCGGAAATAAAGACTCCACTTCTAGGAAGAGAAGAAAACCTAAGCGCAGCGGTACGTCTCGCTCTACGAGACCCCGAAGAACCAGATGCAAATGCCATGTTTGAGGCAATAAGAACATATGACCGCCTGAGACAGGAAGTTGAAACGCCTGAAGACTATCAGGTCGCAACCATCGCGGGCTCCGAACTCGGCGATGTAGGGGCAGATAGAAAACTTGTGTCTCAGCTAACCGAGGTGCTGCAAACGTTTCCCGCCACCGACGTTATCCTCGTCACAGATGGCTATTCAGATGAGACAATTTTGCCACTCGTCGAGTCCAGAGTCCCCATAACTTCAGTTCGAAGAGTCGTGATGAAACACAGTAGATCAATAGAGGAAACAGCAGCACTATTTTCTCGATATTTAAAAATGATCGTAGAGAACCCCCGCTATTCCCGAATTGCACTGGGCGTCCCTGGAATTCTTATGATCCTCTTAGGCATCCTCTCTGTGTTCAACCTCCTAGTCTACACGGGAATAGCCTTCCTCGTAGTCTTCGGAGCTCTTCTCTTAGCAAAGGGTTTTGGAATTGATAAGGTGGTGCGGGGCTTCTACCACTGGATGCGAGAGTATTCTCCTCCCCCGCTTCCAGTTCAAATCGCAGGCTTTTCAGCAGTCGCTGGAATCTTGCTAATTCTGGTCGGCTGCTATTTGGGAGGGACATCTGCCGCCGGTGGCATACCTGAACCTCCTCCAGTGGAGTTAGGTCAATGGCTCTCATACCTTCCTATGCTTACTGGATACTTCATCTCGGGATCAATCTTGCCTATCGTGATAGGCATTTGTGTTGTTCTTTCTGGCAGGGCGATCCGCTGGTTTTTCGAGCGCGACTCACGGCTGTGGCGCACCATTGTTATCGTGGTTGTGGTTGCGTGGTCTTGGACGATTTTTTCTCAAGCAGCATACGTTCTCATCTATCCTGCGGAAGCGGTTTATGTAAGGGGGCTTGTTTTCACTATTATTACTGGCGTACCTTTAGTTGTGGGAATTGCTCTTGTCACTTTTCTGTTGCATAGAAAATATGCCGCCTTTTTCAGGGAGAAGGAAGAAGAGGTTGAGGAGTTCAAAGAAGAAGGTTGATTTGGCGATAATCGGTGGGACAGGTTTAGAAGACCTGCTGGAGGATGCTAGGAAGGCTCGGATTGGAACCCCTTATGGGTTTACGCCTCCAATCTCCACCGGTGAAATCGACGGAAAACCTCTTGCCTTTTTGCCCCGCCACGGAGTTCACCACTCAATTCCACCCCACAGAGTCAACTATCAAGCTAATGTTTACGCTCTGCATCAGATGGGCGTCGAACGAATCATCGCAACCAACGCTGTGGGCGCTATAGATCCGAAATTTAGGCCAGGTAATCTGGTAGTGCCACACGATTTGGTGGACTTCACCAAGTTTCGGCGTTCCACTTTCTACAACGATGCTCCCGTGACACATGTTGACATGTCTCAGCCTTACTGTCCTGAGGTTCGCGAATCTTTGATCAGAGCAGCAAAAGAGCATGGTGCGCAAGTATGGGACCGAGGTGTTTATGTTTGTACCGAGGGTCCTCGCTACGAAACTCCCGCTGAGATTGCGATGTTTAGGCGGTTGGGCTGCGATGTTGTTGGGATGACGGGTGCACCTGAGGCTATGCTCGCCCGTGAGCTTGAGATGTGTTATGCGACTTTGTGTCTTGTTTCGAATATGGCGGCTGGTATGCAGAAGCGATTGAGTGCTAGTAAGGTTGGTGGGGTGGCGAGGAAAAGGATGTCTGTTATTCAGCAAATCTTAAGGGAAGCAGTCAAGAACTTATCGCAGGAACGTGGTTGTCCTTGTGTACATGTCTTGGAGGATGCTAGGGTGCGGAGGTTGAGGGATGCTTAAGACTTTGTTGTCTATATTTGGTGTTTATAAGCTGTATGAGAAGTGGTTGTGGTATCAGGTTGAGAGTGGGAGGAAGCCTGAGCACATCGCTATTATTCTAGACGGGAACCGTAGGTGGGCTTCCGAGCTTTCGTTGAATCCGTGGGTTGGTCATGATTATGGTGGTGAGAAGACTGAGGAGCTGCTTGAGTGGTGCTTGGATCTTGGCGTAAAATCTATCACGCTTTATGCCTTCTCGACAGAGAACTTCCAACGTTCTTCTCGAGAAGTGAAGGAGATCTTACGGGTTATTGAAAAGAAGTTAGGTGACCTTTTGACAGACGAGCGTATTCACAAAAACAAAGTAAGAGTCAAGGTTATAGGTAGACCAGGCCTCCTGCCTAAGAGCCTACAGAAAATGATTGAGCGGGTTGAAAAGGCAACAAAAGACTACGACGAGCATTTCCTGAATCTAGCATTAGCCTACGGCGGAAGAGCTGAGATTGTTGATGCGACGAGAAAAATCGCCGCAAAAGTGAAGGACGGAGTTTTGGCTCCTGACGAGATTGACGAGGAAATCTTCGAGGGACATTTGTACACTTCCCATTTATCTAAGCAAGATCCAGACCTTATCATCCGAACTTCTGGGGAGGAGAGGTTGAGTGGTTTCTTGTTGTGGCAGTGCGCATATAGTGAACTGTGCTTTCTGGATGTGTACTGGCCGGCTTTTCGCAGAATTGACCTGCTGAGGGCCATACGGACCTATCAGATGAGGAAGAGGCGTTTCGGCCAGTAAATGTAGATAGATACGTAGACACGGAGAGACTGATACAGAGAGGTAGAGAATGAAGATGAGGCTTAAGCCAATTGGGATTGTTCGTTCCCCTTTTAAGCGTGTGAGGGATGTCCCGCATGATTGTGGGTCAATGGTTGGAGAGATCGAGGTTTTGGAGGAGTACAAGCCCGGACTGGAAGGTGTAGATAGAGTTTCTCATCTCATAATACTGTGGTTGTTTCACAAGTCTAGAGGCTACTCGCTCCGCGTAAAGCCTTTACACCATGAAGGCACACGAGGAGTTTTCGCCACCAGGCATCCGGACAGACCGAATCCCATAGGCTTCTCAGTTGTAGAGCTTCTAGAAAGGAAGGGAAACGTGCTGAAGGTCAAAGGAGTGGACATTGTTGACGGCACTCCTGTCCTCAACATAAAGCCACAAACATACATCTGGAAAACGGAGGAAAAACCCTAGATAAGGCTGAATGAGAAGTAAGTATATGGACCGATTCTTCGAACATCTTGGCTTCGATATAGAAACTGAATGGCATGTTGTGGGCGAGTATCACGGACATAAACTGTTCAGCACGAACGGCGGACTCGGAGACATTAGAGGTGGTCCAAACTTGCAGAAGTTGGCTAAAGTGGAGAACAACATGGTCAAGCTGATAAGAAGTCTGACTTAACATCCTGTCTATATGTAATCTTAATCTATGTTCTTCGGGGGGACTAAGAGTTTTTATGATTCGCAAAGTTGGGCTAGAAAAGTATCCTAAAGTCAAAGATTTCTTGCGTCGGCGCTGTGGAGTTGCGGCTTTAGAGTGGCTTCACTTGCTTGATATTGAGAAGGAACAATCTCAGGTTTTTGTAGAAGGCAACTTCAAGGGCTTTATGATTCTCCATGGAGGAGTGAACGTTTTCATAACCACAAAGGGAGAAGCTGCTCTCAGAGAGTTCCTGGCCGTTCTGGATGAAGAGAGATGTTACGCTTTTAGGTGTTCGGAGTGGATGGCGCCTCTGGTTATGGAGAGGTTCAAGCCAAAGGGAGACTACTCAGGAGTTATCTTACTTACCTATTACACCGATAGAAACATGTTCACCAAGTACATTGATCCAAGATACTTTGCTCACTTGCTTTCTGAAGATGTCGCCGAAGAAATACTGGCACATACGAGAAGAGGCTTTACACTCGAATTCATCCGTGAGAGAATCAGAAAAGGCATATTTTATGGCATTTATGATAGAGGTGAGCTCGTCTCATGGGTTGGAACATTGTGGGAGAGTAATGAGGCTTGTGAGGTTGGCTTTGCATACACAAAGGAGGAATGCAGAGGTAAGGGGTTGATGAAAACAGTCGCCTCACTAGTCACGGAGAGAGTGCTCAAAGAAGGAAAAGTTTCAATCGGTCACACGGTCGAAACTAACATCCCAGCCATAAAGGCTCTCGAAACGTTAGGGTATAGTCTTGCGACAAGAGAATGGGCTTACTACTCATCTGGAACCTGAGAGTAGTAGCTGAAAACGTGGGCAGAAGGCTATCTCATCCCCTTTTCTTGGCGCTCACTATCGAGATCACGTCTCTGTCCTTCAGGAGGTAATCTTCTCCGATTCTCTTTCTTTCACGAGCCTCAACAGCATGAATAAAGCTCTCTCCCAGTTCCGTGTGGATTATATATGCTAGTTGATGTGCGTTTGTTCCGTAGGGCACGAGGTAGGCATCTGGAAGCACCTTGCCTTTATGGTCAGCGAGATGTTCCAGGTCCTCAACGGGATATACGACTATCATGTTTAGTAGCTGGAAGAATGCCATGTTTATGGCTTCTTGGACGCCAGTTGTTCCGAATTTCTGCAGTATCTTCTCCTTAACCGTCTGGAGTGCCTTGTCTTGGGCTTCTGTCAGCTTCTCGGGCTCCATGACTGAGAAGTTGCAGTCTCCAGGCTTGTAATCTATTAATTTCTTCTCAGCTGCCCTTCTCAACGCTAGTTCCGCTTCAGCACAGCACGGAACTACGGTGTAGTTTAACTCTTTCATTCTCTCAAGGTTTTCCTCTGCCGTTGGGAGGTCAATTTTGTTTGCTGCGATCAGCATAGGCTTGGAAGCTGACCTCAACTCACCTAGGAACCTAACGAGTTCGTCGTCGCTCCATGCGGTTGGTTTATCCGCATTTAGCTCTGTCTCTTTTAGAGCCTTGAGTATGTGTATTCTCTTTATTGCTAAACCGCTCAATCGATTCTCAAGCAAACTGACTAGATCGCCCTTCCCAGTCTCAGCTGTTCTGGCGAGTTTAGGCCAGTCTTTCTTCAATATCTGAGAGAGCCACATCGTTATCTCCTCCTCCAGGAACTTCACATCTTCAATGGGATCGTGGGTTCCGGGCTTGCACATCCTTCCCTCAGAGTCTGTTCCTCCCGCTGCGTCTACTATGTGTATGAGGGCGTCGGCCTTCCGAATCTCGTCTAGAAATTGATTGCCTAAGCCCCTTCCCTGCCAAGCACCTGGCACGAGTCCAGCGCAGTCTATCAGCTCTACGGGTATAAGCCTTACACCGTCTAGGCAGATGGAGTTAACAGGGTTATCCTTCACCTTAAACTCTCTACAGACACATGGAGTCCGAATGTATCCGACGCCACGATTCGGCTTTATCGTTGTGAATGGATAGCTTGCAATCTCCACTGGAACGAGCGTTGCGGCAGAGAAGAAGGTGGACTTGCCAGTGTTCGGCTTCCCAACGACACCAACCATCATGGCTCTTGACTTCCCACGAAATGTAGGACACATCAGCTAAATGAAACTTCTGCTAAAAGATGCGCAACAGTTTACATGTGCGCAATAGTATTCCTGAAAGCCTAGCACGTTATGACCATTCGCAACTTAAATTAACAAGTTAGACATCTGGATTTGGACTTGGAGGTCGACAGATGTGAATGTTTGGAGAGATATCCCACCTGGCGATGAACCACCGGAGTTGCTAAACGCAGTTATTGAGGTGATAAGCCTTTCAAGAGATAAATATGAGTACCATCCTGAGTGGGAAGTATTCGTTTTAGACCGGATAATACCCTCATCCGTGGCTTTTCCAGTTGAATATGGCTTTGTTCCACAGACATGGTTCAATGATGACGATCCTCTCGACATCATGGTGTTAAGTTATGAACCACTTGAAGTTGGATGCGTGGTGAAAGTCAGGGTCATAGGAGCATTAATAATTGAAGATGAGAAAGGTGAAGACCCGAAAATATTGTCCGTGTTGGTGAACGACGCAAGATTTGAAGGATATAGAGACATTGCCGATGTTCACAAACATAGACTTAGGGAAATTCAGGAATTCTTTGAAACGTATAAGCGGTTGGAACCGCGTAAATGGGCCAAATTCAAAGAATGGAAAAATGCTCAAGAAGCGGAAGAAATTGTGAACTACGCAATTAAACGGTTCAAGGAACTCAATGTCGAATGATTCCTTCAATTATCTAGTCTTGGATTCCAATAATGTCCATAGCAAAAGAGGTGAACTTATTCGGAAGTTCAAACAACTCTAAATGCTCATGGAGAGAAGACCATTGGAGTCAAAAGTGAAAATTCTAGTCTGTGACCCAATCCACAGAGAAGGACTAGAGAAACTAGAAGAAGCTGGCTTCGAGGTTGATGTCAAACCCGCTGTTTCACAAGAACAGTTAAGAAAAGCCGTTTCAGAATATGACGCACTCATCGTGCGAAGCCGAACCAAAGTCACAAAGGACATCATCGAAGCTGGAAAGCGGTTGAAGAGCATAGGTCGGGCAGGCGTTGGCCTAGACAACATCGACACAGAGACCGCAAAGAAAAGAGGCATAGTTGTACTAAACACACCAGAAGCCCCAGCCGAAGCTGTGGCTGAACTGACGATGGGACTGATTCTTTCGCTGGCTCGAAACATCCCACTGGCAGATCGCACCATGAAGGAGGACGAGTGGATAAAGAAGAAGCTTATGGGGTGGCAACTGAGAGGCAAAACTCTTGGCACAGTCGGTCTGGGAAATGTAGGCTTAAAAGTGGCAAAGCTTGCTAGGGCTTTCGGGATGAAGATACTCATCACAAAGCGGACTCCTCCAGCGCCTGCGCTGTTGAAAGAGCTCGATGGGAAGATCATTCCGCTTGATGATATGCTGCGAAGAAGCGACATCGTCACTATACATGTTCCACTAACCCCAAAAACCCACAGCATGATCGGCGAGGAGCAATTTGAGCTGATGAAGGAAGGCGCCTATCTGATAAACACGTCGAGGGGAGCTATAGTGAATGAAAAAGCGCTTTTGGAAGCGCTGAAATCGGGAAAGTTGGCGGGGGCTGCCTTGGATGTCTACGAAGAGGAGCCGCCCAGGAATCTGGCACTCATAAAGATGCCCAATGTTGTATGCACGCCGCATATAGGAGCTCAGACCCGAGAGGCACAGAAGGCGGCGGCAACCCTGATCGCTGAGAAGATTATTGATTCATTCAGGAAGGAATAAGAGGGGTAGCGGTTACATACTGGTCTTCTGCTGTGAGGAGGAAAAGCGGAAATAGTAACAGTTATTTGGGTTGCCCATGCAGAAATGCTCAACATCGAATTTGGAGACTCCACCGTCTAACCCAGCCTCAACCATCTTTACACAGACCTTTTTGGGTTCTTTTGAAAAGTAGGGACACTTTGTGCCTTTAGTGTTCTTTCCTCTCTCGTGCAATATGACTTGGGGCGTTTCCATACTCTCAACTTCTGTATTTTTGTTTTACAGTTTTCAAGTCTAACGTGTGTACAATATGTCTAATTTCGTACATGTCCACCCTATTTCTGATCCTTCGGAGCTTATAAAGCTTTGCATAGGGGAGTCATAAAGAAACATATTAAGGCGTAATCTTTATGCCCATTGACCACACTCAAAATTGGCAAACAAAAAATAGACGAAGAGACAAATACATAAAACTAAACCTTCACCAGCAACTGGAGGAGAAAACATGTCGTTCAAAAACGTTCTTAAAAGAATCCATCAGGATATCGACAAACATTTTGAAGAGCACCTCGGGCAGGTTCAGGATTACGTGCGTCAGCCGAGCATATCGGCTGATGGAACGGGCATTAAAGAAACTGCTGAGATGACGAAGGGCTTTGTAGAGGAGCTTGGTGGGACAGCAAGAATCATCTCAACTGAAGGTTGGCCAGTGGTATACGGCGAACTCTTAACCGGAGCTGAGAAGACGCTTCTAATCTACGGAATGTATGATGTGCAGCCGGTGGAAGAGGAAAAGGGAATGTGGATTGTTCCTCCCTTCAGCGGAGAAACAGTCAAGATGGAGCCTTTCGGAGAGTGCCTCGTCAGCAGAGGCGCGATCAACACAAAAGCGCCTCTAAGGGCTTTCTTTAACGCGTGTGAATCAATTCTCAAGGTGGAAGATAAGCTTCCCGTCAACCTTATCTTCGCAATTGAGGGGGAGGAGGAACTCGGTAGCATACACCTTCCACAATTCGTTGAGCGGTACAAGAAGGAACTGGCGAAAGCCGACGCCATGTTCTTCCCTACCGCAGCTCAGGACTCGAAGCGGAAAGTTGTAATGCAGCTTGGGGTGAAGGGAATCATCTACATGGACTTGACATGTCAAGGGGGAGAGTGGGGAGGCCCAACGAAGAGAGGGATACACTCAGCCAACGCGGCTTGGGTGGACAGCCCAGTCTGGCGACTCTTCTGGGCCTTGACCTCCATGAAAAATCCAGACGGCAAAATAATCATCAAAGACTTCTATGAGAATGTTAGTCCTCCAAGTCCAGAAGAGGAGGAACTTCTAGAAAAGCTAGAGGAAACCTTTGATGAAGAGACTATTCGAGGCGAACTCGACGTTCTGCGTTTCTTAGGAGACCTCCACGGAATAGACCTTCTCAAGCATTACTTATACTCGCCAACCATAAACGTAGACGGAATCATCGCAGGACACACAGGCCCCGGAACCAAGACCGTCCTCCCTTACATGGCTAAGGCAAAGGTTGACATACGCCTCGTCCCCCAGATGAAGACCGAGGAGATTGTGCAGAAATTTAAGAACCACCTGAGGCAGCACGGTTTCGCTGACATTAAGGTTGAAATCCACGACTGCTACCCGTGGTCTCAGGTCTCGGTTAGGGAAGAGATTGCGCAGGCAATGGTTCGAACCTATAGAAAACACGGATATGAGCCAGAAATCTGGCCTAGGATGGGAGGTTCAGCTCCCTTCTACCTCTTCAATCAACCACCCCTGAATCTCCCGTATGCTGTTGGAGGGCTCGGTCACGGGAGCAGGGCTCACTCACCAAACGAGTACATGGTTGTCGATGGGATCAGAGAGAATGAAAAGTCAATCGCAACCTTCCTGTACGAGTATGCCTCGGGTGCTTATCCATAACTAGTATTGCTTCATGAAGTCAGAGAGTTTCAAAACCCGCATCTCTCTGACAGTTTTCCACTCTTTCTCATACTGTTTGACACCGCCTGTGACCAACAGGTCAGCTTCTGTGATTAAAGCTGTAGATAGGATTACTGCATCAGCTAGCGAAAACTTATACCGAGTCTTCAGTAGGCCAGCTTCGCGAGCGCTTTCCTCGGTCATTGGGTTGCGCTTGAGGGGAGACCGTTTTATGTAGGCGTATTGTACGCGCGCTTCTCTCTCACCGTATTCACGACTTATAATGTTCATAAGTTCAGCTATCGTGATGTAACTTATGCAGGCCTCGAATTTGTCCTCGGCGTTTTCGAGGAGTTTTTCAGCCTCAGGATCTCCTTTGTACTTTTCAATTAAGACCCATGTGTCTAGAAAGACTTTCACTCGGTCTTCAGCTCCTCAGCCATAGCTTTGGCGCGTTCTTCATCCTTCGCTCTTTCCGCGATCAGTGCACGCTCCAATCTCTCAGGTGCCGGCAGTTTCATCGCCTTGATCACATTTTCTGGTATCGGAATGACGAGCAAGGTTCCATCCGATAGAACCTCTATCTCTAACTTCTGCCCATGTTTCAGGCCTAACAGGTCTCTAACCTCTTTCGGTATAACCATCTGCCCCTTAGAGGAGAGAATAACTTCCGTCAAACTTACCACAGGATTGAATAGTAAGAAATACGAGGTTATAAGTCTTACTCAATCCACCCCGCTTATAGAGAATTCAACAGCTTTAGTCTTGAGGCTTGACACCTTTAGGTTGAGTTAGCTACAATCTCTCGCAACAACATCTTTTCTATACTTCATACCTATACTCAAGCTCAACTCGTAAGTAGTGAAAAGAATTTTAGTGAGATGCGTAGTCTATGGTTCTGTTACTGCGAAGGGATTTGGATGGTTAAGTATGTCTTTGTGACTGGCGGTGTGTTGTCATCTGTCGGAAAGGGCGTCGTAACTTCCTCCATTGGGAAAATGCTTCAAGTTCGTGGATTCAAGGTGACGGCCATAAAGATCGACCCATACGTGAATGTAGACGCTGGTACAATGAACCCCTACATCCACGGAGAGGTCTTCGTGACGGAAGACGGGGGAGAAACCGACCTAGA
>Ga0315306_10001549_pt1 | contig 10965 bp, 13 predicted proteins | sample TDP1_MG_FD_203803 | JGI IMG/M metagenome (GOLD analysis project Ga0315306, IMG submission 203803) | Freshwater sediment microbial communities from Lake Towuti, South Sulawesi, Indonesia - TDP1 | ecosystem: Environmental > Aquatic > Freshwater > Lake > Sediment | place: Indonesia: South Sulawesi... | reverse complement strand
TCTTTTGGCAGTTGCGAGGCGAAGCTGGAAAAAGACAGATTCCAGGCGACCCAAGAACTGGACTGGCTCAAGCATGGGGAGACCTAATGCAGTATGGCTCAGTAATCGTGTTAAGGCGTTAAAGGAAAGGTGAATGAGACATGAGTGCAAAAATTAAGAATTACCCTGGTGAAGCCCTTGAAACCAAAGCCGTAAGGGAAGGAAAAGTCCCAACGGAAAAGTTTAGACCTAAGGCTAAGTTTGCTTGGGGCGCTGGCATAGCCATCAGCCGGTTCCTCGAAGAATTAAAGAATGGGAGAATAATTGCGTCAACATGCAACAAATGCAGACGTATAATGGTTCCGCCAAGGATTTACTGTGAAAAATGCTTTAAGCCATCGGACGGTTGGACCTATGTGAAGGACACGGGCACTATTAACACTTTTTCGGTTTCATTCTTGGCAGCAGACGCAACTAGACTAAAAGAGCCAATAATTGTGGCAATCATAAACTTGGACGGTGCATCTGAAGGCATGGGCGTAGTCCACAGAATCGAAGAAGTGAAAGACTGGAAGAAAATCAAAATTGGAATGAAAGTCAAAGCCGTCTGGAAACCGCCTAAAGAACGCGAAGGCGCCATCACAGACATAAAATACTTCAAACCTGTAAAGGAGGAATAAAAGCATGAGTTTAGAGAAAATAACGAATCCGCTTCTAGTTCGCCATTGGCTTGGCGACATGGAAACAGACTACATGTACACTTTGGGCGTCGCTGGAGAACGCTTCTTCAAAGAGTTAAAGGAAAAAGGCAGAATAATGGGTGCGAAGTGTCCATGCTGCGATGTAGTTTATGTTCCGCCTAGAATGTATTGCGAGAAATGCTTTTCAAAGCTTGAGGAATGGGTTGACGTAGGAAAAAATGGTGTGGTGCACACCTTCACAATAGTTACAGTAGACGTTGACGGCTCAAAACTGGAAAAGCCAGTGATATATGCGCTCATAAAGTTTGAGGGAGTTCACGGCGGAATAATCCACAGGATAGGCGGAACAGACAAGGTAAGCATAGGCATGAAGGTCGAAGCCGTCCTAAAACCGCCAAAAGAAAGAAAAGCTTCCATAAACGATATCGCTTACTTCAAACCAACAGAATGAAACAAATTCTACCTTCCTTTTTCTAAATGTGTTTAGGTTACTCTATCTATTACAGATCGAGCTTGTTGAATCCATTTCAATGCATGACCCTTAGTTATCATTATGTTTAGATTATAATCAGCTTTATTACGGCCGTTTTTTCTTAGCTGATCTAGCATGTCAGCTACTAGGTATCTTGTGCCATATGACCCCTTAAGCACTTTGATAACCTTTCTTTTTCGTAATGCCATAATAACTTTCTTGTGCACATCCGCTGTCTGAGGAAAAGAAAAATTACACCAAAATTCTAAAAAAGTTCTACATACCAGAAAAGCAGCATAATATGCTCTTGATATACACGTTCGAAAGCAACTTTCATGATCATAATTGGCATCATTAACCAAATCTTGAGCTAGTTTTAGAAAATCTTTTGGATCGAAGACAACCATCCTCCGTTAAACAACTAATTCTTCAACTCTTAGGGATAGGTTTTCACTTATTCTATCAATCTTTCTTCTTTCAGGCTTAGGAGCTGTTATACGAATTCTTTCAATAATGTTTCTCACTCTTTCCTCTATTTGTTCCCATAACCTAATTTTATCTTCATCGCTTCTTCTTTCAATTTTTATGGAGATTACTGTTTCAATCCATTGAGGAAGCTCGATATCTCTTTCAGAAGTTATGTCAATAACATAATTTTCTTCGTTTTCAAGTTGAAGTACATCTATAACCTCGATAAGTGAGTTTCTTATTATCTCCCTGAAGAGCAAGTGTAGTTGCATTTTTTCCTTGATCTCGTCGTCTGTAAATATTCCTTGAATTGTGTGTCGCTCTCTCCACTTTTGTAACGTCTCTACAGTAGTCTTTAAAATAAACTTCTCAAAAAAACGGATAAGTACGCTGGTATCAATTATTTCTCGTACTGGAATACTAGTATGTTCGCTTAAGATATCACTCAAGAAAACCGATTCTGTTATCAGAGAAGGCGATAAAGTTTCAAACGGTAAGAGTAGCTCTGGCTTCCCGTTCGTACCGCTTTTGAAAACTAATGCTTGCGCCGAAGAAGTCGACAGATTTTTCACCTTTCCATGGAACGAATTAAGTTTAGCACTCTTTCTGCGAGACTATTATTGAAAGTTTCTATCATCTCAGATTTAGTACACCTATAAAGTAACTTAACGAGATAGGTTGTACTCGGATTTGTAGGGTTAGGTTCAATTGTTAAATTTATTGACCCTTGCTCTTCAGTGGGTTGAATATTAATAATTCGCAAAGAATCGACGACTACTTCTCCTAAATCATTAAAAGGGCCCAAATCGATGTTAACCGAGCTACTTATTCTTTCTCGAGGGTGCCCATCAGACTTTATAACCACTGTTGCGACGATTTCATAAAACATCACTGTTCCCTGGATATCATATTCTAAGTCTAATAAGGCACGATTAACTTCTTTAAAAACCTCAACTACTTTTTCTTGCTCTCTGCCTACTGTGTTTAAAGCTTGCGCGGGCATGTTGAATTCAACACTCACATTTTCTTTTAGACCTATTACTTCACGTGAAGGTAATATGGGAACAGATAACTGAGTAATGGTTTTTTCTGATACTTCATATTCTTTATCTTTCAAATACTTTCTAAGCTTGTTACCCAGACTCTCTAAATTCACATGTGGATAAAGTTTCATACCTATGTGATATGGTTCAAATGATTTAATTTCGACCAAAGTACACACCGGCATTAACAACCAATTAACTCTTATCGATCTATAAATTTCTTATTGAATAAAAATACTTTATTCCATAACTTTCATTAAAATTGATGACTTCCAGTTTTAGAAAAATCCTTTTTCAAATTGAAAATAAATCTTCGCTAACTCCTGCTCTTCTTATCGCTTGCCTTTCATGTATTTCCCGCATCATTTCTTTGTAAAATAGTTAAACAGCTTCCAGTAGAGTCGGCATGGCAAAGTCTAAATTTTTGGACATATGCTCATTATTTTGATCTTAAATGACAAAACATTTTGCTGTCGCCCTATTCTAAAGACCAAGCAGTGCTTAAGCCGCCAAAAGATAGGAAAGCCTCAATAAACGACATAAAATACTTTAAGCCAGCAAAATAAGCACGCTCCATCTTTTTTTTTACAGTGAAACTAGGGCGCAAGTTTCTTTAAAGTTCAAAAACCTTTTAAGTCTAGGCGGAGCGCTATTCGTCACATGTCTACTGAAATACTACAGTTCTTACCAACGATTATTTTTACAGCATGTTTTTTCTTTTTAGTATGGCTTATAACCAAATTCCATAAACCGCAAAGCTTAGAGATTAAATTTGAGGCTCCTTGGAAAGAGGCTGCTTTAGCAATTGGATATGTCGTTGGCGTCTTTCTCATTCTTGCTGTGGTTTTCTTCTTTTTGGAACAGAGCGTTGGTGCTCCAATTGGAACTTATGAGCAATATGACCTTCTAGCAGCTTTATCTGGTTGGGGGCTTAACGCGGCAATGTCCATAATTCCAGTTCTTGTTATTGCCAAGATCAGAAAACAAAATTTCGAAACAGTGGGGCTCACTAGGAAGAATATGCGCGTTTCCCTAGAAATAGGGTTTATACTTTCTCTCTTAATCACAATCTTGAGCATTACACCAGAAAGTCTTCAAGAAAAATTCTTCAGCTATAATACACTCTACGCATTCATATATTTCTTAGCTGTGGGTTTCGGAGAAGAGCTGTTGTTTCGCGGTTTTCTTCAACTTCGCTGCTCAACTTGGCTGGGTGAAATAAAAGGGTGGATTCTCGCGAGCACAATTATGGCTCTCGTTCATATTCCTCAAAGAATATTTGTGATCGGGTTTAACCCCTTGCAAGCATTGATAAGCTCAATATTTTTGATACCCTTTTCACTATTGATGGGATTCATTCTACTAAAAACACGAAGCATCCTAGGACCTATGGTTATTCATACGATAACAAATTGGATAAACGTGCTAAGATAAGAAGGATTTGATGTAAGAAACTGAAGAGTTAAGTTTAGAGAGATGCATTTATTGATTTGATGCATTGCGTTTCATTTTCGTATGCTTGAGATAGCAGGGCTTTTACATCTTCTGCGATTCGAGATGTTTGTGTTCCACTTTCCAGTGTTTCTCTAAAAATTCGTCTCAGGTTTCCGTAGCAGTCTGAAGCATTAATAATCGAGTTTGCTGCTTCTTTTAGTTTTTCTAGATTTAATTCAGCCGCTGCATGCATTAGGAATTTTGCTATGTCTTTACGATTCTGTTCTGAAACTCTAAATGTGAAGAATGCCCATTCACCTAACGAATTCCATATTGAAGGGTCGTTTTTTCGAAGAAGTTCTGGAATCTCCATGCTTGCCTTTCTAAACCCTGCTATGCCACGATTGCCACTTTTAGTGTTTAGATTCTTCAACGCTCTGTTAAGAGCTTTCACCAGAATACTCTTGGTATCTGGCTTAGTTTTCCTCTTGAATACTACGAGCATTGGACACCTTAATGATTGAATTTCCTCTAGTTTTTCCTCCCATCCAATTCTAAAGTCTGTGAGGGGCAATTCTGCATCTTTTTTGTGCCAATCTGGATGAGGATCGTTAACGTATACAACTTCATCATCTCGATAGCCAGAAATCACTACATAATGATCGACAACGCCACCGACACGTTTCATAATTTCATATTCCTTGTTATAGCTCAACCAGCCCATGTGTGATATGATAAGCACTGGCGTATCGTTTTTCAGAAGCTTCTTCAAAGCGGCAAAGGCTTCTTCCCAACTTTTTCCTTCATCGTACTGATATGAATAACCATGTTCTTCAAGAAAAGTCAACAGACACTCTAATGGATAATTACCAAAACTTAGCTTAACAAAATTAGGCTTTGCAAAGTAACCTAAACCAAAGAACTGCCCAGACGCACAGCCCATATACCAAGCCTCGTACACATCGCCAAGCCTTCTCAAAATCATTGAAAGACTGTCTATGTGGCAATATTGAGCCCCAGAATGCACCAGCGGAACATCCAGCTTTACATCTTCCCAATTTGAAATCATATAACTACCACATTGACTATTGCTTTTTCCCGATTACTACGAAGAATGATCGCATAGATAAGGAAGCTTGGGTTCGCATTTTCTGAGGATTCTGGATGAAAGCCTTTATTCTTTTGGCTGTTTTGCTGAGATATTCTTCAACCTCTTTCCTCGATATTCCATACGCTTCCATTGCCTTCTTCTCCTCTTCGCTCCAAGACGTTAAACCTGGCAACGACTTCCTATAATAGTCTACCAACTCCTCAAGAGAGTATTTACTTTCCCACGTAGGTGGGCTAGTTGGTAATAGGTATCCGTAAGCCTCAATTTGTTTCAGCTGAGCTTTCATAAAAATTGACGGAAGCTTTGATCCTATACATAGGTCTGCACCATAAATCTCTTTAAACACTCTGATAACTGCATTATTAAATCTGTATGCGAGTTCATCATACTCATTATTAAATGGAGTGTAAATCAAGCATCCCCTGTAGTCTGGTTCTATGGCTACAACTCTTCCACAAGGCTTTGCTATTCTAACCATCTCGCGTAAAGCCTCGAACGGTCTTCCAAGAATGTAAAGCAGAGTGTGGCAAGCAACGACATCAGCAAAATTATCTGAAAAAGGAAGCCGATAGGCACTTGCCTTCTTAAACTCGGTTAAAGAATGTAAACCCTCCATGTCAGCTAATTCACGAGCGGAACGGAGAAGCTTTTCGTCGGTGTCAACCCCGATAACCTTACCCTGCCCTTGTAAACCCTTAGCGATCATTCGTGTAAAAAACCCAGATCCACACCCAACATCAACCGCGGTAATTCCAGGCGTGACTCCCATGTGCCTGTAAAGCACAGGAATAAGCTCGTCTCTCCACAAGTACTTTCCTCTAAGTTCTAAGCCCTCCGAAGTCCACACATACTTTTTCTTCATTTATTACCTCCTTTTTCACGCCTGATTAATAAGCAATAAAATGTTATTACAATTTTCCTAATTTCGCATTCTTTTCCCGAATCTATTTATCTTGCTCACAAGGATCGCAGCGTCTAATCCTTTTTTATAATAGTCGGGAATGTAGCCTGTAATCTGGAAGCCGTGTTTCTGATAGAATTTGATGGCTCTTTCGTTGTCTTTTCCGGTTTCAGTATAAACTATTCTCGCACCTTTCTCTCTAGCCCAATCCATGCATTTTTCAATAAGCTTGTGACCTATGCCTCTGTTGAGCCACTCCGTCTTTACTTGTATGTAGTCGAGGTATGCTATATCGAACCAGTTCCGATACATTATAATGGCGAACCCAACAACCTCTCCATTTATCTCAGCTACAAAAACTCCGTCTGGTTGCTCCTTCAAAGCGTCAGACAGCATTTCTTCAACTAAACTTTCGCTCCAAACTTTTCCAGTTGGGCTTGGATATTCAAACAAGATTTCTTTTACGTCCTTCAAATCGTCAGAGCAATAGTTCCTCACATGAATTTTTCGGCCCATGTTTTAATTTCCCTCGGTTCTTAGTTATCTAATATCTTTCAACAATTTTATGCGTGTCATAAAATTTTGCATTTTTACCTATACACGGTTTTAGCTAAATGTTTAGTTTCTTTTCTAGACACTTAATGGGATATGGCGGAAATTTTCCTTGCCTCACAATATGGATGAGTTTCTCTAGTTCTTCCTTTGCTTTATCATAGAGTTGCTTTGTAATCCAACCTTTACTGAAGGCGTTCTCTAACTCTTCTTCGTCCAGTACCTTAAACCGTAGGTCGGGTGAAACCCAGAGGTCTAGGAACAAATCGGTAAGTTCAACTCCGCCATCGTCTAATAGCCTAGGAGGCGTAACAATGTCGCAATAGTATCCCGTATACCTTCCCTGCAAGTCTCTTATTTTGCCAATAGTAAACCACTTTCCCATCAACTCGAAATACACGATTTGAAAACCACGCGAAAGAACAACTTCGCCATCAAACACGACAGAATGCTCAGAAGTAATTTCACCCTTGCCAACAATAACCTTTTCCGACTTGTAAACCAAGTCATCATGTATATCTAAAACCTGATTGGGTAATCTAATATATCGCAGATGAAGTTTTTGAGCGGATTCCTGTGAAAGTTCAGTTCTTTTTGATGTCAAGCTTTCAACTTCACAAACGAGATTTATTTCAGTATAGGATTAAAAGTTTAACCTTGCAAAATACAGATACAAATATTCCACAGTTTTAAACGAGGCTAAAATGATGGAGAACAAATCTAGTCACATTGTAAACAAGACATTAGAAGCCCTAAGAAGAAATGGATTCAAGGCTGTTTATACAAAGAATCGAAAAGAAGCATTACAGAGCATTTTAAAGGAGATTCCTTCGGAAGCCGTAGTAGGGGCGGGAGACTCTTTAACGTTAAAAGAAATCGGTGTTTTTGAGGAGTTAAAGAGGAAAGGCTTTACGTTGTTCTGGCCCTTCGATAAAAAAGTTCCGAGAGAGGAGAGAAGAAACGTTGCGCGAAAAGCCTTGTTGACAGATGTATTCTTGTCTGGTTCAAACGCATTAACTATGGACGGGAAAATCGTTAATGTTGACGCCACTGGTAATAGGGTTGTAGGTATGATTTTTGGACCGAAAAAGGCGATAGTTGTGGTTGGCGTAAACAAGATAGTTAAGAATGTGGGAGAGGCGTTGGAAAGAATCAGAAAAGTGGCGGCGCCGCTAAATGCAAAGCGAATTAGAGAGGAACGTGGATGGGAGTTGCTACCTTGTGTTGAAGCTGGTAGATGCGTAGACTGCGATGCAGAGAACAGAATATGCAATGTAACTGCCATAATTGATAAGAAGCCCAGAGCAATAGACATAGCGATAATAATTGTTGGAGAAAAACTCGGATTATAATCCATTTGATGCTAATGTTTGCTTTTGACACGGGTGGTCTTGATTTGCTTTCGTTTGCGTTTACGCAGTTCATTCAGCTTTTTCATCCATGTACCTCTTACGTACAAGGCTCCAACGCCTGGCTCAACGATTGCTTCTATACCCAAAGTCTTACGCTTTTTCTTTTGTGGCTTTTTACGAGACATATTGTTTTTAGTTGTCAAGATTCTAATATAAAGCTCTTAATGATACGTATTATGTCTTAACTTTAATGTTGAAGTTGATTTTTTGAACCGATAAGAAAATATCTTTTTAGGTTTGATACCGATATGTTAGTCTAAACGTAAACAGACCCATAGTGGAGGTAAAACATGACAATGTTCGATGAAAAGAAGATTGAGGAAATAAAGCGGGAGAGGCAACACTGGGAAAAGACGACACTGCCAAAATGGATAAGGCAATCCCCTGAGTGCAAAAGCGAATTCAGAAACCATTCAGGCATGCTCATAAAACGCGTTTACACCCCAGAAGACATTAAAAACCTAGATTACATGCGGGATTTAGGTTTTCCAGGAGAGTATCCCTTCCTCCGCGGCGTCCACGCAACCATGTATAGAGGACGTTTGTGGACGATGCGAATGTTTGCAGGATACGGCACAGCGGAACAAACAAACCAACGCTTCAAATACCTACTAAAAGAAGGTGAAACTGGCTTAAGCACAGCCTTCGACTATCCAACAATAATGGGTTATGATTCAGACCATCCCATGGCGAGAGGCGAAGTAGGCGTATGCGGAGTAGCCATCTCATCCCTTAAGGATATGGAAATATTATTTGACGGCATACCTCTAGACAAAGTTACAACTTCTATGACCATAAATGGACCCGCCGCCATGCTGCTTGCCATGTATGTGGCTGTAGGAGACAAGCAAGGAGTGTCGAGAGAAAAAATCGGTGGAACAACCCAAAACGACAATTTGAAGGAGTTTTTCGCTCAAAAACTGTGTATATTTCCGCCGAAGCCTTCGGTAAAGCTCACAACAGACATAATAGAATACTGTGCTAGGCATCTGCCAAAGTGGAACCCTGTGAGCATAAGCGGATACCATATCCGTGAGGCTGGTGCAACTGCCCTCCAAGAATTAGCCTTTACGCTTTATGATGGAATAGCATACGTGGAATCAACCCTAGAAAGAGGATTGAAGGTGGATGACTTCGCCCATCGCTTATCATTCTTTTTTGCATCTCACAGTGACTTCTTCGAAGAAATAGCCAAATTCAGAGCCGCAAGGAGGTTATGGGCAAGGATAATGAAGGAGCGATTCCACGCTAAAAACCCAAGGTCCATGTGGATGCGCATGCACGTCCAAACCTCAGGATGCACCCTCACGGCGCAACAGCCATTAAATAACATTATACGCACCACAATTCAAGCCCTAGCAGCAGTTCTAGGTGGAACCCAGTCGCTGCATACAAACTCTTTTGACGAAGCCTTATGCTTGCCAACTGAGGAAGCTGTTCGTGTTGCGTTAAGAACTCAGCAGATAATAGCCCACGAAAGCGGAGTGACAAACACCGTAGACCCGTTGGCAGGCTCATATTACATTGAAGCCTTAACAAACGAAATGGAAGAAAAAGCCATGGAGTACATCCGAAAAATAGATGAGATGGGCGGAGCCACCGCAGCCATAGAAAGAGGATTTTTCCAGAAAGAAATTTCTGACAGCGCCTACCGATACCAAACTGAAATAGACGAGAAAAAGCGCATAATTGTTGGCCTGAATGAATACACCATTGAAGAGGAAGAATGTCCAATAGAACTTTTAAGGATAGACCCAAAAGTCGAAAAGGAACAAGTTGCCCAACTGCAAAAACTAAAAAGGGAACGGGACAACAGAAAAGTGAAGGAAGTTCTTGAAAAACTTCATTACGCAGCAGAAAAGGATGAAAACCTCATGCCGACGATAATCGAAGCCGTAAAAGCTTACATAACCCTAGGCGAAATCACCGATGTGCTGCGAAAAGTTTACGGAGAATATAAAGAATTAATAGTCATTTAAAAATGGTGAAGCAAAATGCGAACCACAAAAAAGATTAGAGTTTTGATTGCCAAGCCAGGCCTCGACAGCCACGACAGAGGAGCCAAAGTCGTAGCCAGAGCTTTAAGGGATGCTGGAATGGAAGTGATCTACACAGGCTTGAGGCAGACACCTGAACAGATAGTTGAAACAGCTCTGCAGGAAGACGTGGACGTAGTAGGCTTAAGCATTCTTTCAGGCGCCCATAAGGCCCTCTTTCCAAGAATAATGGAGCTTTTAAAAGAAAGAGGCTTAATGGATGTGATGGTTTTTGCAGGGGGAATAATCCCAGAGGAAGACGTATCAGAAATGAAGAAGCTTGGGATAAAGGAAATATTTGGGCCTGGAACCCCTACAGAAACAATAATACAATTCGTGTTGGAGAACGTTCCCAAAAGAACTTAAACCCTGAGATGTGCAGAGCCGTTGACGAAGATTGAAGAAATAGTGCAAGGCGTTCTGAGTGGAGACCGCAGAAGCATAGCAAGGGCCATAACAATTATGGAAAACAATGAAGCAGAAGCAAAAAAGTTAATCAACGCCATTTATCCCTACACAGGAAAAGCCCACGTAATAGGGTTAACTGGACCAGGTGGCTCCGGAAAAAGCACCCTCATAGAAAAAATTGTGCGAGAGTGCAGGCGGAGAGGCAAAACTGTAGGTGTTATAGCCGTAGACCCCACAAGCCCCTTCACGGGTGGAGCCTTCTTAGGCGACAGAATCCGAATGCAGGAACTAAGCACAGACCAAGGCGTCTTTATAAGGAGTATGGCAACCCGCAACTATCCAGGAGGAATAGCCAAAGCGACAAAAGACGCTGTCAAAATCTTGGACGCTGCAGGCAAAGACATAGTAATCGTGGAGACTGTTGGCGCTGGACAATCCGAAGTGGAAA
>Ga0315306_10001548_pt1 | contig 10966 bp, 8 predicted proteins | sample TDP1_MG_FD_203803 | JGI IMG/M metagenome (GOLD analysis project Ga0315306, IMG submission 203803) | Freshwater sediment microbial communities from Lake Towuti, South Sulawesi, Indonesia - TDP1 | ecosystem: Environmental > Aquatic > Freshwater > Lake > Sediment | place: Indonesia: South Sulawesi... | reverse complement strand
GTGAGATGAGTAATCCAAACGCTTGCTATGTACTACGTATTTTTCTGCCCCCTTTCCTATCTTCTCGGCCACGGATAGCGGTCCCTCAGCCAAGAGATTTCCGACGCCTTCTCTCCTCGCGATTTTTCCAATCATTTCAATCATGGCTTTCCAGTTTCCCCAGTCGAGCTTGATCCCGTCCATGTCATTTTCTGTTACGATCCCCCTCTGGCAGAGTTCCATCATGAGGCACAAGACATTTCCTAAGGTAATCGTGTCGAGCCCATATCTATCGCACAAATTGGCCATGTGAATTATCGATGGAAAATCTGAATTCCCGCATCTGGGCCCCAACGAATTGATCGACTCATACTCCGGCCCCTCACCCATTTCCCCATCAAATGGTCCACCTTTGATCCTGTAGAAATGATTGCAATGCAACGGGCATCCAAAACACCCCTTATTTTTAAGCGAATGTTTTTCGACGAAAGTCTCACCGCTTATTGCATCGATTTCCGGGAAATCCGTGGTCTGCCAGTTATTGACCGGCATAATGCCCGCCTCATTGAGGATCTTGGAGAGAATCGGCGTCCCGTAAACAGAAAAAGCCTCAAAGAGTGGGTTCTCCCTAAGCACGATATGGAGTTTCACGCAAAGCTCCTCGAACTCTTGGGGCTTCGCTATTTTGATCGGTCCGGTCCCGCGCACGGCAATAGCCTTTAAGCGCTTCGAGCCCATCACAGCTCCGGTTCCGGTTCGTCCGGCGGAGTCCTTCAGCCCAGTTCTGATGTTGGCGAATTTAACCAGTCTCTCACCGGCCTGTCCAATTGTAACCACTTGAATTTCAGGATCTCCGAGATCCTCGCGGATAATCTCTTGAGTTTCAATCGAATCCTTACCCCACAGGTTCGACGCATCTCTGAGCTCGGCTTTCCCGTCACATATCCAAAGGTAAACCGGCTTCTCAGCCCTACCATAGACGACTATATGGTCGTAGCCCGCGAATTTGAGTTCCGGCGCCCACCAGCCTCCACAGTTTGAATCGCCCAAAATTTGCGTCAGAGGGGAAAGAGTAGTGATGTTAAATCTCCCTGAACATGGGGATAAGGTGCCTGTCAGCGGCCCACAGCCGAAAATCAACAGGTTTTCTGGGCCGAGTGGATCGGTTTTTGGTTTGAGTTCATCGTAAAGGATCTTTACGTTTATCCCTCTTCCACCCATGAAATTTGCAGTTAGACCCTTGTCCAAAGGCTCCTCTACGATCTTTTCCCTTGAGAGATCGACCTTTAGAATTTTTCCTGCCCAGCCAAACATCGCCTCATCTCCCTGGAGGAGCCACAAGTTTCCCCATCAGCTCCCCCCATCTCTCTGCGGCCTCCCTCTTTTTCATGAGGATGGCCCGGGTGGCGGGTTCGTACCGCAAGGCTCCGGTCGGACAAAGCTTAACACAAATTGGATCGCCCTTGCATAGGTCGCACGCCAGCGCCCTTTTCCTCGCCACATCGAGCGTGATGCCGCCGAAGGGACATGCCACGGCGCACATCCTGCAGCCTATGCAAGCTTCATGGTCTATTGATATGGCGTTGGTCTCCGCATCTCTATGTACCGCCACTACTGGGCAGACCGCTTCACATATCGGTTCATCGCATTGCACGCATAGCATCGGCACATCCACCCCCATCTCCTCCCATTTCAGGATATGTACCCTGGATTTCGACGGGTCGCATTCCTTTTCATGATGGAGGGAACATGCCACCTCGCATATCCTGCAGCCGGTGCACTTCTCGGGATCTATCAAGAGGATTTTCTGCGGCATGGATGTCACTTTTCCTTTTGTGTTGAGTTTCATACTTTAAATGAATGATGACATTCAAGTTGGGATAATTGTGATCGAAATTCACGACCGCCATCTAAATTTTTCTCATTCTTAAAATGTGAACCTTTCCGCCCCGTACTTCAACATCCGCGAGGGTTTTTACATCGTGACCGGTCTCTTTTTTCACGCGCTCCAAACCTCTGCCGCGATTGATCACGACCACCACATCCTTAACAATGGCCCCCGCCTTTTGAAGCCCCTTGATCATGCCAATCACGGTCCCGCCCTCCGACATCACATCGTCGATAATCAAAATTCTGTTGCCTTTCTGAATCGAATTGATGTAAAGCTTCACCTCCTCCTCCTTCGCGATTTGTCGATAGCTCTTCTCACTCGTGAATTCGACCTCGCCCGGCAGGCCAAATTCCTTTTTCCTGATGATCACAAGGGGAATCCCTGTCAAACACGAGACCAGTGATGAAATATGGATGCCCATGACCTCAGCTGTCACGATGCGATTCACATCTAAATTAGCGATCCTCACAATCGCCCTAGCTATCTCCATGAGCAAGTCGGGCTGCAGGGGAGGTGAAACGCCCTGCAATGGGTTAATAAAGTAAGAATATTCCCCTTTTCTGACGACCGGGGCGTTCTCGAGTGCGTCTTTAAGCAGTTCAAGCATTCAAAACATCTAAGTCACGAGTTTTTCAAGGGCTCGTTCCTTCCGAGCTCGTCTTATTTCTAAAGCTATCCTGTCCCCCATGCTCATCCTTCGTTGGTACTTCGCATTCGCATATTGTGATCCTATTCCCTGATGCACATTGGTTCCCCCGCCATGCCTCACTGCGATATCCTGCGTAACCGGAAGGTGCATGAAGACTTTTCCCTTCGGAGCGTCATAGAGGCCGTACTTAACTGCTACGCCTGGTACCTCAGACCAAGTTATGAGCGTCTGTAGGCACCATGCTCCAATTATGCCGGGGGGTTCATATTCTCGGGTCGCCATGAGGAAAGCGTCGGCAAATCTATGAACATCTTTTAATAGGGATTCACGCAAGCTCATGGCAATATGAGCCGTGACCTCAAAGGATGGAATTTTCTTAAGTTTTAGCTCTACGTCGACAGGAAGCCTCTTTAAACCATCGAGTATGGTCTCCCTCCGTTCATCGATCGAGAGAAATTCGTTTGCGAGGTGAACTCTCGCTTCCTCTAAACCGACCCCGTGAAGTTCGGCAAATGTATCATCTACATCTCCCCAATCCCTTTCCGCGTTTAATGGGGAGAAGAAGAAATTGAAGTTCGCGTGAGGGCCTAGGACTATCTCCTCTACCCTTGCGGTTTCGAGGGACTCTCGATCAAGGCTTCCAGCTTCCATCTCCTTTCTCACTTTTTCCTCCAAGTCAGCAGAATCCGCTGCAAAGATAAATTCCCTCTCAAACTTGCGAGATGGGTGCTCAGCTTTCATTATTATTGGACCCTCGATAGGTTTCTTGAATCTGATCCCACTCTTCGTTATTTCAAACTCATACGATTTTGGATAGGGTATCCCAGCTTTTTCTGCGAACCAATAATAATCACGCTCGATCTCCCCGCGGTTCTCGATTTTGAGGAGTTTTCTTGAACCCATTATGGGGACTGCGAATTTTTCCTCGATCACGCTGCAACGCTCATCACCCCCAACGTAGACCGTAAAAGCGCGGTTAGGTATCTGCACACATTCCAAATTTATCAAATCATCAACGTATTTAACGATATCAGAATATTTATCAAGGATGACCAAAGCACATTTCCACCTTCCATCTTTTTTGATATCCTTGGGGTCCCTAACGCAAATCATATCCCTCTTCACGAGCTCCGGAAGGTCCTCAACTACCTCACCCGGCTCACCTACAATCGGATTTTGGAGGTAGATCCTCGCCCTCTGCTTAGTGGCGTAGATTACGGATCTTAACCCGTAGTTTCGTGCACCATACCTAGCGTCTAATGTCGAGTGTGAACCTATATTAAGTTCAATAGGCTCTCGATATCTCTTCGCCACTTCTTGCATCTCCTCTCTTTCAATCACACCGACCACCCCCTTTTCTGACCCAGACAGGAAGATAATCGAGATGGATTACGCCTGCTTCTTTTTTAAATCTTTCTCCAGTTGGTCCTTCGAGCCAGACAACGGCTTTGCATACGACCTTTCCTCCAGCTCTATCGACCAGTTTTTCCAAGGCCCTCATTGATCCACCTGTCGTTATGACATCGTCTATGATACATATCTTCTTACCCCTAACCCTCTCCATATTAATCTCGTCCAACACCAGCTTTTGGGTCCCCTTGGTGGTTATGGACTCAAAATCTTCCATGATATAGTTCCTCATATACGGCTTAGTGCCCTTTCGGGCCACCGCGTATGAGTTGTGGCCGAGTCTTTTCGATGTTTCGTAAGCCAACGGGATCCCTTTGGCTTCAGGGACCAATAGACACTCAGCCCCATACCTTCTGATGTGGGAGGCCAATTTTTCACTGACTTTTTCCGTGAACTCGATATCACAGCCGAAAACAAGTCCTGCATTTGACGCGATCCAAAAATTTTCTCGAACTTGCACGATTGGCAATTTTCTGCGAAGGCCACATATCTCCAATTCGTAGTACTCCTGTCCCTCATACGATCTGACTATCTCCATTTGAAGACCAAAGATTAATTTACTTGAATTTACTTAAAAACTGTTCACAAAAGCCCTACATTTGAGGGGTCCATCAATTTTTTTTCCTAGTTATTGATTTATTGATTTATTGACGGGAACCTATATTCAATGAGGGATGGGATTGCAGAAAAAGATTTTCCTAACAATAGTGGTTCTGTGTTTATCTTTGATTTTGATACCGATTGTTGTTGATTCGGTCGATGTTGATCCCGATCATCCATTTTACTTTCTCGAAAGGTTAGGAGAAGACTTAAAGGGGAAATTCGTAGGCGACTCTAATTGGCACAGCGATAGGGCAACTGAGCGATTGCAGGAATACGTTCGAATGATTGAAAAAAACAGAGAAAGGGAATATCGAGGTTGCATTTCAAATTATCTAGAACACGTTACAAGCATAAAGGCGGAAAAAGAAACTGCAGAGCAGATAATGTGGAAAATTGAGAAAAATATTCAGACCGTCACTAAACTAAAACTCACAATGCCAATACGGGGTTTTTGGAAAGTTCCTAGGGACGTGCCGTTAAATGACGTTGTGGAGATAAGCTCAGGGGTAAAAAGGACCATTGAGAAAGAATTTCAAGATGCCGCGGCTGTCAGAAGCGGGGTCATCATAAGACTCGAGAATGAGGAGATCGAAACCAAACTTCAGCGCCTAGCGATCGACGAAAATGTACCTGGGTGGGTAGCTCTATTTTTAACCCGGGAAGATAGGGGGATTAAAGGATATTTCCTCCTCAGCTCGGTGGCTTTTCCAGAAAAACCGTTGGTCGCAGCCATTGTTCAGGGCAAAGTTCATGAACTACCTAAGAACCTTTTAGCAGGATTTGAATTTGCAGATGGGCTAATCTTCGCACGGAAGATTGAAGAGCTCGAACCAATTATCACAGTCCCGTCAATCGTCAACTACCTCGCTGAGGAATACGCATTTAAACGGATCGAAATGGAAACGATGTATATCATCTCTACCTCTTCCATATACCGGCAAGATGCGCTTGAGCCAATAGGGCTTGGGTATGCTACCGATCATCTGGGCGCTCCTTACGTCACGTTGAGCGAATGGTATCTTGCGGTTTTTGATTCGTATCACTCGGAGTCAAGGATATTGCCAGCTAAGGTAACAGGGATCGTGCTGCCTCCTGATATGGAGGTTCAAAGGTTTCTCGAGCTCGCACTTCAGCCTAAATTCGGTTCTTTTGGAAAAATGATGCAAAGGTTGGACAACAAACCATTTTTATGGATGAATGAAATCGAGGTTGAGGAAGCGCATTCCATACCCCTCGAAGAACTTGTGCTTAACTTGGACACATGCAAATACGATAGGCAAATATTGAAAACCGAGGGAATCGCGCTCGGGGAAATTGCAAGTATAGATCACGGATTTCCTTGGAGTTTGGAGCACTTTGATGAGAAAATGATAGGGGTGATAGAAAACGAGAGCGTGATATCTTTGATAGCGTTGGACAAGGAAAAAGTGGAGGAAAACGCCCGCCGGATATTTGGCCGCTATAGCTTCGAACTATCGATATATACTCACATCCCAAGGCATTACTCAACCGTTACATATCCACTCATCATCAACGTGGAAGCCAAACGAGACGAGATCATCCCATTGTCGCAAGCAGAATTTGGGGATTGGACGAGTGCAACACTTGATAATTACCTCGTGATGCAATTCCCCAATATTCAGGTGACGGAAAGCTTGGCTCTGAAAGAAATCGATTTGCTCCTGCCTGAAGAGCCCGGAAATCCCATGGTCTTAACGAAAAGTGAACGGCTGGCGGCGGGAATGAAACTAAACAAAATAGTCGTTGAGGGATATCTGCTGGATGCTTCGGTTCTTAAAATTCCGCCTGAATACATACAGAGGTATGGTTCAGGGCTCATCGTATGCCAAGAAATCCACGAAATCTAAACTCGATGAATTCTAGACGTTTTAACTAGACTAAGCTATGGGACCTACTCGGACTATCGGCCCAGTGGACCTCTGAAGGCTTTTAAATGGTAAACCCCAATAAGGAACCATGTAAAAAAGGGGGTTTGAAAATGAAAAAAGAAAAAAGAGGGATAACGACAACCGCTGCTGCTGTAATAGTGATCGTCATTATAGTCATCGCAGGCGTTGGCACATATGTTGCGACAAGACCGTCACCTGCCCCTAAAAAAGTATTTAGTGCTGCTTTGGTATACACGGTGCCGATAAATGACTGGGGATGGGGAACAACTCACTACAATTCTTGGAGACACCTCAAGGATATCTGGGGGGAGAACATCACTTTGGAATACTCGGAGTTAGTCCCGTATGTAGAGTGCCCGAGGGTTCTTAGAGAGTACGCAGCCGCTGGCTATAATTTTGTGTTTCTCCCTGAACCGTGGCGTCCCGCAATCATGGAAGTCGCTGGAGATTACCCCGATACACACTTCCTCTACGAGGATTCATGGCTTGTGGGCAAAGCTCCACCAGAATTGCCTCCCAACGTCATGGCCTACGACGATGTTAAACAAGAATCTGATTATTTAGCAGGAATGCTCTCAGGCTACATGACCAAAACTAACCACATAGGTCTAGTTGGTGGGGAAGCTTACCCGCTGGTAGCTCGAGGAGCCGAAGCATTCAAGCAAGGCGCTAAGGATGTTAATCCAGATGTAGTGTTTCATGAAGTCTGGCTTGGAACATGGGTCGATCCCGTTAAGGGAAGAGAGTTCACGCTCGCCATGATCGACGAAGGAGTCGACGTGGTTTGGGAATACGCGGACCTCGGAGGTCTTGGGGTACATCAGGCAGCTATGGAGAGGGGTATATACACGACCGGCGGAGATGTCGATAAGTCGATTCTTTTCCCCAATACTATCTTGGCTTGCAGGGTCAGGGAGACCCAATGGTTACTTGAAACCACAGTAAGGTCTATTGTAAATGGAACTTGGGAAAACAAAGGAGTTTCCTTGGGACTTGCGACTGGTGACACGGATCTCGTTTACAATCCCAAGCTTGAAAACATAATACCTGCCAGTGTCAAAGCGGCGATTGCGGCAAAGAAAGCAGAGATCGCAGCTGGAACATTTATCGTCCCTGACTCGGTAACCGGATGGAAATATGGAGAAAACTGGGCACTCTATTTGAGACAGTACTACTAAATTCTCTAAATTTTTTTCTTTTTATTTTTGCAGAGCACTAGCTTATTCGCTATTCTCCACCCCTTACGTAGGGCTTGGTTAACGCGGCAGGTGCTCCAGCCCTTCTTGAAAGGAATACTAGCGCAACGATGGTGAGAATGTAAGGGAGCATGAGCAGGAATTGATAGGAATAAATCCAAATGCCTCCCGAGGCTTGAAGGCGCATTTGAATCGCATCTATGCATCCGAATAATAAAGAACCGGCTAGAATCCTCCACGGCTTCCAAGCCCCGAAAATGACTAGGGCGAACGCGATGAACCCCCGTCCGGCTGTCATGTTCTCATTGAAGCTCCCCATCCAAACAAGTGGGAGAAAAGCCCCAGCCACTCCGGCAAGGATACCCCCGATTATGACGCAGATATAGCGAGTGCGAAAGACTTTTATCCCGAGCGTGTCAGCAGCCCCTGGATTTTCCCCCACGGCGGTGACTTTTAACCCCCACGTCGTTTTAAACAAGAGAAAGAAACAGATCGGGACGGCGATTAACGAAAGGTAAACCAATATACTTTGATTGAAAAGAATTGGCCCCAACACCGGAATTCCGCTTAAACCTGGAATCGCGGTAGCACCAAATGTGGAGACCGTTGGATAAGCATATGGACCCCAAATCGCCGCCCGATAGATAAATCCAGAAAGACCCAAGCCTAAAATCCAAAGCGCTAAGCCCGCAACGATTTGATTTGCCCTCAAAGAAACGCTTAGGAAAGCCATCAGTAAACCCATCAGGCCCCCAACCATCACCGCCGCTAAAACCCCAAGAAAGAGACTTCGCGTGATGTACGTCGTCCAAAAGCCCGAGATCGCCCCCATCAGCATCATTCCTTCTATTCCCAAATTCAACACTCCAGAGCGTTCGGCGAAGAGCTCACCTAGTGCTGCTAGCAAAAGCGGTGCAGCCAAGCGGATCCCCGTCGCTCCGACTGTTTCAATTACCTCGATCATCTTCTCACCTTCATTCTAATGAGAATCTCGCCAGCAACGATGAACACGAACACCAATCCCTGCAACACAAAAACGGCAGTGTACGGAATTCCGCCCAAGTAGCGCATGACATCCCCACCAGATATCAGTGCACCGAAAAATATCGATGATGGAATGACGCCGAGAGGGTGAAGTCTTCCTAACATGCCAGCAATTATCCCGGTAGCCATATAGGAAACCGAGGCATAGCCGCCTCGCGCAGCAATATCAGAACGCAAAGCATGGTGAATGCCTGAGACCTCCGCTGCCCCGGCGAGTGCCGAAATCCCCCCAGCCAAAACCATTACTAGCATTAAATTTCTGGTAATGTTCATACCACTGTATTCCGCGGCTTTTGGGCTATAACCGATTGCCCTGACTCTATACCCAAAGGGAGTCCTCCAAAGTAAAATATAAGCAAGAATCGCGACCGCAATTGCCACGAAGATCCCGACATGAAGCCTATATCCCCCAATTAATCTGGGGAGCCAGGCGGACTGGGGGAGAAGATCGCTCATCGATTGAGCTCCAACGATTTCCATAGGCCCCCTCATCGGGTTGAGAACTAACCAATCTATAATGAAAAAAGCTATGAAATTTAACATAATGGTGGTGACTATTTCGTTGACTTTCAACTTGGCCTTCAAAAAGCCGGCAATCACCCCCCATACAGCGCCGAATGCGAAGGCCGATGCGAGAACTGCCACGAGGAGCAAAGGCGCGGGCAGCGGTAAGTAATACCCTGCCAAAAAAGCACCCAATCCCCCCATCAAGAGTTGGCCATCCCCCCCTATGTTCCAAAGATTACACCTTCCTGCAATGACGAATCCCAATGCTATGAATAGGATTGGACAAGCATGCACCAGAGTTTCAGACACAGCATTTGCGTTTCCAAATGCGCCTTTTACAAGCCAGCCGTAAGCTGTTAGCGGCCCCACCCCTGTTCCTATGTAGATGATCAATCCTCCAACCGCTAACGCTCCAAACACTAATAAAACTAAGATTGCGATCTCCCAAAGAATCCGCTTTTCAAATATCCGCATTCGATCACTTAATCAAGATGCTTTTTTGGACATCCGTTTTACCCCTGCCATCATCAGTCCTATTTCCTCCCTTTTCGCTCTGGCTGCAGGCATTAAGCCCACCACCTCCCCTTCATACATCACCGCAATCCGATCACTCATCATCATTGTCTCATCGAGGTCTTCGGATACCAGTAGGATTGCTGTTCCTTCTTTCACTTGTTCAAACAATTTTTCGCGGATAAATCTAGCTGAGCTTACATCGAGACCCCTAGTCGGTTGAGCTGCAATCAGTACTTTTGGTTTACGGGACAGCTCTCGGGCTAGGATTAATCTCTGCAGATTCCCCCCGGATAAGTGCCTGGTTGGGATATCGACGCTTGGTGTTATCACGTCATAATCTTTAATCAATTTCTTGGCATGCTTTTTGATTTCGTCGTAATTCAAAAACCATCTTCTTTTTTCGAAAGGAAGGAACCATTTGTGTATAAAAGGCTGTTTTGAGTGAGTTTCTAGAACCAAATTTTCCGCGACAGAGAAGTCCATCACTAAGCCTCTCTCGAGCCGATCTTCTGGAATATGTCCCACTCCCCAATCAATGAACTCCTTAGGTGCACGATTGGTCATGTCCTTCCCACGAATGATCACCTTTCCTTTCGTCGCTTTCCGAAGACCTGTGATAACCTCCTCTAATTCTCGCTGCCCGTTGCCCGCGACCCCTGCGATCCCTAGAATTTCCCCCTCTCGTACAGAAAATGAAACATCTTTCAGTGCTGGTAATCCCCTATCGCTTAAAGCTCGAAGCCTCTTTACCTCTAGGGCCATTTTGCCTTTCTCGACTCGATGTTTTTTAACCCGAAAGAGCACCTCCCTCCCGACCATTTTCTTAACCAAGTCTCGCTCCTTCGTCCGCTTGGTTTTAAGCCTTGCCACTACCTTCCCTGCCCTCAGAACGGTCACTCGGTTGCTTACAGCCATTACCTCAGGCAGCTTATGGGTAATGAAAGGGATAATAGCCAGCCCATCTCTCGCCATACGTTTGAGTACCCTCATGAACTCCTTAACTTCGGGTGGTGTTAACACCGAGGTCGGCTCATCTAGGACAAGTATCTGCGCGTGCCTATAGAGAGCCTTGATGATTTCCACCCTCTGCTGTTCACCGACCGAAAGTTGCCAAATTTTGGCTTTGGGGTCAACCTTTAGACCATATTTTTTCGAGAGCTCGACTATCTTCCTTTCGGCTCGGTCCATATCCAAAAGTGGTTCCCTTGAAGATTTGAGCCCCAGGACGATGTTCTCGGTGACCGTCAACGAAGGCACAATC
>Ga0315306_10001547_pt1 | contig 10972 bp, 10 predicted proteins | sample TDP1_MG_FD_203803 | JGI IMG/M metagenome (GOLD analysis project Ga0315306, IMG submission 203803) | Freshwater sediment microbial communities from Lake Towuti, South Sulawesi, Indonesia - TDP1 | ecosystem: Environmental > Aquatic > Freshwater > Lake > Sediment | place: Indonesia: South Sulawesi... | reverse complement strand
ATCAATGGTTGAAGTGCGCTGATGACCATTTGGCGGTCACATTGGCGTGGCACAAAGGTGACATCGAACTTTGCTTTCCCCTTTTCGAGTGCGGCTTTTAGCGCTTCAGCCTCTTTTCTGCCGCCCATTTTGTGAACTGTGGTGCAGCCTCCGCAGGCAGCTATTAGGATGTTATGGTAGTCTTTGATGGCGTCGGTGATTTCTTCCAGCGATTTTAGCTCAGTTATAATCATGTTAAACTCTCCTTGAATGGCAACTCCTATTTTTTCTTTTTAGCTAATGATTTAGCAATTTGATACGCGATCGTATGATCGAAAATTCCTTTTGAGGATGCTAACGCCCTTTTAATCAGTTCAACTTCTACCTTGTTTTTTAATGCACCGATTGCGAGTGCTCCTACGCCTAAGACCCCGGGTATAACTTCTACTCCTTCGTCTTTTGGCTTGAGTCCCTCAATCCCATAGGGTGGAACTGCGTTTACATCAGCCAGAACGTTGCATTGTTTTGCCTCTTCTTTCAGTATGGTTAGTGGTAGGAGCTGGGTGCCTGCTGCGCCTGTGGCTAGAATGACTTCAGCGTCTTTAATGGTAACAGCGGTTTCTTCCGGGTTAGATGCCTGAAGCCCCTGAACCTTGTTGGCTCCTAGGCTTTTGTTCAGTTTTTCCGCAACCGCCTTTGCCTTCGCTTCTTGCCTTGAAGTAATTGAAACACCTGCGCCATCAATCGCCATAAGCTTAGCGCATATCTGCCCCACTGGCCCAGTTCCTGCCAAGATTGCCGCTTTTTTATGTTCAAATCCTCCCAGCCGTTTCTTATCTAGAAGCCATAAAACCTTCGCCACCATCGCAGCACCCGTCGTATTAGCGCCCCTAGGATCCATTATGACTGCCATCTCAAACGGAGAAAACATGGTAGACTTCACAGTTTCTAGGATTGCTTCCGCCTTATCGAAGTCGTAGCCTCCGATGAACAGTTTAGTGTGGGCTGCTCCCTCGGGACCTCTTGGGAACATGGCATCTTGGGTTAATCCACGCGCATCAGAGGGCTCAACTTGACTGTAGTGGTGGACTTCTACATGTGGAAAGTTGTCGATTACCAACAGCGTGTCAAATGGGCTTACATGTTTATCTGTGTCCAGAAAAATGATAACATCCTTGATCTTCTTCATTGTTTCCGACTCCTATCCGGTTATAGCGGTAAATGACTGTTCTTCTCCTTCTGCAGAAATAATTGGCCTTTTCCGTTTTCTGCAAGGTCGCCTATATAGCATAGAAATGGGCCTTTGAGTACTCGTTCTCCGACTTTTACTTCTGGAACTGTTTCCTTGTAATTGAAGCTAGGCAGAAGCTTCTCAGCTTTCCCCAGAACCACTATGGTTCCCCCTATCATTTGGGCGCCGAGTCTCGGCCCAGGGTTGCCTTCAATCAGTATTGTTCCGCCGTGCATGTGCACACCTGTAAATGCTCCTGTGTTTCCTTTTATTATGATTAAGCCGTCGCGCATCCATGATCCCGCTTCGTTTCCCACATTTCCCTCTACGGTTATTGCGCCGCCTCGCATACCTCTCCAGTCGCCACGATATGCGCTTCCGAGGTATTCTCCAGCATTACCTTTGATCAAGATTTCTCCGCCCCGCATCGCGGTGCCTGCAAATGAGTCAGCATTCCCATTTACAATTATGCGTCCGCCCTCCATCTCATCTCCAACATGCATGTCCACATTGCCCTCAACCACGATTTCTCCAACCTTCATCTTCGCGCCAATATATTTTGTCCGAGAGGCATCACCTGCGATAACTATGCGAAGTTCACTTGGGTTTGATGGGACGTTTCCGTTCACCTCGAAGAAGTCGCCGAGTTTGGCTTGGCTGTTTCCTTTCCACACGGTAAGGCTGGCGATCTCGGCGGCGATTTTTCCTGCAAAGTTGTCAGGGGTTATCACTTCCGCTTCGATTGGAATTTTAGGCTGAGGCTTTGGCTTGAGATGGAGATCTTTCATGAAGCGTCTCCTCTTAATTTGGGCTCATTTGTTTAGTTTCCAGTTCATTTAAGACCAGAGTGTTTTGCTCGAATGAGGCCATTAGCAAATCGAAGTCCGCCTTGCCAGCGCGATACTCTTTCCCAGTTTTTGCATCGGTGATTGTGACCTCTGCGACTGAGAAGAGGGCGGGATCGATCTTATAGAAGTCGAAGTCAGCTTTCTTCAGAAGCTCGTAGAATGGGGTTCCATAGTCTTTGGAGGTTGATGCTGGGATTTTAGCTAGGAGGCTTTCTACATCTATTCCCTCGAGATCGGCGGTGTATGTAGCTTTGCCCGCATAGAAGATAGCGTCGTTGACCATTCCCATCATTTTCAGATCGTCCTTGACAAGCGGGGCGATTGGGGCGATCCCCGCAGCATACTTGACCTTCCTGACGTCAAACCCCAATGTTAGTAGTCGATGTAGCCCCGACTCAGCAGCTCTTCCAGAAATTTGCACACTTCCTACCGGTGAGGCGGTGGATGCGACTAGGACGTAGAGCTGACTTGGGCTCACTTCGCATTCTTTCGATATTTGTTCAAGCACTGTGTCTGGCGGAAGTTTATTTGCCTCTAAAACAAGCACCGCTATGTCGGATGGTTCAGAGTAATTCAACAGCTCATAAACCTCTTGTGGCGTTTTGGACAATATGCGGGCTGGACCGCTGCCTAGTGCAAAATATTTTTCAGTCTTAATCTTCCAGCCAGCCATCTGCGACCCAATGCATGCAAGCGTCGGCGAGGTGGTTGAAACTAGTGTGGCGGCTGACCTGCGTCCATCGAACGTAACCTTGACAAGTCTGGCTTTACCTAAGCCGGCGAGACAAACTTCGATTATCAGCCTTCCAGCCTCATAGCTTCCCTCAGCGTTGACTCCGCAATCCAGAATGGTAGCTCCGACGGAAGATTTTTGGACGACTATCTTCAGTTCATCCGCATTTTCCGCCAGTTTGTTTACAATGCTCGCGGCTTGGGCGTTGAGTGAGTGCATGGCGTGGTCCTCCAATCAGACTGCGTTGAGAGCTTCCTTAAGGTAGATTTTGTATGGGCCCAGTTTTCCATCATAGTTGGCGGCCGTGATCTTCTTCACTCCTCCAATCTGGATGGCTGCGTTTATGCCAGCGCCAATTGCCTTTTGAACATGCGCTAAGTCTATGCCGTTTATAACGATCTCATAGGCACATCGCACATCGGGTGGTAATCGGGATACCTGAATCTTGCCACACAGTGTTGGGCAAAAACACTGGTTTGTGGAAGCTGGTAGATGCTTGTATGTAACTGCTCCAACCTTAGATCCTGAGCGGCATATTCCACCTGGGAAGGATAGGATTATCCCATCCACTTTTTTGATGGCGTCAACCGCAACCTCAGCTGCCTTTAAGGCGGCTTCCTGCGTTGTGCCCAGTAGAATTATATTAGCACCTGAAACTCCTTTTCCAACTCCAATCGAATGCTCTATAATGAACTCTCCTTCCATTACTGGGACTCGCCAAACTTTTCTATCGCCGACTTTCCACTTCTGTTCAAATCCGTCTCCAAAGAATCTTATCTTTCCGCCTAGGTCAATTTGCTCTTGGCTTTCAAGTGCATTGAATACCGCGGTTGTGGGGCAGGGCATAGCACATTGTGACAGCCGCTGTACAACCTGCTTCTCCAATTTTTCCTTGTCGGGATGCCAGATTTGTATGATGACTCCTGGTCTTAGGTCGGGGGTCTCATTTTGGGGTACAAGTTTCTCTATTCCTGCTTCAGCCGGGCACATTATAATTGAAGAGCCGAAGCCTACTGTGGCCTCAGCGGCGGTAAGCGCCCATTTCTCAGTTGCAGCGGTTATTAGAATCCGCGAGAAATATGCTGGAAATGCCTCAGCAAACGTGTCCTCAACTTCTACTGGCGCAACACCCATTTCACATTGCTCCTATGAATTTATTTAAGTGATATGAGTGGCATCGATTTTTATCTCATTGGAGCGGGGTATGTACTCGTTCTGAACTGGAAAGTTAGCCATATTGATTGTGTAGTATTTGGCAAATGTTTTGGATACGTCTCGCATCATTCTCTGCTCTAGTTCTTCGTCTACCTGTGAATTCACCCAGAATCTCTGTCCCGCCACAGTTTGAACTATCTTGCCATCCTCCACCACAATTTCTCCACCTTTAATCGTGTAAGCAGCGCTTGAGAATGCTAGCTCAATTTGATTTGGAGTCAAATCGCCTTTAGGATCGAGGTTGTAAATTGCTATATCCGCATCGGCACTTACACCTAGATGCCCCTTCCTATCGCTAAGCCCTAATATCGCTGCCTGTCCCGCCCTGGTGACTGTAGCGATTTCCTGCAAACTATATTCTCGATCTAGGGTTGCAATAACTGAGCGTCGAGATGCTTCCTCATGTATCTTCTTTAACACCTCTTCCCTAGCTTTACGGCTCATAAGCCAGCTGATGACCCTTGGATATCGTGTGAATGGCCCTGCATTGGGATGGTCTGTTGAAAGAAACACTTGGAACGGATTCTTGATCAGTAGCGCAAGTTCCAAGCCGATAGCCCATTGAACCGAATTAACAGGATTGGTTCTCGCGTAGATGAATGGGACAAGTCCGCCGCCCGTTTCAAGTTCAACATCAAAGTTCATCCATTTCAGATGGGTTAGTCTGTGCAATCCGTATTCTAGTGGGCCGTCAGCGGTCATCGTGGTGGTTTCTCCAGGGATTACCTGTCCCATGTCGACGGTTACGTGAGCATGACTGTTTACATAGCTTGCGATTTTATCCGCCTTCGACTCGAAGTTCTGCCAACTATCCCCTCCGAATGCGCTGAACTGCGCGTGGGTCATGTGAAGTACTTGGTTACGTCCTTTTTGTGACCCAACCTTTACGTCCTTTGAGACTTCAAATGATTCGAGGGCGATCTCGAAGTTTCCTGGCAGTCCAAGTTGATTAGGATGTAAGTGGATTGAGTGGGGAAGCCTCAGCATCTCATTAACTGTTGCTAAGCCATGAATGATTTCGGCTGGTGTAATATTGAAATGTGGAACTGGGCTGTCCAGATCCTTAACATTCTTGCCCCAATGCCACGCCTCAGTGCCTCCAGGATTAACCATTTTGATAGTGTAGCCCTTTGTCGCCCGAAGAATCCAAGCAACGAAGGCTGCGCAGAGTTTGTGGTCACCCTCTTTTAGGTATCGCATTACTGCCCAGTTGTTGCCCAGCAATGTGAATGCCAGCGTGTCGATCATCGGGATGTCGTTTAGTTCCTCATGGGTGTGGCGTGCGAGTAGAGGGGGCATTGCCGGCTCGCATACTGTGGTCCAGCCCATCTTGGCATATCGATAGCCCGTCACAAATGTAGATGGAACCGAGTATCCAGAGCCAGACCTCAGCATGGAAGTACGCGGCTCAATGCCAATCCGCCCATCTTCAGGGCGATAGCGTCTTCCCGCATTGATTGCGTAGCCTGCGATGTGCGAGTGAATGTCCACTCCGCCCGGCATAATCACCTTGTTAGCTGCATCAATCACTTTGGCTTCAGATGGGTTTATGCCACGCTCCTCAACAATCTTCCCGTCTTTAACCGCGATGTCCATCTTCTCGCCGTTAATTCGGTTGAGGGGATCGTAGACGTACCCGTTCTTGATTAGTAATGGCTTGGTCACCCGGCCTCATTCCTCTCCTTTTCGTTTTAACGCTCGCACTCGCTCTAGGATCATTTGAACAATCTGCCGGTCGGGAAGGCATCCTGCTGGCGGTTCGACTACTTCACGTAGTCTGATGGGCACATGATCCATTCGATAGGCAGTGCCCGAGGTCTCTATGCCTGCAATTGCTGGCGGAATCACCACACTAGCCAATTCAGAGGTGAGACTGTGGAAAGGTTCAATTGTTATTATTGGGATCTGAGCTAGATGCTCAACCGCCTTACGTGGAAAATGGGCAGTAGGATCAGAAGCGACGATCAAAGCTGCATCTACTTCTCCACGCATTAGCAGATCATTAGAAGTGGTTTCACCTGGATTATAACGAGGGAACCCTCGACCGAAATCCACTGCAAATGGGAAACCTGTTTCCCAAGATAAGACTTCGTCGAAACCTCCAACGTTATAGTGTCCTCTCATTGCAAAGATAACGAATTTAGTGTGCGCATTCAAATCCCTGACTAATGATAGTACATTATCGATGTTACGGTTCTTTCCATCGCTCATCGTTACGCCCAGCCCGAAGAACAATGCGCCAAATTGGCAGCTCCACATCAGCCCAGCAATCTGCTCAATCTCTTCACGTGGAACGCCTGCAACTTTTTCTGATTTAACTTTCTGTCCATTAACCGCCAAGCGTAAAGCGCTGACCAGCTCATAATCGCCGCCTGGCTCAACTTGGACAAAATGATCTGCAAGCTTCGCAGTATCAGTCTTCCTCACATCCACTACTATGAGTGTGCGGTCTCTCCGGCCCTGCTCACGAAAGAAGCCGCTAGGATAAACTGTGTAACGACTCAGATGGCGTGGGTGTGCCTGTAACGGGTTGCACCCCCAATAAACAATCAAATTCGCCCGATTCTTTACCTCGCCCAATGTGCATGTTGAGATGCCTACCTCTTGTAGAGCAAGCACAGACGGCCCGTGACAAACTGAAGTAGTATTATCGATGATTCCGCCTAGCTCTTCAGCAAGGGCTACGCCTGCTTGATGCGCCCCGCACTCAGTCATACTCCAACCATATAGGAGTGGGCGCTCTGCTTTAACTAGGACTTCAGCAGCCTTTTGAACAGCTTCTTCTAGGCTTACTTCCTTCAGCCCGCCATCTACACGAATCATCGGCTTCTTTATCCGAGTTGGATCTTGTGAGTCCAAAAATCGCCGCTTTCCCAAGATGCAGGCATTCCGAGTACCCACAATCTTACCCTCTTCCACTATGACTTCGATGTCATCGCATAGGCAGCCACAGTAGGGGCAGACTACGTCACTAATTGTTGTTACAGTAGCCATTGTTTTCATCTACTTGGCTTTTAGCGCCTTTGAGATGAGTGCCACCGCATCGTAAATCTTTTCGCCTGCAGCTGGATCTACTTTGCATTTTACACACTTGTATGATGGTGTACCCGTACCATCAGTATCGGGGCTAATCACTTGATTCGCCCATGGGCCTACTGGCATGAACGCTATTCCCAAGTGTGGTGCCTGTGTTGAGGCAGCAACATAAACCACTACAGATCCATGCTCACTGCTTACCCGAACAGGTGTCCCTTCGGCAACTCCCAGCTTAGCCAAATCCTGAGGATCCAACTCGCAGACAGCAGCAGCCTTAACAAAATCCGCCTCAGTCTTCCTTACCTCCCGGGCTATTCCCTGCGCAATTGTGCGACCAGTAATAAGCGTAAATTCCATCCTCGTCACCTTAAGCGAATTTTATTAACATCAACTACCCTCTATTCGAGCCGCAATGGCATATGGAAATACCGACTCTGACCATGTTTTTCAACCTAGCTGTTTAATGGACTTGTGCATGGAACTAGATTTAAATTGTCATGATTTATTATGTTAATTACTAAAAACGTAAGGAGTCTTTAAAGCATTTGGTTGGACAATACGTTAATCTGTTTCCTTTCATGGAGATTTTTCAGTGAAAATAAAGGTAGTAAAAAAAGGCCAATTGGGATGTCTCGTATATGGGAGAAACTGAGCTTGCAGGATATGACATAGTTATCATCGGGGGAGGCCCTGCTGGGTTAGCTGCGGCTCTCTATGCAGCTAGAAGGAAGGCAACTACGGTAGTCTTTGAAGCTGAAGCCATCGGAGGGCAGATAGCGAAATCTCCTCTGGTAGAGAATTATCCTGGGGTCAAAGAGATTTCAGGACTTGAGTTAGCCAACAGAATGAAGGATCAGATTGAAAGGCTGGGAGTTGAAATCAAATTCGAAAGAGTGGTTGAAATCAGCAAGGAAGACGGCAATTTCTCAGTAAAGACTGCAGCAGGGAGTTACAAGGCAAAGGCAGTTATTTTGGCTACGGGCGCCCAACCTAAGAAGCTCGATATTCAAGGAGAGGAAGCATATGTTGGGAGGGGCGTGTCATACTGTGCCATTTGCGATGCCCCATTCTTTAAGGATAAGATTGTGGCTGTTGTGGGCGGAGGAAACTCGGCGGCCAGAGCTGCCTTACTTGTGGCAGATTATGCTGCCAGGGTCTATCTAATTCACAGACGAGATGCGTTGAGGGCGGAGCCTCTTCTACAAGATAGATTGTTTGCAAACAAGAAGGTTGAGCCGGTCTGGAACAAGGTTGTTGAAGGTATAAGGGGGCAGACCGTAGTTGAAGATGTCGTACTACGTGATGTGAAGACTAATGAGAAAGTTGAACTTGCTGTAGGAGGCGTTTTCGTCGAGATTGGTGGAAGCCCAGCCACATTCCTAGCTGTTAAGCTTGGGGTTAAATGCAATGAAAAGGGCTACATTAAAGTTGACAACCATCAGAGAACTAACGTCGAAGGCTTCTTTGCAGCAGGCGTTGTTACAGACTTGCCTTTAAGACAGGTTGCTACGGTGGTCGGTGAGGGCGCGACTGCTGCTACAAGTGCATGTGAGTACATTGGAAAGTAGGTACACGCCATTTATCTTACGAATTTGCTTCCTCGCTTGGCTCGCCCGTAGACTCAAGCTCAAACAGATCCCCTCGCCTCAGTCCTTTGAGTCTTCGAGCTACTTTCTTGGCGTCTTCTTTGTTGATCGTCAATCCTAGTGTCTGCAACATGAATGTGACTGCATTTTTGCCCGAAGCTTCTCCGAAGATGATTCGTCTCCTGTTTCCCACGGCTTTTGGTGGAAAGAGTTCGTATGCAGCTGGATTAGCGAGAATAGCGGCTACATGGGTCCCACTCTTATGTCGAAATGCATTCTTGCCTATTATCGGTGTTGAGTCTGAAATCGGAATCCCTGTGTAAGATGAGACGGTTTGCGAAAGTTCGCATAACATGTCGGTTCTGACATTCAGTTTTACGCCTTGAGCTATGAGCGCCATTACGGCTTCTGAGAGGGAGGGCACGCCTGTTCTCTCACCGAGACCGTTAATGGTAACGTGGATTTGATCTGCTCCTGCCTCCAATCCGGCGAGAGCGTTAGCTAAAGCCAGGCCCATATCATTGTGACAATGAACATCCAGCGGCACATCTACTGTTTCACGGATCATTTTGGCGAGGTTGTACATGCCCCTAGGATTCAGTACTCCGACAGTATCGGTTACGCTGATCCTGTCAGCTCCAGCCTTGGCAATTTCTCTACAAAACCTCTTTAAGAATTCGGGTTCTGTTCTACTACCATCTTCGGGCGTGAAGCGCATGCGAAGCCCATGTTTCTTAGCGTATTCTACTGCTGAGAGTGCTCTCTCTAGGGCTTCATCTTGGGTTAGTTTCAATTTAGAGTTCAGATGGATGTCTGAGACTGAGAGGTACATGGCGATCCATTTTGCGTCACAGTTCAAAGCCACATCAATGTCTTCTTTTAAAGCCCTGAGATGCGCAATGATGTCGGCTCTTAAGCCTGCATGAATCATGGTTTTGCAGACTTCCTCATTGACTGAAGTGACTATTGGGCTGATCTCAATCATGTCAACTCCAAATCGATCCAGCATCCAAGCTAACTGGAGTTTTTGCCCGCGTGTGAATGAAACACCTGGTGCTTGCTCTCCTTCCCGTAGAGTGGAGTCGAGGATGTGGACTTTCTCTGGTAAGTTGCCGTGGGGATTATAGGGATTTGTTAGAGGATTTATCATTAGGTCTTCGGATTTCGATTTCCCTCTGTGGAAGACATGTTGGCTCATTTTTCGTACCACTTATTACGTCAAACATGCTTTAGTCATGCCTTATATAAGTATTTCGTAATTCTATTAAATTTTTATTATCAATATGTCTTTTTTATTGCTATTTTCGCATAATTGTCGACTTTTACGTAAACCCGGTCCATAATTTGATGGGAAATGGAATATATCTGTCTCAGCCCAATAGAAAGTCGAAGCTTGGTTGAGGCTATGCCTAAGGACTCTTTTGTGGTTGTTACGGCTGTTGGAAAGGATAAACCTGGACTGATTGCGGGCTTATCCTCTATAGTGGCCTCGATGAACGGCAACATCGAAGATCTAGACCAAGTGGCGATGAAGAACGCTATATTCGTGATGTCAATGCTCATAAACACGGCCAAATGCAAAATGCCATTCGAGGAGTTCAAAAAAATCCTTATGAATAAGGGGGAGGAACTGGGGCTAAAGGTCGAAGTTTACGATGCAAACCTAATCGGGGTTTAAGATGAGCAAGATAGTTGTTACGGTGGTAGGCAGAGATCGTCCTGGAATTGTCGCAGGCGTTACAAGTGCACTTGCCAAGTTTAATGCTAACATCGTTAAGACCAGAGCATCGTCGTTAATGGACATCTTCATGATGGTGCTCGTAGCAGACATCTCCAAAATAAATGTTGATTTGTGCGATTTAGTTGAGGAGCTAAAACGTGAGGGCGAAATGACTGGACTTGGAATTTCAATTGAAACTGGAGAGACCTACAAGAAAGAGAAACGGCTGATAGTTCTAGATATGGATGGTACTGTGGTAGACGCTGAAGTCATCGATGAATTGGCGAAGATGATGGGCACCGAGAAAGAGGCGAAGGCAATCACCCAAGCGGCAATGGAAGGCAAAATCAATTTCAGAGACGCTCTAAATAAACGGGCCCAGATGCTGAAGGGCCTGCCGCTGAGCAAGATGGAGAAATTCAAAGAAAAACTTCCCATAGTTCAGGGAGCTCACGATCTGATTTCTGAGTTGAAAAAAGCTGGATTCGTAACCGTTCTGATGACTGGAAGCTTCGACATAATAGCTAATGAGGTGGGCAGAAGGCTTCGATTTGACTACGTGTTCTCTAACAGGCTCATAGCTAAAGATGGAAAGCTGACAGGGGAAGTAGAGGGCCAAGTCCT
>Ga0315306_10001545_pt1 | contig 10987 bp, 15 predicted proteins | sample TDP1_MG_FD_203803 | JGI IMG/M metagenome (GOLD analysis project Ga0315306, IMG submission 203803) | Freshwater sediment microbial communities from Lake Towuti, South Sulawesi, Indonesia - TDP1 | ecosystem: Environmental > Aquatic > Freshwater > Lake > Sediment | place: Indonesia: South Sulawesi... | reverse complement strand
CTCTTTGGTTCATTCTTTTTTATTTTTCTGTACTCCCTCTAGAAGAAGGAGCTTGAGGTTTGGAGTGCGGCAAACCAAATATTTTTGTTGATAGAGGTGCTCTTTGTTTTAGAGGTCTTGTTATGAAGAGAGTTTATCGACTTGTTGTAACTGTGAAGAAAGTTCGCGGTAAGTGTCCCGTGTTCAAAGTGGGAGACAAGATCACCATCGAATCGCCCAAGATAGTACCGGAGAAAACGGATGCCCTCTGTGTCCACGCCCTCGGGTCCATGTTGTCTATGATCGTTGCTCTGAGCCACGGCATCAGTTTTAGAGAGTTGGGTCTCGCGGTGGAGGAGGGCGACGTTGGGTATGTTCAATGTCTTGACCCAGGTCCTCCATATACTCTTGGCGGAACTGTTCTATTTGAAATAAGGCGGGAGGCAACAGACTGAAGCAGTGTATTCGAGTGTTCAACTTTGACTGCTAAACCAAACGCTTTTATGGCAAGTTCATGAAATACCAGAACAATAACTGTGAAGATGAAGGTGATGCTTATGATAACCGCCTTTGCCTTGAACTTAATTGGACAAGAGTTGACTGAAGGACTTGTCGAGCAACTACTCAACTTCATTCTGGGTCTGGTTATCTTAACAATTATTTTTTACATTGCTGGACGCATAGTCGTCGGAAAGAAACGAGCGCTATTCAGCGACGCCTTCGTGATTTCCCTTCTCGGAACAATTGTAATGAGTATATGTCTTAGTTTCTTTAAGACACCATTAGTTGGTGCCGTTCTCTCTCTAATTATTTGGTTGCTTTTAGTTAAGCACTACTATGAAACAGGCTGGTTAGGAGCCATTGCTGTGGGAATCATGGCATTGATCGTATCAATAGTTATTTTAGTTATCGTGACAAGCCTCTTAGTCGTTTCACTTTTGCCTCTTTAAATAGTTTCCACCCATTCTAATTTTTTAAACCTCCTTGTTTCAGAAGAGGCAACGAGTATGAATGAGAAAAAGAAAACGGTGGCGCTCGGCGCGGTCTTTTTGGTCTGCTTGGCACTGGCTTACGTGGAAAACAAATCCTTCTTCAACTACGTAAAAGAAATAATCTTCAACCCTCCACTAGCCATACTCTTAGTGTTCATACACAACGTTCTAGCGGTTTCACTGATTCTGGTTGGTATGGCTTTCTACGTGGACCTTGTCCTGAATTTCTTGCCGAAAAGAAAATACGAGTATCTTGTGCTTCAACACCCTCGTCTGTTCGCTGTTGTATTCACCGTAATTATCCTTTTGGTCAGTATCTTCAGGGCGGGCACCCTCCTTCATGGTCAAGTTGTCATAAACACTTTACCCCTAGTCATTCTTGTAAGCGCGCCCAACGGGATCATCGAAGGCTACGGAATATTTCAGTGCATTCAGAAAACCCTGAGGAAAAGCATGACCATAAAAGATCTCGCGGTCATTTACTCGCTGTTCTTTGTGGCAGCGGTCTTCGAGGTTGGATATGTACAAGTGCTGCGAATGTCTCTGAGATGAGGGAAATTCGTGACGTGTAGAAGACTTGAAGGTTTAAGTACGGCACGCAGTATTTATCTGAACTAAAACGGAGACGCCTATAATAATGAAACCAGATTTGGTCAGATTCCTCACCTTTGCCGCCATGATGGCTTCTTGGACATACATATCTATCTTTGCTAAAGACTTGGGAATACCAGACACGAGAATCGGTTTTATCGTGGCATTCTACGCCCTTGCTTCGTTTTTATCTTCATTCGTTTTTGGTCGTGCATCCGATAAGTATGGTAGAAGGCTATTCCTAATGGCTGGTTTAGTACTATCAGCGATTACATTTTTCTTGCAGATGTTTGCCCAAGATTTTTTGGTTTTGTTGATAATACGTGTTCTAGTTGGTTTCTGTGTAGGCATATACCCATCTTCATTAATTGCATACGTCCATGAAAAGAAGGAAGATTTGTCCAAGTTTTCATCTTTCGGATCGTTAGGCTGGGCCTTTGGATCATTTATAGCGGGCCTAGCAGCCATCTACTTCTCGATCAGAAGCGTTTTTGTTCTCAGTTCTATACTTTTCTTTCTCGCTTTTCTGACGGCTTCAAGAATGAAGTTCGGAGGACACGTTTCTATAGATGTCCCTATGTTTCCGATTAAGATCATTAAGAAGAATCTCTCGCTTTATATGTCCATTCTAATCCGCCAGAGTGGAGCTTACATAATATGGACTTTCTGGCCACTCTTCTTAGAGTCGATTGGCGCGGATTTGTTCTGGGTTGGTGTTATTCAAATGACAAACAGCATAAGTCAATTCGTCTTCATGTATGCTCTGAGTGGCAGGATAAAATACGTGACTTCAGTTATGGCTGGTTTACTTTTATCAAGTGTCACATTCTTTTCTTTCACTCTTGCCATTGATTATCGGCAAATAATTCCAACTCAAATTCTTCTCGGTGTTTCTTGGTCCCTCATGTATGTCGGTGGATTAAGATATCTGATGGACAGAAATGTTGAAAAGGCAACGGTCAGCGGTTTGTTCGATTCTGTCTTGAGTCTTTCATCCGTAATAGGTCCATTCGTGGCGACTTTTGTGATAACGTTCGGCGGCTATAGAACTACCATGTATTTGGCATCTATCCTTGCATTCATAAGTTTCCTCTTGTTCGGATTTTTGAAACAATCGAAATAACCAATATGACGAAGGCTTAAAGGGTCGGGTAACATTCCTCTTTTCTTCTCTCTAACCGTTTTTCTGAAACTGATTTATATCATTGGCTTACTAACTAAAAATGAAATTTAATGAACATTTGGAAGCGGTCCCATGAGGATGAGTGTCATCGTCGTGGATATGATAAACGACTTCGTGACAGGCACCCTGAAATGCGAACGCGCATATAGGATAATCCCCAACATTCAACGTCTCCTCGATCTCGCTCGGAAGAAAAGAATCCCAGTCATCTACGTCAGCGACGCCCACCTACCAGGTGTCGACGATGAACTAGAACTTTGGCCTCCTCACGCTGTAGTTGGTACGAAGGGGGCAGAGATCATTGAAGAGTTAAAGCCGGTCAAGGGAGACTATACTCTCCAAAAAAGGAGGTACAGCGCCTTCTACGAAACAGGGTTGGACCCTCTCCTAAGGGAGTTGAAGGTTGACACACTGGTGCTCGTAGGGCTGGTGACCAACGTGTGCATCCAACACACCGCCGCCGACGCCTTCTTCAGAGGTTACCGAATCATAGTTCCCGAAGACTGCGTGGAAGCCCCAACCGAGGGGGATCAAAAAACCGCACTTAAGTATTTAAAAACGAACTACGGCACTGAAATAACCAAAGTCCAAGAGCTGATGAAACTAATGAAAAAGGAAACCGTTTAGGAGGTGAAAACACATGCGTCTCTTCCATTGCGCAAGTGACGAGGAAATAAAGAAGGGCGAAACCACAGACGTCTATTTCATCAGAACCAAAGAGATTCTTGAAGCAAAGAAGTTGGGTAAACTTCGTGTTGTGGCTGAGGTCACGCCCGGCAAACTTCCCATGGAATGGCCTTGGGGAATCCTCTGCGGCATCGAGGAGGAAGCCCGCCTCTTCGAGGGATGCCCCGTCGACGTCTACTCCATGCCCGAAGGAAGCGTCTTCTACCACACAGACAGCAGAGGAATCAGAGAACCCGTCATGTTCATTGAAGGCCCCTACGGAGAGTTCTGCGTCCTCGAAACTCCCCTGCTAGGCCTAATCTGTCAAGCATCAGGAGTGGCAACGAGAGCCGCAAGAGTGAAGAAGGCTGCTGGCGAAAAACTCGTTGTAGCCTTCGGAATCCGCCGCATGCACCCAGCCCTTTCTCCAATGCTGGATCGAGCCTCCTACGTAGGCGGTCTAGATGGAGTTTCCAGCCTCTCAGGAGCCAAGGCTGCGGGAGCCAAGCCAACCGGAACCATGCCTCACGCCCTCATCATCGCGTTAGGCGACCAAGTGAAGGCTTGGAAAGCCTTCGACGAGATCATGCCACCGGAAGTTCCTAGAGTAGCCCTGGTGGACACCTACTTTGACGAGAAAATTGAGTCGATAATGGCTGCTGAAGCCCTGAAAGACCGCCTGTACGGCGTGCGACTCGACACACCAGGATCAAGGAAGGGAGACTTCCCCGAAATCATTCAAGAGGTTCGATGGGAGCTGGACCTGAGGGGCTATCAAAACGTCAAGATCTTCGTCTCCGGAGGTCTCAACGAAGAGTCGGTTAAGACTCTGAGCGAAGCCGGAGCAGACGCCTTCGGCGTTGGAACATCCGTGAGCAACGCCCCAACCATAGACTTTGCCATGGACATCATAGAAATGGAGGGAAAACTAGTGGCCAAACGGGGCAAACTCGGTGGAAAAAAGCAGGTCTGGAGGTGCCCCAAATGCGTAGTTGACAGCGTGTTACCATTCAAGTCTCCCCAGCCAAACTGCCCAAAATGCGGAGGCAAAACTCAGCCCATGCTAAAGCCTCTCATAAAAAATGGAAAAATCGTTGCAAAGCTCCCCAAACCCGCTGAAATCCGTCAATACGTTCTCAAACAGCTAGAGAGGCTTTCCATCAACAGTTCTTAGCAAAGTTTATCTTACTTAAGCTTCAAAAAAGATTGAGTCGCGATTTGAGATGAAGTTTTCCTTCGTAAACCCCAGCCCAGCTCCAGACACTCCAGACATGGTCGTAACCGCGTGGCCACCCTTAGGCATCCTCTACTGCGTAGGAGTCTTGATGAAGGAAGGAATCGAGGTGTCCATACTTGACCAGGCAGTGCAAAGGTTTTCAAAAAGACAGACCCTGAACTGGGTGAAGAAGGAAGACCCAGACATTCTCGGATTTTCAATTCTGAACAGCTCAGCAGGAGAGGCCCTCAAGATTGCAGAGCAGGCGAAGCTCGAGAATCCAAACCTAACAATAGTTTTCGGAAACTACCACGCAACCTTCAACGCCGATAGGATTCTTAACAGATATCCCTTCGTGGACGTGATCGTTCGAGGGGAGGGAGAGTACACCTGTCTTGAGTTGGCAAAGTGTTTGGAGAAGGACGGCGACCTAAGAGAGGTCGAGGGCATAACGTTTAGAAAGAATGGAAAGGTTGTGTCTTCGCCAGACAGACCGTTAATCAAAGATGTAGACGCTCTCCCCTTCCCAGACCGTAATCTCATGCAGGCTGAATACAGCTCAACCATCTACGGAGTGAAGGTTGCCACCAAAAAGTTCTCAACCATAGTTTCGTCGCGTGGCTGCCCATTCAGGTGCATCTTTTGCGGATGCAGGAAGTTTGCTCGAGGAATCTGGAGGCCTAGATCGGTTGATAACATCGTGGCGGAGCTGGAGTTTCTGCAGAGCCAAGGCTACGAACAGTTTCTCTTTGTAGACGACAACTTCACCCTAAACCAGAAGAGGGTGGCGAAGTTCTGTCAGAAGCTAATAAAAGAGGGACTGGACATTGAATGGTTCTGCGACTCAAGGGTGGACAACTGCCACTACGACGTGTTTAGGCAAATGGTCAAAGCTGGCTGCAAAATCCTCTACTTTGGGGTGGAAAGCGCCAACCAGAGGATTCTAGACTACTACAGAAAGGGGATAACCCCAGACGATTCTAGGAGCGCAATTCAGAAGGCTAGAAAAGCGGGCATCGACGTTATTGTTGGTTCGTTTATACTGGGGGCTCCAGACGAAACAAAGAAGGAAATCGAAAACACCCTGCAATTTGCCCACGAACTAGACATCGACGTGCCCCAGCTGAACATTCTTGGAGCCTTCACGGGAACTGACCTCTGGAGCGACCTGGTAGCCAAGGGGTTCATTAACGAAGACCGACTTTGGGAGAGAGGAACCTACGTTCCAAAGATTTCACCTTACGCCGTGCCCTTTGAAGAGATACGCCACATGATCTACGACTATTTCCGAGCCTTCTATCTTCGTCCGAGGCTGTTGATGACAGAAGTATTGAGGACTATGAAGAGCCCCTATAGGGTTGGAGGATTTATCAACAATATGGTTAGGCTCAACCGTATCATAGATACCGTGAGGCAAGGGGTTCTGCTTGACTAAATTTTGGACAAGGACTCTCAAACAGCAGAAAATGTTAAGTCCTCCTGAACAGACATGAATCAAGAAGGTGATAGACCATGGTCCTTGCTTTTGTTTTGGTTACGATGCAGTCAGGCTCGGAGGAGGAAGTGTTGGAGAAGATTTCTGGTTTTAAGGAGGTTCTAGAGGTGGATTTGGTGTACGGAGAATACGATGCCATCGTGAAGGTGCAGGTTGAGGAGTTGCCAGATTTAGAAGAGTTCTTGTCACGGAAGCTTAGAACATTACCTAACATATTTTTAACGACAACCATGATCGTGGCTAAACGATACAAAGGAAAATAAAACGCATTTTTCAGCTGTTCAGCTGCTGGGTGATTGCTGTTTAGCCTCCACCCACGGGAGGGATGATTGCAACGCTGTCTCCCTCCCTCAGTCTCGTTTTGAAGCCCTGCATTGTTGTTATACTTCTTCCGTTTACTAGAAGCTGTAGATAGGTTCGCACCTTCCCCGTCTCGTCGTACACGTAGTTGATGAACTGGCTGCCGTGTTCTTTTGAGAGTTGTTTCAAAACTTCGCCGACGGTGAGGTCACTTGATGACTTGATTTCCTCTTCTCTTCTCCCCGTTATTTCTCGCAGAGTGGTGAAGAACTTCACCGTGACCCTCATTTCGTGGTTTCCTCGCGGTTAACTGTCCTGTTAATGCTCTCTTCCATAGTGTGGCCGTGGCAATACACAAGTGCCTTCTTGATCCCCTCAACTTTCATGGCGGATTTTTTGATGTCCATGGCGAATTTGAAAGCTATGGGGCAAAAGGGACTTGTCGGAACAAAGTCTATCTTTACGACTCCGGGCTCCTGTTCCTTTACATCTGTGATTATGTTCATCTCGCCGAAAGTTAACCCTGTTTCCGGGTCCACAAGCTTCTCCACCTCTGCTCGCACCTTCTTTTCTCGGTCTGTCAGCTCTCTCACCTCATCATAAATCTTGCTTGCTGAAACTCTGAAAGAGATAGAGGCTGGTCGTCCTAATAAAATTGTAGGCTTGCTTATTGAAACATTTAAACGAGCAGACACCTACTTAAAAGTAGAGTTAAAAAAGCCTGTGAGACGTTAATCATGAGCATGGACTACAAGGAAATGTTGAAACGCGCACGAGCCCAACTTCCACCTGAAATGTTCGAGCGCAAACGGTTTGAACTTCCTCAACCCCGCAGCACCAACATTGGAATGCGAACCATCCTTCACAACCACAAGGAGATTTGCGACACGCTCAACCGAGATCCTCGTCACGTGCTGAAGTTTTTTTCCAAGGAAATGGCTACTGCCGGGACCACAGATGGGTCGCGGGCGATTTTTCAGGGAAATTTTCGCCGTGACACCCTTGAGAGGTTGATCAAAAGGTATGTTGACGAGTTCGTTATGTGTCCTGTCTGTAAACTTCCGGACACGAAAATTGTAAAAGAGAGACGTCTGTCATTTTTAATATGTGAGGCGTGTGGAGCACGCTCATCTTTGAGACCTGTGTAAAAGTGCTGAACGTTGGAAGTCTACGTGAACATGCGAAAGTGGGGCCACTACGTGCTTCTTGCGACCTGTGACGTTGAGCTGTTGGGGAGGGTTCTGCGGGAAGGCAAGATCGTTTTTGAGGTGCGAGAAGAATTTTACAAAGGGTCAAGAGTGAGTGTGGAGGAGGCTATTGATCTCATGAAACAGTGCACGGTTGTGAACATGGTTGGAAAACGCATTGTGGGCAAAGCCTTGAAGGAGGGGTTGATTCATCCTGAGGCGGTTTTGAAGATTTCAGGAGTGCCCCACGCGCAAATAGTGAAGGTCTGAAATGACATTTCTTAAAGCATTTAAGGAACCTTCTCTTTTCTCAGTAGGAACGAGGAATCCTTGAGGTAGGTCCTTGGGCAAAAAGAAAATCATAAGCGAAGAAGAGATAGAAAACATGGTGTTGCCAGTCGCCAACGACGTGCTCGGCATAGCCACACGACTTTTGGGCTTCGACAGAGTCTTGGTGAAGTGTCAGGACGGCCGTGAACGTCTCTGCAGGATTCGAGGCAAGATGAAGAGGAGGGTGTGGATAAGGCAGGGAGACATTGTTCTGGTTTCCCCGTGGGATTTCCAGTTCGACAAGCGGGGCGACGTCATATGGCGATACAAGAGAAATCAGGTTGACTGGCTGAGAAAGAAAGGGTACCTAACTCTACAAGTTTAGGGAACCTTCCCACCAGCTTTTGATTCGGCACTTACCTTCACTATTTTGGGAATCTGCCCAGCCTTTCCAACGAGTCCTCTGTACAGGACTAGCACCCCCCTAACCCCCTCTATAGACAGGGCCTTGGCGATTCCGCACTCAACCGCTTTACGCCAGTCCTCGCCTTTCACGAGGTTTCCAACGGCTGTGGCAGCAGCGTCAGCCACACCAGCGTTTACAGCAAAAACCGTCACTGCCTCTGCCTCACCGAAGCTTAAGGCGTGGCTGTACAACCCTGAGCTTGTGGCAACACCTATCGGGAACTCTTCCAACCTGAAGCCGATGCGTTTTGAGAGAGGCGAATCGCCGGCTGCGAGGACCACGTTTATAGGGGTGTTGGATACGGCGTAAGCCTCTCCTCCGTTTTCAACGACAGCTACCTTGGCGCCACTTGAGATCATGTCTCCAACGGCGAGGTCTGCTAACACTCCTGCTACAGCAGCCATGGGTCCCACATCTGCCCGCTCTGCCGCCTCAGCCATTAACTTGGCTATAGTGGGACCTTTGTCTACATGGACTGGGTTTAAGGAATGAAGGAATTTGGGGTGGTCTTGAATGTATCTCTCTAGCTGACTTCTGTGATGTTTGATTGATGATATTGCGACTTCGATGGCGGCTTCGCTGTCCGCGGTTATGGTGCATCTTGTCTCTTTGTAGTTGAAAGTTCGTTTGTGTTTCATTTTGGCTTTGTTTCTCTCATTTAGTCAGTTTTATGGCTCTCGCTGGGCAAGCGTCGGCGCATAAGCCGCAGGTGCTGCCGATGCATTTTCCTTCGTCAAAGACTACGGAGAAGTCTTTGTCTAACGTGATGGCGTTGACTGGGCAGAGGGAGAGGCATGCGCCGCAGTCAAAGCATTCTTCGCGGTCTACTTCGATGAGCTTGCGGACGTCGACGGTTACCCCTCTGTCACGGAAAGCTTTAACTATCTTGTCGAGGTGGGTGGAGGGGATTTCTGCGAGTATCTCTCCTCCTAGCTGATTGATGTGTGCGCTTAGGATGTTCACTGGGACTCCTTGTTCGAGAATTACTTCTGCGGTTATTGGCTGGCCAACCACTTTTTCTGAGAATCTTAGTAGGAGTCTAACCAATTTTTTTTACCTCCCAACGAGTTTAGATATGTCTTCGGAGGTGATTATTCCGAGGACTTTTTTGTTGCGGTCGATGACTGGCAGTGCGGATATGTTGTGTTGCGCCATCTTTCTTGAGGCTGCTTCTACTGGTTCGTCTGGTGTGGTTGTCACCACTCTTTTAATGATTATGTCTGCCAACTTTTCTTTTCCTTCAGCCACTGCCTTTGTGACGTCCCATGAAGTTACGATGCCCCTCAGCTTTCCCTGAGCGTCAACAACAACTATGTGGTTAACTGAACGGTTTATGATTCTTTGGGCAACCGTCTTTATCTTTTCTTCTTCTCTGCATGTGACGGCGTGGTGGATGAGGTTTTCAATGGAGGTTATCTCCTTGGTCTGTTTCATTGGCTTGAACGCTGTATCGGTTGGAAGGCGTTCCACTGGGGTGGTCAGGTAGAAGGAAGAGTTTTCTATCCATGATTTCAGCGTTTGGGCAATTGTTCTTGCTTGTTTGAGGCTTGAGAGCGGACTGACTTTGACTTTCCGGTCGTGGATTATTATGCTTCCCGACTTCAGCTCTTTGTAGCTTACTTTTCCAAGTTTTGGGCGTGTTCTCCTTGGAACGCCGTAGTCGACTATGTCTGTGAGGATTTGCTCATCTGTTATGGCGACTTTTTTGGCTATTCCCTCGTTTAGTATGGGGATTGGTATGCCGATGCCGACGTAGAGGGTTGTTCCGTACTTTGTGAAGCTTGCTCCTTGAATGAAGTCTGGGTTCATTTTTTTGCAGTCTCCTCTGACCATGAGGGTGCCGAAGCTGTTCTTGGGCTCGTGTTGGGTTCCCTCCCCTATCACGTAGCCTTGGGCGCCTCCTAGGAAGATTCGGGTTCCGATGCCTATGGTTTCGTAGTCTGGGTCGTTCATTAGGGGGTTTAGGCATCCTGCACCCGAGAAGGTTGCGTTTTTGAAGTGGGGTAGGAGTTTGCCCATGTATGTGTAGATGGTTTCGTCTCGACTGTTTGTGGCGCAGTTGTAGCGTTGGTAGCAGTTTCGAAAGTTTAGTAGGTAGAATTGGTTTAGGTCCTCCTTTGTTATTGTGGTCTCTATTTTTGTTCTTGGGTAGCAGTCTGTTCCGTAGGCTGTGGCTCTGAGTTCTGCTTCTTTCCCTCGTATCAGATCTTCTATCAGGTGGCCTCCGCCGTATTCGAAGGTTTTTGTTTCTGACATTATGGTTGCGCCTATGTAGAGGTCTACGGCTGCTCCTGGGTGGCAGACTTCAACGTCGTTTATCCACGCCTTGTTAATTTTTATCGGGGGGTCTGAGTGTCCGAGGTTGATGATGGCTCCTGAAGAGCACATGGCTCCGAAGGTTCCTGTTGTGACCACATCCACTTCCTTGTAGGCGACTTCTAAGCCGCTGCTCTCCACCAGTTTCTTCATTTCTTCGACGGTTAGAACTTGGATGTCTCCGTTTTTGATTTTCTCGTTGATTTCAGCTATTGACCGTCCATTTTTCTTTTTGAGTTTCTTCATCCTCCTTTTGAAAGGGTTATGGTTGTGTAGCGGTGTCAATTCTTTTATTAATTGTTTTCTGAAAATTTTATTCCCAAAAG
>Ga0315306_10001543_pt1 | contig 11012 bp, 11 predicted proteins | sample TDP1_MG_FD_203803 | JGI IMG/M metagenome (GOLD analysis project Ga0315306, IMG submission 203803) | Freshwater sediment microbial communities from Lake Towuti, South Sulawesi, Indonesia - TDP1 | ecosystem: Environmental > Aquatic > Freshwater > Lake > Sediment | place: Indonesia: South Sulawesi... | reverse complement strand
TAATTTTTTCTTTTTCATAGCTACACCATAATCATTAAATAAAAAAGGTGCATTTTCATATAACTTTTTTGGTGCACTCCAGAGTTTTCACTACTTCACTCAAAAGCACAGTCAATAGATGAACGTCTCTACTAATATATAACCAAAGCAGGGTCCATAAACTATCAATCGGGCAACCAGGAAGTCAAATTTGTTGCCGAGCCGAAAATAACCTTGGGTGGTCGGACCGCTACTTTCGTTGACTCCGTCGTAAACGAGTTCGTCATTGAGTCGTTCAAATGCAAAGTTTGCAGCAAAATTGTCAGATCTATTGCAAGCTTCTTGAGGAACATTTTCAGAAAGCACAGATGACAGCAGAATTTGCACTTTTGTATTTCCTAAATGTCGAGAATAAGCCTGACCGTTACAACTCTTTTTTCTCTCAGAATTTCCATTTGGTGATAAGTCACTGCTTTGATTCCAACCTTCGAAACGTGTTTCTCTGGATGGAAGGGTTCGCCCCAGATTTTCGCCTTCAACTTCCATCCTTCAGACGTTTTTTCGATGCTGGCTATCTCAAAGCGAGAGTAAAGGTTGCCTGTGATATCAGATTTTACCAATAGTGCTTCTAACCAGTTGTAGAGTAGGGCTTGTTCATCGTAGCCTTCAGCCTCCACCGTGTCTTCCAGTTTGGGCTGCACCTTATCTAGGTCAGTCATGCCCTCGAATGTGGCGTAGGCTGCGTTCTCAAAGGCCTCTTCCAAGCTCTTGCCATAGGCGGCGATGTATAAGTCGGCGGTGTGCTCGAGAAATTCGAAGCGCTTCTTGAGGCGAGTCATGCTAACGGTCACATTTAGTCAGAAAGAGTGTTCAAGTTATAAGCAATTTTGGTGTTCAAGCGTGTTTCTGGCAGTTTTCGTAACTTATGGGGCTGTTGCCTCTGAAATAAGATTAGTTAGACGGGTTCTTGGCTTGTTTCATCAGATATTCATTTAAGCTTTTTGCTGCTTTCTTGCCGGCTCCCATAGCGCTTATGACTGTGGCTTCACCCGTCACGATGTCGCCACCGGCGTAGACTCCTTCTAAACTGGTTTTGCCTGTCGCCTCATCCACCACGATTGTTCCCCACTTTGTGGTTTCCAGACCCTTTGTTGTTCGCTGGATTATTGGGTTTGGGGTGCGCCCGATTGCCACCACAACTGTGTCCACGTCCATGACGAATTCTGAGCCTTTAATTGGCACTGGTCTCCTTCTACCCGACTCGTCTGGCTCGCCCAACTCCATGGCGATGCACTCCATCCCCCTCACCCAGCCGCTCTCGTCTCCCAAAAATCTGACAGGAGCTGCCAGAAACTTGCAGACTATGCCCTCCTCCTCGGCGTTCTCTATCTCTTCGAGCCTCGCGGGCATCTCCTCTCTAGACCTTCGATAGACTATGCAGACCTGTTCGGCGCCGAGTCGCAGCGCGCTTCGAGCGGAGTCCATGGCTACGTTGCCGCCTCCTATGACCGCCACGTGTTTACCAACTCGTATCGGTGTGTCGTACTCGGGGAAAAGGTAAGACTTCATTAGGTTGACACGGATGAGGAATTCGTTAGCCGAGTAGATTCCTCCCAAGTTCTCGCCCGGTATGCGCATAAACTGGGGCAGTCCTGCGCCCGTTCCGATGAAAACGGCGTCGAATTCATTCTTGAACAGCTCGTCTATTGTGAACAGTCGACCTATCATGGCGTCGGTCCGTATCTCCGCTCCTAACTTTCGGATGTAATCGACCTCGGCTTGGACTATCCTCTTGGGCAGTCTGAACTCTGGAATACCGTAAACGAGGACACCGCCTGACAGGTGGAGTGCCTCAAAAATCACCACTTTGTAGCCGAGTTTTGCCAAGTCGGCGGCAGCTGTGAGCCCAGCGGGGCCAGCTCCAATGATAGCTACTTTTTTGCCGGTTGAGTTTGATGTAGAAGGGACTGTGACTCCTTTCTGAAGTTCGAGGTCGGCGACGAAGCGTTCAAGTCTTCCTATGGACACGGGTTGCCCCTTTTTGCCCATGACACATAATTTCTGACACTGCCCCTCTTGAGGGCAGACTCGACCGCAGATGGCTGGGAGGCTGTTTTTTTCCTTCACCTTTCGTATGGCTTCGTCGTATTTTTTCTCTTTGATGAGTTTGATGAAGGCTGGTATATCGAGTTCTACAGGGCAGCCCTTGACGCACTGGGGATTCGGACATGTTATGCATCTTGAGGCTTCGGCTAAGGCTTCCTCTTCAGAATAGCCCAACGCAACCTCGTTGAAGTTGTGGGCTCGGACCTCCGGCTTCTGCTTGGGCATAGGAACAGCGCGCCAGCGGTCTTGAGGAGGCTTCTCAGCCTTAGCCTCTGCCAAGTTTGATTCCTCCCAGCCTTTCATGGAACAGCGCTGACAGCCTCTCTTCGGGTAGGTACATTTTCTGCCGCTTTATCAGTTGGTCAAAGTCGACTTGATGCCCGTCAAATTCTGGACCGTCGACACAAGCGAACTTGGTTTCTCCCGCGATGGATACTCGGCAGGCGCCGCACATGCCCATGCCGTCAACCATGATAGGTGTCAACGTGACGATTGTCTTGATGCCCAAGGGTTTGGTCATGTCGGAGACTGTCTTTAACATAACAACTGGACCCATAGCTATGACGCGGTCGATCTTCGCCTTGCCAAGTATGTCTTTGAGAAAGTCTAGTCCCTTGTAACCTTTAGAACCGTCGTCTGTGGCGACGCAAAACTCGTCGCTGAGGTCTTTCATCTCCTTTTCAAAGATTAGCAAGTCTTTGATTCTTGCCCCGATGACCGCGATTATCTTGTTTCCAGCCTTGCGTAGGGCTGAGACCTGAAAGAGAAGTGGGGCTATCATGACGCCTCCGCCGACGCAGAGAACCGTCCCAAACCTCTGAATCTCAGACGGGTTGCCCAGTGGACCAGCTATGTTGGGAATGCAGTCGCCCTGGGTCAACAGCCCCAACTGCTTAGTCGTTTTGCCCACCTCGTTGAAAACCAGTGTGATTGTGCCCTTCTTGGTGTCAGAATCAACTAGGGTTATTGGAATTCTTTCGCCTGTCTCGCACACTCTCAGAATCACAAACTGTCCAGGACTAGCCTTCGCGGCTATGTCTGAAGCAGAGACCTCAAACAGTTTGATTTTCGGCGCGAGCTCCCTTTCTGCGACGATCTTGTGCATTAGGTCATTGCTCCCTCCTTTTTCATTGCGAGCGAAGAAGTCACCCTCTTGAGGAAGTCTTCTAGTTTGGAGTTGAAGTCGCCCACGTAACGCGGAGAGGCGGTGCAAACCTCGAATCTGTCATCTAGACGGAGTTTGTTTAGGGTCTTTTTCAAAACCGCCACGTTCAACTCAGCTGTCTCCCTACCCTCCTCGAGTCTGCAGTCTTTCTCGGCGCACGTCACGGCTAGGACGCCGTCAAAGCCCGCGTAGAACGCCTCGACGACGTGAACTGGGTCTAACCCCTTAAAGCAAGGAATCTCGAGGAGCACGGCGTTCTTTGACATAGAACTCATGTTGGCTGTGTCTAACGCAGCGAACTCTGACCACTGGCAACAGAACACCAGAACAACTGGCTTCACGCCCTGAGATTTCAACTTGCTTGCTCTGGCGCCACAGTCGAGAACCATTTTCGAAACGGGTTCGTATTCGAAGCCCTTCAGCTGAATCGCCAAGTGAGGGCAGACTAGGGCGCAGGCGCCGCACCCGACACAGCGGTCTAGATTTATCTCGGGCGTAGCCAACGGTTTGGCTTCGATGGCTTCGTAGGGGCATATGAAAGTGCACTTGTCGCAGCCCACGCACTTCTGGGTGTCGTAGACTGCCTTGTTAGAAATCTCGATAAAACTGAGTGTGTCGTCTCTGAAGCCCAACTGATTGAGTGCCTTCTGAGTCAGCATGAGTCTGTTGGCGTTGATGTCGCTGCCCTTTTTGAATCGGCAAAAACCCTCTTCGCACCGCATGACAACAATCTTGTCTGTGCCTTGGGCTAGTGTTCTCAAAAGGAACTCGGGTGAGACGCGTCCGACACATGGCAGGCGTAGGGAAGCAAACTTTCGGACACCTCTTTCTTTGAGCATGTCAATCATTTCGCACGGGGCTGGGCTGCCCCCTCTGCACGTCAAGACTAGGGTTTTGGACCTCTTCTGTTTCATCAATCTCTTGGTGTAAGAGACCAACGAATCGTCGTCGTAGTAAACTAGGTCTATGGCTTCGGCTGGACAGGCGCTTGAACAGAGTCCGCAGACTTGGCACTTCTCGACGTCTATTTTGGTTTCGCCAGTGCCTTCGTCCTTAAAGATGGCTTCGAAGGGACAGACCGAGCGACAGACGGTGCAACCGCTACAATAGTTGTTGTTTATCTCAATCGCAACCGTGTGGCTCTGCGGACTTTGTCCCTGCAATCGTAAGCATCCTTTTCAGAGCGTTTTAGAAAATCCTCAAGAAGGAAACATTCTGTATAAAGCTTTCGGGAAGGATGCGCAACAAGAATGAACAGTTCTAGAACCGTTTAGAAGCTTTTTTGACACTGTGACAGCGAGTTTGAATCAATTATAACAGAAATGAGAAGGACTAAGGATTATCTTCTAGCATCAGACTGACAAGGTATATTTCTACTCTAAAAAATCTATATAAGTACAACTCTTTCAGTAATCAATTAGGATGATAAAAAATGAAAAAGATAACCTTTGAGGATGTGATACGCACCGTCGAATCACCGTATCCCGATTTTGAACTCAGACCGGGAAAGACTGCCCTGATACTGATTGACATGCAGAAATTTGTCTTGGGCGAACACTTGGTAAAGGCTGCGGTGAAGGCGGGATTAGATGAAAAGGCGGTAAGAGAGGTTGTGAAAGATTATGACGAGCGCGTTAAGAGAGCGGTCAAAAACGCTCAGGCACTGCTTAAACTCTGTCGAAAAAAGAGATTTGACATAGTACACGTGAGAATGCAAGGTCCCACGGATAACCCAAGACACACGGCAAAGGTTAACAGAAAAATAGGACTGATAATCCCTCCACAGTTCGAAGACGGCGAATTCATTGACGAGGTAAAACCGTTGCATGGTGAACTCATCATAACAAAAACAAATGGGGGCGCTTTGTCCGGAACAAACCTGGACTTCATTTTAAGAAACATGGACGTAGACAGCCTGATTCTCGTGGGATTCTTAACAGACCAATGCGTATTGGCGACCTCGGTGCACGCGGCTGACTTGGGTTATGACGTTCTCCTAGTCGAAGACGCGTGCACAACCCGACAAAAGAAGTTGCATGACGCAGCACTACTCGCGCAGAAAGATGTGTGTGCAAAAGTTAAGACCACAGAGGAAGTCACAAGAATCTTAGAAAAGCTATAGCTTCCAAGAACAGAACGCTGTCTTTTTTAATTTATGCATTACCCTTAGGGAAAAAACAAACTAACGTTGTGTCAGAGCTCCTTCCAGATAGGCTTTCAAATCGGTTACATCCCACATCAGAATATCAGCCTTCTGTGTGTAGACTTTACCGACAAACTTTTCTCGTATCTCCCGCATGGCTTGTCTGTGCAAGCTGTCAGGCATGTTCCACTGGTGTGAATACGCTTTGCCGTTGATGAACGCTAGGGTTTTGTCAGCGTAAACGTTGTAGCAAGCCGCCTCAACGGTTCTTCTCGGTCTCACGAATTCGACCAGTTCTATTTCCCCGATTCCAACTCTGCGAACCACATGTCCCCGCCTCTTCAGCGATTCGTCGTACGCTTCTCTGACTGGATTGCGGTGCCGGTGCACCATCGAAATCACAACGTCAGTTGTGACTCTTGTTATCTCTTGCAGCGCTGTCTTCCACTCACTTATCAGGTGGAGCACGCCGAAACTGAGAGCTGCGTCGAAGAAGGAGTCTTTGAAGGGCAGGTTGCAGGCGTCACCCAAAAACAAGTTCTCTACGCCTTTGTCCGCTGCCTTTCCCAGCATTTTTCGTGAGATGTCAACTCCCACAACCTCAAACCCGCTGTCTTGTAGGGGCTTAGCGTAGCGTCCCGTGCCGACGCCTGCGTCTAATATTCTCTCGTAGTCTTTCAACTCCGCAACGAGAGTCTTGACAGCGTTTTCCATGGCTCTTGGCGGCATGCCTCGTGTTTCGTCGTAGATGTCTGCCACGCGGTTGAAGGATACGCTCATTTGTTTTCATCTTGAGAGACTTGTTGCCTGAGGACTACCGTTCTTCTCTTCCATACTTGCAGGCCTTTTGGCATTCGGTGCACATCAAGTGAGAATGCTTCGTCAAGGAGGGTTCGAAACGCTTCAGCGCCTCCTCAACCTTGGAGGTTCCCAAGCCAGCGATGTGAACTCCAACTAGACACTTGGAGTCGTCGACCTTGTAGGGCGATAGAGCCTCCACTGGACAAGCCTTAACGCAGTCTTCGCAGTCGCCGCAAAGGTCTTGCTCGAAAGGCTTGTCTGGCAGAAGCTCAGCGTTTGTCAACAGTGGACCTAGCCGTATCCACGGACCGAACTTGGGATTTATTATCAGAGCGTTTTTGCCATAACTACCGAAGCCAGCCAACTGCGCCAACCTTTTGTAAGAGATTGAGTGGGCTGGAATCGCCTTGTACCCTTTTGCCTCCAAGCACTGCGTAACTCTCATGGATATGAGGGGTAAGAGGAAATAGCCTGGGTAAACCCATCTGTCGCCCTTTTTTAGAGCCGCTTCGAGGATGTCGTCCCAAACGTGATAGCCTATGACCACTATTGACTTGGCATCGGGCAACAGGTCGGCTGTTTTCTTTGTGTATTCTTTAATGGTCCAGCCGACCCAAACAGGTGGTAGAGCGTCGATGACATCAGTGGAAACTATGCCTACCAGGTTGGCGCCAGCCTTGAACGCAACCTCTTTCACCTCGGCGGCGAGTCTCTCTGGCTCTGAACCAGTCTTCAACGTTATTGCCTCTTAAAACAATTGATAGAAGCACATATTCGGAACAATTTTTATAAGTGTTTTTTGTTAGGCTTGTTCTGCTCCATTTTTTCCACTATCATCAGCCGTTGGAAAGAATCATTAAGATGTTGTTGGCGCCGGGAATGGGATTCGAACCCATGCGGCCCAGAAGGGCCACAGGCTCACTTGCCCGTGGTCTCAAGGCCTGCGCGATATCCACTCCGCCATCCCGGCGTCGGTGAGCAAGTTCTCTCATAACTTGCCAATCTTAAAACCTTTATGAACTGCGCGGTCTCAAACTTCACGCTGAACCGAACCGAAACAGATTCAGACCGTATCAGACTAAACATTTAAATCAGCTATTTCACGACAGTTAGCCATCCAAACGAGTTGCACGAACCGATGAAGTGTCAACATTGTGACAAGGAAGAGCCACTTCCATTCAAGTGTCCATACTGCAACGGCTACTTCTGCGCTGAACACCGACTGCCCGAGAGCCACAGCTGCACGGGGCAGTGGATGGCGAGAGCTCCGACGCCCTACGACTACAGCGTCACTTACGCTCCGCCTCACCCGCCGCCAGTAGTAATCAAGCCTTTTTCGTTCAGCGCAACAGAGATCAGAGACCTAGCTATAAGCTCGGCGCTGGTCACAGGCGTTGGATTTTCCTTAGTTAGTTTCAGACTCTACAGACCGGAGATTTTGGTCAGCCTCGCCATAGTTTTTGTATCAGTCTTTCTCTTGCACGAGATAGCGCACAAATTTGTTGCCCAGAGATATGGAATGTGGGCTGAGTTCCGCCTGACGCTCTTCGGCGCATTGCTGACTCTCCTCTCCACGATTTCGCCTATCAAGATCATTTCGCCTGGAGCCGTAATGATAGCTGGACCCATGAGTAGGGATACGATGGGTAAAACTGCTGTAGCGGGTCCATTAACTAATCTTGGTCTCTCCGTCATCTCGTTTGTGTTGTCGTCTTTCACTTCGGGTCTGCCTTCCAGCGTGGCTATGCTTAGCGCCGCCTTCAACGCTTGGATGACTCTCTTCAACCTCATACCTTTTGGCATAATGGACGGGCTGAAGGTTTTTAATTGGAACAAAATCGTCTGGGGCGTAGCCTTCGTTCCGTCTTTAGCCTTAACCGTGCTAACTTTCGCTCAAATCTACCTTTGAAAAGCGTATTGCGGTTAGAGTTGTTCGATGCTGATGAAGACTTCCTCTGGCATGTGTATGCGCATAATCCTCCGCATGGTGCGGTCTTCGGCATCGATGTCGATTAGACGCTTGTGGATGCGCAGTTCCCACTTGTCCCAGGTCGGGGTTCCCTCACCACAAGGAGACTTCAAGACAGGGACACGCAGGCGTTTAGTCGGCAGTGGAACTGGACCAATCATTTTCACCCCTGTCTTTTCGGCGATGGTCTTCAGTTCCATGCACACCTCCTCCAGTTTCTTGTAGTCGGTGCTACTTAGTCGAATCCTCACCTTTCTGACCATCGCCACAGTTCCGCCTTTTCGAGTTGCCCCTTAAACATTCTTTCATGTTTTAAATACTTTTCCTTTAATCTATTTTGATACTTACTCCTGCAATTCGGAAAGAGCTGGTTTAACATCTCAGACCACTCCTTCAGCACAAACCCTCAGCCTCATAAGCTCTGAGCCACCGTTTCAGCCCCAACCCATTTGGAGCCAAAATAGACGGGGGTCTAGACCCCCCTCCCGTATAGGGGATCTCACGCGCACAGGCGCTACTGATGTTTGAAGCCAATAAAAAAGAGATTGCGGATGAAGACATCTTCATGCGACGCTTGTAACTGAAAGCTTAATACTGACATGCAGAAAACTCCAATAGGGAATAGTAAGTGAGCGAAAAAGAGTTCATGATTGTTGTTACTACGCCGACTGTGCCAGGCTACGAAGTCGTGAAGGTTTTGGGAACGGTTCACGGCTTGACCGTGAGAACAAGAGGTGTGGGAGGAAAAATAGTGGCTGGAATAGAGGGAATCCTCGGCGGCGAAGTGACGGCTTACACTCACGAGTGCGAGAAGGCGCGGGTGGAGTCCCTGAACAGATTAAAAGAGAACGCAGCAAGAATGGGCGCAAACGCCGTCATAGGCGTGGACTTCGAAACCAGCGACATACTGCAAGGAACAGCCACGGTGTTCGGCACATGGGGAACAGCCGTTGTAGTCAAGCCCATCGAGAAAAAATAGCTCTTTCTCTCTACTTGAAACACTTCCAATAGCCGCTCAGCAGACGCTTCAGGTCGAGAAGCGTCTCCTCAACCTTTCGTCGCACAAAGTGGGGCTCAACCGGCGGAGTGCAAGGGTCACCGACATCAATCTTCTCCAACCCAACGATGCCCGCCGTAAGCGCATACCAGCACTGAGGCAAAACCTCTGGGTTGTATCCGCTGCCAGGCATCAGGACAACTCTGCCTTGGCTGACCTTTTCGGCGACTTCGACAATAGTGTGGGAGACTGTGAAGAAACCGTTCACCGTGAGCCCAAGGTTGCCCAGCATGTCGGCGAAGTGGGAGTCGCTTCCTCCGTTGCCTATTATCACCTCTGGCTTGAACTCTTCGGCTAAGGGTACAAATATCTCTTTTAGGGCGTAGAGATACGTCTGGTCTCCAGTCTGTGGTGGAAGAGGCACGTTGACGTTGTAGCCTTCTCCGGCGCCTCGCCCAATCTGCTCGATGAAACCCGTTCCAGGATAGATGGTTCTCGGGTCCTGATGAAGCGAAATAAACAAGACACAGGGGTCGTCGTAGTATATGTCGCTCGTTCCGTTTCCAAAGTGAACGTCATAGTCCACGACCAAGGCTCGCCTCAGCCCATGCTTTTCCCTGAGATATTCAATCAACACTGCGATGTCGTTGAAGAGGCAGAAGCCGCCGCCGTAGCCTCGTCCGGCGTGGTGATAACCGCAACCGATGGCCACAGAGCGGTTCACTCGCCCCTCAAAGACGGCTGTTCCAGCCTCTATGGCGCCGCCTACAATCAGCGTGGTCGCTCTGAGAATCGCTGGAGAAACAGGCGTCTCTATGTCGTAGGGACGATTCTGTTCTCCCAGACGAAAGATTAGGTTGACGTAGTTTTCGTCGTGAACTCTCAACAGGTCTTGTTTGGTCGCTGGCTTGGGCGTTAACAGCGCAACCTGAGGCTGGCGAAACAGCCCTTGTTCTTCAAAGAGGCGCATGGAGTTGACGAAGCGGTCTCCTCTGAAGGGGTGTCCAGGACCCAGGTCATAGTGCTGATACTCTTTGTGATAGCTTATGCCGACTTTCAAACAGACTCCACTCTGCACTTGGTAGAGTGTTTCGTGGGGAAAAATAAATTCTGTGCTAGGCTAGAGGGGGGGGTCTAATAGAGGAGTCGAACAGAGCTCACTGTGGACGCTGAACTTGGAAAAGAATTAGAGTTGACGTCTGTTTGGTGTGCGCAAAATTGGCACGTAGAAGTTGCTTTGTGTTGAATTTGCGGTTTTCCGCATGGTGTTGGAATGATGGGATAATCTTCCACAAGGGTTAAGAGTTGTTTGTATGGTTAGAATTTATGCGGGGGAGGAGAAGTTTTTGGGTAGGAGAAGGGCTGGTTTGGTTTTTGGTGTTTGGGTTTTTGTGCTTTTGGTGGCTGTGTTTGGTGTAGTGTTGAATGTTCCAGTGGTTAGGGGCCGTGTTAGAGACGAGGACTCATCTTCTTCGGTTGGCAACCCCGCTCTATATCGTGAGAAGAAGAAAGTGATTGATCTATCCTTCTCGGAGCCTCAAGTGGTTAAGATCGGGGAATATGATGTATTGGGAATGGCGAATTGTTCATACATTTCAGTTTCTGGACACCCTCAACTGCCAATAAAAAGTGTGGTTGTCAAATTGCCTTTAAAAAGCAACTTAACCCGCCTAAACGTTAGTGTAGAAAATCTATATCTGAACAAAACGTATTTTGTACCACCTGCTTCAAAACCTTTACCGTTAAACAGTCCTTCAAAAACTTCAAATAATTTCAGTGATCCCGACCCTTCAATATACGAAAGTGACGAGCTTTATCCTAAACACTGGTATGATTATCACGTTGGGAATGG
>Ga0315306_10001542_pt1 | contig 11014 bp, 8 predicted proteins | sample TDP1_MG_FD_203803 | JGI IMG/M metagenome (GOLD analysis project Ga0315306, IMG submission 203803) | Freshwater sediment microbial communities from Lake Towuti, South Sulawesi, Indonesia - TDP1 | ecosystem: Environmental > Aquatic > Freshwater > Lake > Sediment | place: Indonesia: South Sulawesi... | reverse complement strand
GGAATCCAAATCCGCTTCTCGAACATTTTCTGTGGAGACGGCAAAGTGGGCAGCGGCGGTGATCGAAACCTTCGTTTCCTCCATGCATCCCACTATGCAGGGAATTCCGGCGGCTTCCGCTACAGTCGCGATTTGTCTAGCTTTGAAAATGCCTCCCGCTTTCATTAGCTTGATGTTGATTATATCGGCGGCTTCTCTCTTAATTATCTCAACCGCATCTTGTGGTGAGTGAACGCTTTCATCCGCCATAATCGGGGCGCTGACCGCACGCCTCACCATGGCCAACCCTTCAATGTTCCACGCTGGAACTGGTTGTTCAACCAGCTGGATTTGGTAGGGCTCCAGCTTATGGACCACTCTAATAGCAGCTTTTACGGAATAACCCTGATTTGCATCAACCCGAAGGACGATGTCATCGCCGACTGCCTCTCGAACTCTTCTTACTCGCTCAACGTCCTCCGCTACATCGACTCCGATCTTCACTTTAATGGTGTTAAAGCCTTTCTCAACGATGGCGAGCGCGTCCTTCGCCATCTCCTCCGGCTTCTTAATGCCGATGGTGCAGTCTGATGAAACGTCATGGACGTATCCCCCGAGCAGGTTGTAAAGTGGTTTGTTTATCGCTTTCCCCAAGATATCGTGAAGCGCGATGTCCACCGCTGCCTTGGCGCTTGAATTCCCCAAGACCACCTTGTCCATCTGCGCTATGAGCTTACCGATTTCGAAAGGATCTTTCCCAAAAAGTGTGGGCGCTAAATACTTATTCACGGCGTGTATGGCTCCCTCTTGCGTCTCACCCGTTATGATAGTGGTAGGAACCCCCTCCCCCATGCCCACTATGTTTTCATCCGTGTGTATTTGGACGAGAATTCCCATGGTGCTGGTTATCGTTTCAAAGGCAATTCGAAACGGCTCAATAAGCTGAATATCAAAGGGAACCGCCTCAACCTTAACTATCCTCATTTTCACTCCTCTTAAATCTGATATAGCATGTTCTTCTCCAGAAAAGTTTTGCCTTTTGATCAACCAACTTTGACCTTGCTTGTCAAGCCTAACAACCGCAAGGTCGTACTTGCTTTAGTTGTATCGAGAAAGTTCCACGAAAAATATAAAAGCGTTATAAGCACAACCATAAGGAAAAGGTGAGAAAAATGGCGATAGGAGCTAAGGATGTTGCTATAGTGGTGCTGGTAATAATCCTCGTTGCTTCGTGGGGTTACTTCCTTACTATACCTCCGCCAACGCCTGTATTGAAGCCATTAACAGACAAGGATACCTTGATCGTCGCAAGGGACATATCCGACGCGGTGTCTCTAGATCCGGCAAGAGCCTACGAGTTTACCTCTTGCGCGGCTGTTAATCAACTGTATGACAAGCTTGTGGACCTTAGGCCGCCCGAATACAAAGAGACTGAGCCAGAAATAGCCGAGTCTTGGACAATTCTGCCAGACAAGGTTACCTGGGAATTTAAGATCAGAAAGGGAATAACGTTTCCAGACGGCACACCGATAAACGCTGAGACGGTTAAGTTCTCCTTTGACAGGTTTCTTAAACTAGAGCAGATGGCTGCATGGGTCATATCTCAGTTTGAAATAAAAGAAATAAAAGTGGTAGACGACTACACGCTGCAGATTAAGCTGGGCTACGTGGTTGCACCAAGATTGTTCCTTTCCTGCCTCGCCTTCACCACAGGATCGATCGTAAACCCCAAGCTTATAAAAGAACACGAGAAGGCAGGGGACCTAGCCAGCGAATGGATGACTGACCACTCAGCCGGTAGCGGGCCATACATCCTAGAGAAGTGGGACCGCGAGGTTGAGATCGTTTTCACAGCCAACGAAAAATACTGGGGAAAGGCACCAAGAATAAAGAAAGTGGTATTTAAACACTATGCTGAGCCCACGGCCCAGATGCTCGCTCTCAAGAAGGGTGATGTGGACATAGCTTGGGACCTTATGTCGGATCAAATAGAGGAGGTCAAAGGTGAACTTGGTATAAAGGTCATCAGGGTGCCCTCATTTTTCAAGGACTATCTTGGCATGAATGTGAACGCAACGATAGATGGGAAAAAAACGCTAGGCGACAACAGGGTTAGAGATGCCATTAGGTACTCTATAGATTATGACGCCATATTTCACAGAATGAAGGGAACCGCAATTGGGCTTCAAACGGTTATAGAATCGGGCATACCCGGCTACAATCCGGCGATGCCATACTATCGAAACGTGGAAAAAGCCAAATCTTTGTTAGCTGAAGCCGGATACCCAAATGGCTTTGCAGTGGAGTTGATTTCACAACCGACGGTGTGGTGGCCGGACATAGCGACGATCGTGAAAAGCAGTTTAGCAGACGTAGGGATAACGGTTAATCTACGTACAGTGGCTGCAGCGGAAATGTATGAGATATATAGAGCGCAAAGACATCAACTAATCCTAGCTGAGTGGGGTGCCGACTACTCAGACCCAGACAACCTAGCCAAAGCCTTTGCAGACTACACAATTAAACAACTCGCCTACCGAAATACATGGTACGACGACTACGCTTCAGATCTCACCAAGAAGGCAGCCGAGGAACTCGACACCGCCAAAAGGCTGGCAATGTATGACGAACTTACCAACTACGTCCTCCACAACGGACCCTACGCGATATTGTATCAGGGCGTGTACCAGTATGGAGTAAGGACGTGGGTGGAGGGCTTCTACCCTGATCCCACCTTCTTCCTCATGGACTTCTCCGCCGCGTATAAAGAAGCAGTTTACGGATAAACCCCAAGCACCCCCTTTTTTCTAAAGAGATACTCTTAAAAATGGTCTTGTTACAATCTAAATGGGGTTTCTAATGGACCTACGAACCTACATTCTTAGAAGATTGTTGCTGATGGTGCTCGTGCTTTTCGGAGTCTTAGTCATCACTTTCCTGCTGTCACACGTTGTACCGGCAGACCCGATAGGCGCAATATTGGGACCGCAAGCACCCATAGATATGGTCGAAAAAATTAGACATGAATGGGGTTTCGACAGACCCCTATATGAACAGTTTGTGGACTATGTTTGGAGGGTACTTCATGGAGATTTGGGTAAGTCTATTCGAACCAACAGATCGGTTACTAGCGACCTGATGAATTACTTTCCAGCCACCATTGAACTAGCCACCTTCTCAACTTTCCTAGCTATAGTTATGGGCATACCCTTAGGAATAATATCTGCTATGAAGAAAGACAAGATTCCAGACCACTTTGCCAGAGTTTTTGCGATCTCGGGAATCTCTATACCTGTTTACTGGCTTGAGCTGGTGATGCTAATAGTTTTCTACTACCAACTCGGTTTGTTGCCTGGACCTGGAAGGCTCGACCCATATATGGCTTATCCGCCGAGAGTCACCGGTCTTCTCCTAATCGATAGCCTCCTTGCCCGTAGACTAGACGCCTTTGTGAACGGCCTACAACACCTGATCATACCCTCATTTGTCCTTGGCATGTTTGGGGCAGCCGGCATCGCCAGAATGACCAGGTCTAGCATGCTAGAGGTTTTGAAGAAAGAGTATGTGAGAACAGCTAAGGCTAAGGGGCTGCGGGAGAGAATAGTTGTTACAAGACACATCTTGAGGAACGCCTTAATACCCACGGTAACGGTTGTAGGAGTCACGTACGGCGGTCTCCTTGAGGGATCCATCCTAACCGAAACTATCTTAGCTTGGAATGGCCTCGGACAATACGCCACAGGGTCCTTTCTGTACCTGGACTTCATGGCAGTCATGGGGGTTACCCTGTTTATCGCCGTGATTTATTCACTCATGAATCTCTTCGTGGACATACTTTACGCATACCTAGATCCAAGGATAAGGTATGGGTGATGGTATGTTTAGAAACGTGAAGAAACAGAGATTCACCGATAAATGGGCTGAAGTGCACAGATATCAAATACAAGACATCAAGTTTACCATGTATCTTTGGCAGAAATCCCGGCTCAGTTTAGTTGGCTCAGGCATCGTCGTAGCGCTAATAGTAGTTGCCCTTTTGGCACCCCACCTTCCTCTATACGATCCATTTCAATTGAATGTACTAAACAGGCTTTTGCCCCCAAGCGGGGAGCACCTATGCGGAACAGATCAGCTCGGCAGAGACATTTTAACTAGGATGATTCACGGAAGCAGAATATCGCTAATGATAGGCGCAATGGTTGTCGCGATCTCATCGCTCATAGGCCTTGTTCTGGGGTTAATGTCCGGATACTTTGGGGGGAAGATCGATGAGGCCATTATGAGGTTGACGGACATGTTCTTCGCGTTTCCGAGGCTTGTGCTGGCCATGGCGGTTGCAGCCGCGCTTGGTCCAGGGATTAACAACACCATGTTGGCCATAGCCGTTGTGTCATGGCCGATCTACGCCAGACTCGCTAGAGCTGGAGCTCTGCAAATCAAAAATGAGATATATGTAGAGGCCGCGAAATCCATCGGAGCAAGCAATATGCGCACACTGTTTCTTCACATTTTGCCGATGATTCTACACGTGATTGTAGTGCAGGCTACACTAGATATGGGAGGTGTAATACTTGAGGCAGCAGGCCTAAGCTTCATAGGCCTTGGAGCGCAGCCCCCATCCCCTGAGTGGGGCCTCATGGTGAGTGAGGGAAGACATTACATACACATGAATTGGTGGGTCTCAACTCTGCCTGGAATGGCTATAGTGGTCACAGCGTTAGGGTTTAACCTTCTCGGAGACGGGCTAAGGGACATTTTTGACGTGAGGGCGAGGAGATAGCTGTTGAGTGAGGAGCTTTTAACCGTGAGAAATCTTGTGACACACTTCTATACATATAGAGGGATCGTAAAAGCCCTAGAGGGAGTAGACCTCACTATTGGCAGAAGGGAAGTGGTCGGTTTAGTTGGAGAGACTGGATCCGGTAAATCTGTTACAGCCCTCTCCATCATGAGGCTAATCGAGCCACCCGGCAAGATAATCAGTGGAGAAGTAATATTCGACGGTAAAGACCTACTCAAGTTAAGCGATGAAGAGATAAGAAGCGTTAGGGGAAAAGAGATTTCCATGATATTTCAGGAACCAACGCTCGCTCTCAACCCAGTGTTGACGATAGGCCTTCAGCTACAGGAGGCGATTGAAACGCAAGACCTTCGGAAAGAGGACGCCGAAAAATTAGCCACAGCCATGTTAGAAAAGGTTGGTCTGCCGGATCCCGAGAGGATGTTTAAAAACTACCCCCATGAGTTGAGTGGCGGCATGGCTCAAAGGGCGATGATAGCTATGTCCCTTTCGATGAAGCCGAAACTTCTCATCGCCGACGAGCCAACCTCCTCACTAGACGTTACAGTGCAGGCGCAGATACTGGACTTGATGAAAAAACTTGTGGAAGAAATCGGGGCTTCTGTCCTGTACATAACCCACGACCTAGGGGTGGCCGCTGAAACATGCGACAAGATCGCAGTCATGTACACGGGATATATCGTTGAGTTCAGCGATGTTCTCACGATGTTCGAAAATCCCTTGCATCCATATACCCAAGGCTTGTTAAATGCCATACCGAAGTTAGGCTATGACCTTTATACGATTGGGGGCGAGGTCCCTGACCTAATAAATCCGCCAAGTGGATGCAGGTTTCACCCAAGATGTCAAGAGGCTCTAGATATCTGTTCAAAGGTGAAGCCCCAGATCACAGAGGTAAAAAAGGGACACCTTGTTGCATGCCACCTCTTCAAGTACTAGTAGATGATGAGTTTGTCATCGAAAGATCTTATCGTTGAGGTTGAAGACCTTAAGAAGTACTTTCCCGTTAGGGGCGGGATATTCCAAAAGGTGGTCGATTACGTTAAGGCTATTGATGGAGTGAGCTTAGGCATTAAGCGCAATGAAACCTTTGGTTTAGTTGGCGAAACTGGTTGCGGCAAAACAACCTTGGGGAGAACTATTCTAAAGCTAATTGAGCCTACTGCAGGTAAGATATACTTTGATGGAATGGATATAACCAGCCTCAACAGAAAAGAAATGCAGAAAATGCGTCAAAGCATGCAAATCGTATATCAGGATCCATACTCATCTCTACATCCACGAAAAACGGTCAAGGAGATCGTTGGCGAGCCATTAAAGATACATTTCTCCCTTAAGGACGAGGAGGTCAAGGCGCAAGTGCTCGAAGCTCTGTATTCCGTCGGCATGAGCCAGGAGCACATGTATAGGTATCCGCACGAGTTTAGTGGAGGGCAAAGGCAAAGAGTGGCGATCGCCAGAGCCCTAATTCTTAGGCCAAAGTTCCTAGTTTTGGACGAGCCCACGTCCGCTCTCGATGTTTCAGTGCAAGCGAAGGTTCTAAAACTTCTTAGGGACCTGCAAAAAGGGTTTGAACTAACCTACTTGTTCATATCCCACAATGTGTCGGTGGTCGAATACGTGAGCGATAGGGTAGCAGTAATGTATCTTGGGAAAATAGTTGAAACCGCCTCTAGAGAGGACATATTTCGTAATCCACTACATCCATACACTCTTTCCCTCTTCTCAGCTATTCCAATTCCAGACCCGAGGGTCAGAAAGGAGAAAATATTGCTAAAAGGGGAGGTACCTAGCCCTCTTAACCCTCCTAAAGGCTGTCGATTCACCACAAGGTGTCCTCTGGTACAACCGTTATGCAAGGAAGTTGAACCAAAACTATCAAAAGCTAAAGAGGACCATCATGTAGCGTGTCATTACAGGGAAAGGGCTCAATAAGCTGAACTGCCTTTTGGTATGCCTATGCCTCCTAAGAGTTTTTAGTTTCTTCGTGGAATATCGTAAATGTTATGAGAGCTTTTCGTGCAATAACGATACGAATCGAGGAGATCACCCCTTGAAAAAGTTCGACGTGGTCGTGGTGGGGGCTGGAACCGCTGGGTGCATGGCGGCTAAGACCGTTGCTGAAGCTGGCTTCGATGTCTGTTTAATAGACCGGAAAAGCGAGGAAGACATCGGAAAGAAGATTTGCGGAGACGCCATAGGAAAGCATCACTTTGACAAACTAGGTTTGGGCTACCCCACTGGTAATGAGTTGGAGCAAAGGATTGTGGGCGCTAGGGTGTATTCGCCGGATATGGAAACTGTTTTTCGAGTGCGGGGTGAGGGACTCCACGGGTTTATTATAAATCGTCATCTATTTGGGCAGAGACTGTTAAAAAATGCCATCGAGGCTGGGGCAGTTCTCCTAGGATCAACTCAAACACTAGAGCCCATCATAAAGGATGGCTTCGTCGCTGGAGTTTTGACGAGGGATTTAAAAACAGAGAGCAAAGCCCAGCTGTTTAGTCAAGTTGTGGTGGAAGCGAGTGGATATTCCGCTGTTTTGCGAAAAAAGCTCCCACCAGACCTCGGAATCGATGTGAATGTTGACAAGGAAGACGTTGAAATTTTATATCGGGAAATTCGCGAATTGAAGGAGCCAGTCGCTGAGCCAGAGTTTATTGAGCTTTACCTTAGTCAAAAAGTGGCTCCTGGGGGCTACCACTGGATTTTTGCAGAGAGCGAGTCAAAGGTGAACGTCGGCTTAGGAATAGCCATGACTCATAAGTTTCCGAACCCAAAGACTCAACTTTATCGCAACGTTTTGTCCAAGCCTCTGTTTGAAGGGTCGTCGATTGTGAGCGGGGGCACATGGTACCTCCCAACTCGAAGATCCCTTGACCGTATGGCGGGAAATGGCATCGTGATCGTTGGAGACGCAGCTTGCCAAACCAATCCAGCTCATGGCGGGGGGATGGGACCATCTATGATAGGCGGAACCATCGCGGGAAAAACCATCGTCGAGGCTATGGAAAAGGGAGATTCAAGCCAAGAGGGGCTATGGCCATACAATGTCAGGTATATGCAGTCGTATGGAGCTGAACAAGCGGGGCTGGACGTCTTCCGCATCTTTCTTCAGGGATTAAGTGACGACGACTTGAATTATGGAATGAAGTATCGACTAATCGCTGAAGAAGATGTTCTTAAAGCGACCATGGGTGAGGACGTTCGACTCAACATCACCGAAGCCACCCTCCGCGTTTTTAGGGGACTGGGAAGACTCTCCTTCCTCAAAAAGCTACGCGATGCAGCCAACCTAACGAAAAGAATGAAAACTTTGTACTTAAATTACCCAGTTTCCCCAAAAAACTTCGATAAGTGGAAAAGGGAGGCGCAAGGTCTAATAAAGGAAGCAGAATCAAAGTTTTAAACCAGCTGACTAACCACCTTCTCAGAAGATGTGAACAAAAACGTACATGAGCATTATTAAATGTACTTTGCAACCTCTTTAACGGAAGCAAAAGGTATTCAATTATACGGAAACGTGCCCAGTAGCCAAATAAAATCTTATCTCCTCCACTTTTCCCAACATCACATTTTCAAGTAACCATTTAATTCGGGATTGATCCACGATAGTAATCTCTTTATATTTGCCCATGAGTTCTTTGCAATATCTTGGAGAGAAAATGACAGGATTTATTCTGGGTTCCTTGTGTTTGTCTTGAATGAAACTGAAATATCCCTTCATGTTTAGTAAGCTACCGATTTTCTTTTCATCAGGTATTTTGGTATCGCAGTCAACCAGCAATAGGTACTCATTTTCTCTGTACGCAATAATATCCACGCTTCCAATCTCGTATTTCGTGGGTTCTATCAGTTTCTCATATTGTTTTCCCAAAGATATTACGGAAAAGCCCGCAAGCGATAATAACCATGATACGGCTCTTTCGAAAATTTTGTCTGGTGTCATTTTTTGTTTTTCTGCACACTGCTCGGGATTTAGAAGGTGTTGCCCTATTTTTTCAAGTGAACAAAAGCGAAGAAGCGTCTTAGCAAAAGGTTCTACTGTATTCTTCAATGGAACCATCATAAATGTTCTGTCTACTTCTAACGTGGGGAAATCTCTGTTAATTAAAGTCACTTCAATTCTATCATGAGGCTGCATATCTGTGATTTGAATGGTGCTCGTAACGCAACAGAAGTCTTCTATAAGAGGGCGTTTACATTTTTCGACAAGTTTAGTTATACGTTGAACGGTCTCAGATTGATAGGCTCTGGGTTTCAAACGATCAAGGGATAAATTCAACTGTAAATTATCTAAATTGATATGCTTTTTTGTTGTGATCTCGACTGATGAACCCTTCAGATCGGTGTCAACTATTCGTGCATAGATCGGCACGCCGAGCACAAAATCTCTTTCTTCACCTCGGTTAAATTTTCTGATTCCGAGTATTTCGTTAATTAAATCATAAATCTCTGCATAACCGAGAAGTTTAGCGGCTCCTTCTTGGCTATCAATTATACTCCAAATATGTTTTCTATCGTCTGCCGACGCTTTTCCTTCTCCTCCAAAGAGCCTCCATTCTTCTATATCTTTCAAATAATCTGGTAGAAAATGATCTACTCTAAGCGTGAACGGATCAAATTTTCGAAATCTTATTAAAACATCATTAACTGTGACTTCACCTTCCATGATTTGCTGAGAGAGATTATAGAGTTTTTCAAAAGGGAAAGCAGCGAGAAAAATATTGAATACTTCCTGATTAATCTCTTTTGACAATTTTGAACGTATCATTTGTTGTTCTTGCTCTATTTCTTTGAGAGTTTTATTGGAAGGAAATAGAGACGTGATAGCGTTCATCCATCCATCAGTCGTTTTCACAGCAGCAATCCTCAAATCCAGACTTCTGAAAGATGGAGAAAATGCTTTAATTAACTCAGATATTGTCAAGGCGGCTCACTTGCTCCACACACGCATATAAGACAATAAGTTGCAAGGCTTTTTAAAGAAAGAGGAACAACAAAAACAGGTTTTTGGAACTAAACCAGATTTATTTGAGATTTTAAAGAACGCGTAGACTCCCGAATATTAAAAATTTGCGTGCATCATTACCATAACTTATTAACGGGGGTTGCGTTAGGTCAGTTGGTTGTGTAGGAAATATGCGTGTTGCAGCGTTAGTTACCGGCGGGAAAGACTCTGCCTTGGCATTATATCGTGCTCTAAGACGGGGCTATGAGGTGCGGTACCTAGTTACCATGCTTCCTCAGCGAGAAGACAGCTGGATGTTCCACTTCCCCAACATTCACTTAACTGACCTCTTCGCTGAGGCGGTGGGGATTCCCCTAGTTAAAGCTGTGACCGCTGGAATCAAGGAGATGGAACTCGAAGACCTCAAGAACCTACTCGCAACCCTCGACATAGAGGGAGTGGTTTCCGGAGCCATATCGTCCCGCTACCAAAAGATGCGGGTCGAGAGAATCTGCCGAGAATTACACCTGAAGTCCGTCACTCCGCTCTGGCAAGAAGACCCTATGAAGCTGCTGGAGGAAATCGTGAACCTCAACTTTGAAGTTGTCATCGTGGGCGTCTACGCCTACGGCTTCAACTCAAGCTGGCTCGGAAGAAAAATTGACTCAACATCCATGAATGATCTTATCGAGTTGAACAAGAAATATCAAGTATCTCTGGTAGGTGAAGGTGGCGAATACGAAACCCTGGTTCTCGATGCACCCCTCTTCAAGAAAGGAATTCAGTTGGTTGAAGTCGAAAGGGTTTGGGAAAACCACAGCGGATACCTGCTCGTGAAGAAAGCTGAGCTCATAGACAAGCAATTCTGAGGCTGGTGCGACATACCAAACCCGTTGTACTGAAATGCACACATAAGTTTTAAATGTTACCTTGAGCATCATTATAGAACTCATAAGTAAGAAGTTGATCAGGTGAAAAGGCATGCCATCTGAGAAGATAGTGCTGGACGAAGAAGAAATACCCAAGCAGTGGTACTGCATACTGCCGGATCTGCCTAAACCAGTGCCTCCATTGATAGAGCCGGCGAAGAGGGCGCCTGGACCTGGAATCGTCCCCCTGATATTTCCCAAGGAGATCATTGCTCAAGAGAATAGTACGGAAAGATGGATAGACATCCCTGAAGAGGTGAGGGAGGTCTACCGTCTCTGGAGACCCACTCCGCTCTTCAGAGCCGTTAGACTGGAGAAGGCTCTAAAGACCCCAGCCAAGATTTATTACAAGTA
>Ga0315306_10001541_pt1 | contig 11016 bp, 7 predicted proteins | sample TDP1_MG_FD_203803 | JGI IMG/M metagenome (GOLD analysis project Ga0315306, IMG submission 203803) | Freshwater sediment microbial communities from Lake Towuti, South Sulawesi, Indonesia - TDP1 | ecosystem: Environmental > Aquatic > Freshwater > Lake > Sediment | place: Indonesia: South Sulawesi... | reverse complement strand
ATAAAAAGGCATTGAGAACACTTCCCTCTGTCGATGTCTTGATTCATACCGACGAGGTTAAGCAATGGATTGAGAAATATAATCGAGATACGGTTGTTAACGCCATCCGACTTGTTCTTAACGAGCTCAGGTCAGAAATTCTCAATCAGGAAAAAGCATCTTGCGAGGAAAAAAACCTTTTAGTCGAAAACATAATAAAAAGGGCTCAATCTCATCTGGAAAGAAAATTTTCTCCCTCTTTGCGGAAGGCCATTAACGCCACGGGGATAATTCTTCATACCGGACTCGGCCGCTCGGTTCTCTCCCGAGAAGCCAGGGAGGCCGTCAAGACCATCATCGAAGGCTACTGCAACCTGGCCATAGAGGCGGAGACCGGGCGGCGCGGGCAGCGCGATTCTCACCTCAGCGGCCTCCTCTGTGAATTGAGCAGAGCCGAAGCTGCGACCATCGTCAATAACAATGCGGCAGCGACTGTGCTCATCCTCAATACGCTGGCCAAGGGCAAAGAGGTGATTGTCTCCAGAGGGCAGCTGGTTGAAATCGGCGGCTCTTTTCGAATGCCTGAGGTCATGGAGACCAGCGGAGCCATCTTAAAAGAAGTGGGAACGACAAACAAGACTCACCTGAGGGATTATTCTGCTGCGATTGGTGAAAATACAGGCGCCATGATGAGAGTCCACCACAGCAATTACAGAATCCTGGGCTTCACCGAAGAGCCTTCGATAGAGGAACTCGTCGAGCTGGGAAAAAAGCACAATCTGCCGGTCATCGATGACCTGGGCAGCGGCGCTCTTATTGATTTAAAAGAATTTGGAATGGAAACCGAGCCGCTGGTCCAGAGAAGCATCAAAGCCGGAGTGGATGTGGCCTGCTTCAGCGGCGACAAGCTCATCGGAGGACCCCAGTCTGGGGTCATCGTCGGCAAGAAACAAATTATCGAGAAAATAAAGAAAAATCCTCTGGCCAGAGCATTCCGCGTGGGAAAGATAACGATAGCGGCCATGGAAGCGACGCTCAGGCTTTTCCTCAATCCATCACAACTGGTTCATCACCACCCTCTTTACAGGATGCTATCCGCAAGCCCGGAGGAATTGGAAAAGAGAGCTCAGGAGGTGGCAAAAAAACTCAAGGACGAAAAGAGGGATGAAGCTCAGGTCAAGGTTGTCGATGGAGACTCTCAGGTCGGAAGCGGCTCAGCTCCGATAGAAACAGTGCCGACAAAGCTCTTGAGCGTGAAACCTCTCGCCTTGTCTGCCGAAGACCTGGCAAAAAAACTCCGCAGAGGCAACCCTCCCATCTTCGCCAGGGTTCACAAGGAAACAGTTCTGCTGGATTTCCGGACAATTCAGCCCGATGAAGACTCTTTTGTCCAGGAGGCGCTCCTGAGGCATCTTGCAGGGAAGGAGTGACTCTATGATTGATTACGAAAAAAGAAAAAAAATCATGCAGCGCTCCTTAAAGCTGGGCCACTGCATCTGCAACCCAAAACAGCCCTGCCCCTGCGACCTCTTCCAGGAAAAGAATGTCTGCCTCTGTGCAGGCGAGCGCCTCGAAGATGTACCGGAAAAAGTCCAGCTGACGAAATTCGTGGAGAATGCGGGCTGCGCCTCGAAGATCAATCAGAACGACCTCAAAAAAGTTCTGGCAACACTCCCTAGCATAACAGACCCAAGGGTCCTGGTCAGCACCAATACCTGTGATGATGCCGGCGTTTATAAAATCAACAATAAGTTTGCCCTGGTTCAGTCCGTTGATGTCTTTACGCCCTGCGTGGATGACCCTTATACTTTCGGCGAGATTGCCGCGGCGAATTCAGTCAGCGACATCTATGCCATGGGCGGCAAGCCGCTGACAGCTCTATCCATCATCGGCTTCCCCATCGACACTCTGAGTCATAAGGTCATGAGCGAGATAATCCTAGGAGGAATTGATAAGATGAAGGAAGCCGGCGTGGTTGTCCTGGGAGGACACAGCATCAAGGAGAATGAAATCAAATTCGGGTTTGCCGTGACCGGCTTCATCAACCCCTCAAGGATTATCACCAATGACAAGGCCAAGTCAGGTGATGCCCTTATCCTCACCAAGCCGATTGGCACAGGAATCATCAGCTTCGCCCACCAGATTGGAAAAGCCTCTGGCAGAGCTTTGATGGCTGTCTCCCAATCGATGACAGAGCTCAACAGGATTCCCTCAGAAATCATAGCCGAGATGGGGATAAACACCGCCACCGATGTCACCGGCTTCGGGCTGCTGGGGCATCTGGGTGAAATGGTTTTTCAAAGCAGGGTGACCGCAGAGGTCTATGCTGACCGCGTGCCAATCTTCGAGGACGTCCTGGACTGTCTCAAAAAAGGAATAATCTCTGGAGCCATCGAGCGCAACAAAGAGTATGCCTCCAAATTTGTCAGCGTCGCCAAAGATATCGGCGAAGAGATGGAGCTTGTCCTCTATGACCCTCAGACCTCTGGCGGTCTGTTGATATCCGCTGCTGAAGAAAAGGCAGATTCCCTTGTCTCGCGGCTGAAAAAGAAGGGCATCGAGCAGGCAGCCGTGATTGGAAAAGTGATTTCTAAATCCGAGGGAAAAATCCTTCTGAAAAAGAGTCAGAAAAGAAAATAAGATAAGAAACTATGTCAGAACAAGAGCATGTCATCATTGGCACAGCCGGACACATCGACCACGGCAAAACAGCTCTGGTCAAGGCCTTGACCGGAATAGACGCCGACACCCTTGCCGAGGAAAAGAGGCGGGGCATCACCATCGAGCTGGGGTTTGTCTTTATGAAAACCCCAGGTTATGAGAAACAGATTGTCTTTATCGACGTCCCGGGGCATGAAAAGCTGGTCAAGACCATGGTCGCCGGCGCGAGCAACATCGACGCCTCCCTTCTGGTCATCGCCGCCGACGAAGGGATTAACATGCAGACCATAGAGCATTTCGACATCCTCCAGCTCCTGGGAATAAAGAGCGGAATTATCGCCCTGACTAAGTCAGACCTGGTTGATGAGAAGCGCATTGAGGAGCTCAAAACAGAGGTCAGCGAATTCGTCAAGGGAACTTTCCTGGCTGAGGCACCAATCATCCCTGTCTCCTCGGTCACAGGACAAGGGGTGGATGAAATCAAATCCGCGCTGATGATGGTCGGGCAAAAAGTGGAAAGTCGCCGGGATAACGGAATCTTTCGCATGCCGATCGATAGAGTCTTCACCATGCCTGGATTCGGCACAGTCATTGCCGGGACAATTCTTTCAGGAGAGGTGAGCGTTGGCGACAAAATAGAGATATACCCGGACGGAATTACGGCCAAAGTCCGGGGCATCCAAGTTCATAGCATGAGCAAGGAAAAATCATCGATCGGAAAACGCACTGCTCTGAACCTGCAGGACATAAAGAAAGAATTACTGCGGCGCGGCCAGTGTGCGAGCCTGGCCGGCTCCTTAACTCCAAGCTACAGGCTGGATACCCGGCTCAAGCTTCTCCAAAGCTACGGCAAGGAATTGAAACAGAGGTCAAGGGTCAGGCTTCACGTTGGAACCGATGAAGTCATCTGCCGGCTCGTTCTGCTCGACAAGCAGGTCATTCTTCCTGGAGAGACGGGCTTTGTCCAATTTGTCCTGGAAAAGCCGACAGTGGCTCTTCCCAAGGATCACTTTGTCATCCGCACCTTTTCACCGTTGATGACCATCGGCGGCGGCACGATTCTCGACGCCGCACCTGCGAAGCACAAGCGTTTTGACGACCAGGTCATCCAAAGCCTTAAAAGATTCGAAGGAAGCCTGGCTGATAGCGTTGAGCAATCATTCATCAACTCAAATTTCATTCCCCAGAGCCCCAAAGAAGTCTCGCTGAAGATCGGGGAAAGAGAAAACGAAGTCAGGAAAGTCATCGAGAATCTTTTCGAAAAGGGAACGCTGGCAAAAATTGACGCTGAAAAATATCTATATTCAACATCATACAAAAATCTGGTTGAGATATTGCTGACCATGGTTAAGAGCTATCTCTCCACCGACTCTTTTCGTCTCTACATGCCATTCTCCGACCTTCGCTCCCAGGCTATGAGGCTAACCGACGAACAAACCTTTAAGGCTGTCATCGATGAGCTCTTAAATAAAAAGATTATCTTTAAAAAAGACTCTCAGCTCGGGCTTGCCGGCCATGAGGTCAGCCTAAAACCTCGAGAGCAGGAATTGCTCGCCCGCATTGAGCAGGCCTTCCAAAAGGCAAGGTTCGCCGCTCCACTGGAAGAGGATGTCCAAAAAAGGCTTGGTTTGCGGGCGGATGTCTTCCAAAAAATGATGAAGAGCTTGATCTACCAGGAAAAATTAGTCCGGCTCAACAAGAAAGTGACCTATCATACTGAAACTCTGATGGCCGCCAAGGAGATGGTCTTAAACCATATAAGAAAAAACCAGAGCATCACCATCGCCGAGCTGCGAGACAAGCTTCATTTATCGCGCAAATACGCCCAGGCCATCCTGGAATATTTTGACCGCGCAGGCCTGACCATTAGAAAAGAAGATAAACATGTTATAAAATAGATAAGACGCGGGAGGGTATAGGTCCCGGTGGGCCTTCTGGACTTCAAATCCAGCACAGGGCCTTGAAAAAGTCCTGGATGGGTTCAACTCCCATACCTTCCCGCCAGTGCTTTAATACAAACGCATTAATTGCTTTTACAATGTCATTGCAAGCCCGAAGGGGGCGGCAATCTTTTTTCATAGATAAATAAAAATATTGGAGGTACTGAAGATGAGCGACGACAAGGAAATGTGGAAAAAGTTGGGCCTTGATGTTGGATTGCATCAAGAAATTCTTGAATCCATCGAAAGAAATTTTAAAGAGCAAGTCCTCTCCCAGAAGAATCGTCCGGCCAAAATGTCCTACTTCGATGAGGTGATCAAGAATGCCCACGGCGCTAGAGTTAAAGAGATTATTGATGGCAAGAGCAGGGGGTCAAAATTCATCGGCACTTTTTGTATCTATGTTCCTGACGAAATCGTTCTTGCCCTGGATGCCATCCCGGTTGCCCTCTGCGGCGGAACATCGCTTTCGATTCCCTATGCGGAGAAAATATTTCCGCGCAACATATGCCCTCTGGTAAAATCCACCCTGGGGCTTGCCTTCTCCAAGACATGCCCCTACGCGCCGATAAAAGACATGGCTGTAGGGGAGACAACCTGCGATGCCAAGAAGAAGACCTGGGATGTCCTCTCTAAAAAAGTCAGGTTTCATATCATGGAGGTTCCTCAAAAGAAGGAAGCCAAAGACAAAGAGCTCTGGTACGAGGAAGTGCTCAACTTTAAAGGCCGCTTGGAGGAATTGACGGGAAAAAAACTGGAGAGCGAAAAGCTATCAAAGTCAATTCAATTGATAAACAGAAAACGAAAAGCCATTGCCAATCTTCACTCCTTCAGGAAAGGAAGCGCCCTTCCCATAAGCGGCATGGACTCTCTAGTTGTCATGCAGGGTGCCCTTAACGATGAACCGCAGCGGTTCACTCAAAAACTGGAGCAGTTGAACGAAGAGCTGGAAAGAAGAATAGAAGAAGGAATCAGCGTCGCTGGAAAAAAGGCGAAGCGTGTCATGATTTCTGGCTGTCCCTCGGTTATGGGCAACTGGAAAATCCACCACTTGATTGAGTCAGCCGGAGCTTCAATTGTCTGCGACGAGACCTGCACCGGCACACGCTACTTTGAAAATCTCGTTGCCGAAGAAGACGGGAACCTTGAACGGCAGCTCAAAGCCATCTCCGACCGCTACCTGAAAGTCGCCTGTTCCTGTTTTTCTCCTAACGAAGAACGGATGGCCAATGTTGTGCGCCTGGCAAAAGAATACAAGGTTGATGGGGTTGTCCAGTATATTCTTCAGTACTGTCACACTTATAATGTTGAAGCCATCAACATCGCTTCGGCCCTTAACAACGAGGGCATTCCCAGCATCAAAATCGAAACCGATTATTCAGAGGAGGATGTGGGGCAGCTCAAAACCCGGTTGGAAGCATTTCTGGAAGGGATAGAATCAAAGAAGAATGCGTGAAGATAAGCCTGTCCTGGGCATCGACCTTGGCTCGAGGACAACCAAGATAGTCAAGCTTAAAGAGGGAAAGGTTGAGTCGTTTGAAATCTTTGACACGAATCACAATGCTTTTTATAGGGTCCAGAATATTATCAGAGACTCGAAATACTCAAAGATAGTGGCCACAGGCTACGGACGCCACTTGATGAAGGCTCATCTTTCCACTAGAGTCGTCACCGAGATCAAGGCCTGCGCCCGTGGGGCAAAGTTTTTGAATGCGGATTGCAGCTTGGTTATCGACATCGGCGGCCAGGATTCCAAGGTCATCGAAATCAATCCTGAGGGGAGCTTCGGTCAATTTGAGATGAACGACCGCTGCGCGGCAGGCACAGGGAGATTCCTGGAAGTCATGGCCCAGGTTTTGGGCTATGGGATTGAAGATTTCTGGAAAGAAGCGCTGGCCGCGAAATCTCCCATAGCGGTGAGCAGCATGTGCACGGTCTTTGCCGAATCCGAGGTCATCTCCTTGATAACCTCAGGAGAAGACCGAAGGAGAGTTGCTCTTGGACTTCATCTTTCCATCATCGACCGTCTCTATCCCATGATATCAAGGTTCGAATACGAAAGGGGTGTCATGTTTGTCGGAGGCGTGGCAAAGAATCGATGCCTGGTCGAATTGCTGAAGAAGAAATTAAAGTGCGATATCTCGGTCCCGGAAAATCCTCAGCTTGTCTCGGCTCTCGGCTCAGCCCTGATTGCCAGCGAAGAAAGGAAGTAAAATGCATCGCTTCCGCTCAGCAAGCAAGCCGGGGCGGAATATTCATAATCCTCAATCCAAAGTTATTGTGAAGCTCGGCTGAAGTCCATCGCCATTCCGTCCGTCCAGAGGATTTCTTAATTTGATTGCCTGTTTCCAGCCGCAATTTTTCTTGACACGTCTTATCGTCCGACATATATTTTTTGACGTTCAGCTGCAAGTAACCTTCTTGTATTTGCCTTTTGCTTCTGAACAAAGGAGGAACTTAGATGTCGAGAAAAATTCATACGGCGGCTATCTTCGCGCTCTTACTTGCTCTTGTCTTTGTCGTCAGTGGATTCGCTCAGGAGCCTGCGACAGAAAAGAGCAAACAAAGCCCTGAAGCAGAGGTCATACAATTGCCGGCTCCCCAGCACGACAGCCGGACATCTGTTGAAAAGGCTATCAGCCTGAGAAGATCGGTTAGAGAGTACGCAGACGTCCCTCTCCCGATCTCAGAAATTTCCCAGATTCTCTGGGCTGCCCAAGGATTTACACAGGAGAGGAAAGAGCCCCCGCGCATGTGGAATCCGAAATACGAATGGCAGGGCGGATTGCGCACAGCTCCATCAGCAGGCGCTCTCTATCCAATGGAAATTTATTTATTGGCCGGAAATGTCGAGGGATTAGCCAAGGGATTCTATAAATTTATCCCCAAGAATCATTCTCTCAAGAAAATGATGAGCGTTGATAAGAGAACAGATTTATGCAACGCTGCGCTCAAGCAGGCTTCTATTGAAAAGGCGGCAGCCGTAATTGTCATGGCAGCGGTCTATGAGAGGACTTCTTTTAAATATGGCGAAAGGGCAGAAAGATACGTTCATATCGAAGTCGGAAGCATAGCGGAAAACGTCTATTTGCAGGGGATGACGTTAGGGATAGGGACGGTGATTATCGGCGCTTTCATCGACAAGGAAGTAAAAAGCGTTCTCCAATTGCCCGAGGACGAAAACCCCTTGGCCATCATGCCCTTGGGTAAAATACCAAAAAAAGCAGAACAAAAATAAAGCGATAAATAATTAAGGGACATATTCAGAATTCAAATCCCAGTCCTATTCCTCCCTGAAACCCGCCTAAATTGGCTTCGGCATCCACAGGCTTGACCTTGCAGTAGCTGTAGCTTGCTTGAAAATCAATGACGATGACTCCAGCCTTGAAGAGAAGGCCTATCTGCCCAATGTAGCCAATGTCCCCCTTGGAAACAGTGCCCATCCGGTTTTCCTCTTTGTATTGAAAATAGCCAAGGCCAACTCCCAAATAAGGAACAACGCCAGACTGCGATAATCGCAATTTTATGCCGCCATAAACAGGCGAAATTTGGATCTTTGTCTCTTCCTCAGTGAAAGTCAGTTTCCCTTTCTTATTGAAATAATGCCCTCCTGCCCAGAGGCCAACTCCCTTCCCCAGAGTTATGCCTATTTCTCCTCCGTAGCTTATCCACTCTTCGAATTTTCCACCGCTGTAAACTTCCTTAAAATTCTTATCCGAGGGCTGGAAATAAATTCCCTTGGCTTCTACTAAAAATTTCCCATAGGCAAAGCTCGAAGAGATGACGACAGCCAAACAAAATATTAAGATTCTTTTCATCGCTTCCTCCTCAATCAATCACGACATAGGCAAAAGCGCCTTCTCTGTTTTCATTGTTGACTGCACAGACAGCATACTCGTATTGCTTATCCTTCTCCACGCCTATATCCCAATACTTAAGAGTATCAGCGCTGACTTCAGCCAACAGAGTTCTGATTGCTCCTTCTACTCTATAAATTCTGTACTTAACGATATCGACATTGTTCGGATTGACCAGCCAGGTTAGAGAATTAATGTATTCACGTAGCAAGAGAGAGCGATTCTCGACCTTTTCTCCTTTAAAATTCAAGGGAGCATAAATGTTCCTGAGGGCTGAGTAGTCCTGGTTCAGCTGGTCAGAGGTCAGGCTCGAATATGTTCGGCTTGGAGGCGTGAAAGTATAGTGCTGTTTGCTTGGCGTCACTGTCCCTGACCAGTTGGACTCCACGATGACGCTGTAGTAACCTGAAGCATCTGTTGCCGGATTTCCAGGCAAGCCGTTCATCACCACTCCGCTCAACCCTGTAGCCGTAGCCGTCTTACCTATAAAGGAGCCATATTTGGCCGTAATCCTTGATTTTGTTGAGTTTCTGCTGGACAGCCTTCTCAGTAGCTCACTCCTGGACACTCTGTTTGGCCCTGCGCTCAAGTTCTTGCTTCCAGAAATTGAAGGAACGCTGACAGTGCCGGAGACAGTGTAGGTCTGTGTCGTCACTGAGAGATTCATCATGCTTCCTGAGTTTCCAATGTTGATAAAATGTATTTCCGTCGATTTTGTATGTCCCTGGGTGTTTCTGTAGATCACGTGTTCAACCCCACCACTGTAGGTAAGGGTTAGATAAGCGCCTGGCGGCTGGTCATCAGGATAGGTTGGCTCCAATCGGGTGTATCCGTAGTCGGCGGAGAAGACCATGTTGTCAAAATAAGTTGTATAAGAACTTAAAGTGGTAATCGAAGGGTCCAGGACTGGAACTACAGCTTCCACTCCATAAAAAGGATAACTGGGCTGACAGACTGCAGGCGGATAATTCTCATCAATATGAGAAATAAGCAATCCACTCCACCTGCCGCTATAATTTTCATAGTCTGAATCAGAGCCGTTAAACCGATTCTCCACCAGGAAATATTCTTTTGGAGACTCAATATTAACCTTGTAAAGCCTTGGCTTTGAAACCGACGCCAGGCCAAGAGCATCGACATCAATGGCTTCGCTGGCAGTTATCTCGGTGGGTGTTACCCATTCATAGACCTTCCATTTGATATAGCCGCAAAAATGAGTTCTACGGTTTGACCAGCCCATCATGCAGTAATAGCCTAAGGGCGTGTTGAACGAGCTGTAATCGTATAGGTCCGGGCAGCCCGTCATGTGTCCATACTCATGACAGAAAACTGAGATATCCGTATTCTCCGTGCCGTCGCTATTTCTCTCATTGACAACGTTATAATATCTGACTACCACTCCATACTTGTTAAGGCTGGATGAGCTCATCTGAGGCCAGTAAAATGTCCCCCATGTCTGACGAGTCCCTGCCCAGATCAGAATCACGTCTAAATCCCAGTTGTTGGCGTAAAGAGTGAAGTCAAAAGAAGGGTCAAAGAGCCTTATCGAATCCATGGCATCCTCGATGACCTTTTGCCAGGAGCCATTCTGCTTGTACCAGGATGCTGTCTGAGGAAGAGTCACCCAATTGGGGTAGGTGTAGCCCACAGGCCAGAACTGATTGTAGGAGTTCGCTCTGTAATAATTGGACATGCTGATATCTCCGGCCACAGTGCTGAAAATTCGGTTGTTGAAGCCAGTTGGAGAATAGGTGCCTGAATACCATTGAGTCGGAGGCGTAGCCTCAGCCAGAAATTGAACCAGGACGACAAATGCCTTTTTTGTTCCGGTCAGCGCCTGCGTTTTAACTTTTTTATCGAGCTGATACAGGAAGGAGCTCAGCTCGTGAAGCAGCCGCGGGCTTTTCTTTCGAATTTCAGCAATTCTATAGGAGCGGTCGCTGAGATGCTTGGGGAAACGAATCCTTTCCAGGTAAGAAGGGCTGACGACCCCGACGATCATTCCGGACGGGACCAATCTCTTATTCCTTATGAATGCATATTCAATCCTTCCAGTCTGCTCGTTGAGAATGATTGTGTATCCTTCTTCAGTCTCAAGCCTGCGGTGAAACTCATCGCCATAGATATACCCCACGACCTCTATTCCATTGGGCTGAGTCAATGCTATTTTCTCGCCATAAACTGGATTTCCATACTGGGGAGGCGGAAGGGAAAAGAATAATAACAAAAAGTTAAAAAGAGCTAAAACGCTAAAAATTCTTTTTCTAACTTTACAGAGTGAAGCAAAGTTCATGCCTGACCTCCTTGACAGACATTTCATTCTCTCAATTTAGTTATAGCTATCATGGACAATGAAGATTGTCCAGTGAATCTGTCTTCTTTCCAATAGTTTTCTTCGAGCACAATCTCCATTTCCTTTTAAAATTGCTCCTTTGTCCTCCCTGACCTTTGATTAAACAAATAAAGCTATATTTTTTATTCAGAGTTTTGGAGCTAGGTCATACCAAAAGATGATGAAGATGCATCAATCTAAAAATAAAAATTCTAGATCGTTCCTTGAATTTCTTAATAATCCAGAA
>Ga0315306_10001539_pt1 | contig 11018 bp, 8 predicted proteins | sample TDP1_MG_FD_203803 | JGI IMG/M metagenome (GOLD analysis project Ga0315306, IMG submission 203803) | Freshwater sediment microbial communities from Lake Towuti, South Sulawesi, Indonesia - TDP1 | ecosystem: Environmental > Aquatic > Freshwater > Lake > Sediment | place: Indonesia: South Sulawesi... | reverse complement strand
CCACGCCACAATTTTATTATCATCATGGAATTTAGGATGCCTACTCTCCTTCCCAAACCCTTGACATTCTCCGAGCGGAGAATAGACTGAATAAACAGATATGCTTGAAAAGGAGGAGAGGAGATGATTTCAGGGAGAAGAGCGATCACCAGAGGTTGGAAGCTATTCCTACTTTTGATGCTTTTTCTTCTCGGTTCAATCAACATCTTTTCTTCCCGCACTGAAAAGCCTGTTCTCCACGGCCGGCATTGGATGGCCATAACTGGAAAACCTCTGGCCGCCACTGCTGGAGCCAAGATATTCCAGCGCGGAGGAAATGCCGTAGATTCCGCCTGCGCCATGCTGGCCGCAGTCTGCACCATGTATGATGTTTTGAGCTGGGGAGGGGAGACTCAGGCTCTAATCTACAACCCGCACACCAAAAAAGTTTATGGCATAAACGCCCTGGGAGCGGCTCCGACCGGCGCGACTCCTGAATTCTTCAAGGAAAAGGGGATGAAATATCCGCCTGAATACGGCCCACTGGCTGCAGTGACTCCAGGAACTCCTGGAGGGCTGCTGGTCATGCTGGCCGAGTTTGGGACGATGAGCCTCAAGCAGGTTCTCGAGCCTGCGCTGCAGATGGCAGAAGGATATCCTGTCGAAGAAGAGCTTGCCAACAGCATCGAAAGAAATAAACAAAGAATCAAGCAATGGCCCTATTCAAAGAAAGTCCTGCTTCCTCATCTCGGTGAGGAGCGCGAGGCTCCCTATGCTGGAGAAATCTTCAGTCAGCCCGACCTTTTAGCCACTTTAAAGAAACTGGTCGAAGCCGAACAGGCGGCCTTAGCTGCAGGTAAAAACCGTAAAGAATCTATCTATGCTGCCTATGACCGCTTTTATAAGGGAGATATCGCTCAGGAATTTGTCCGCGGCTCCACGGAGCAGGGCGGGCTGATAACCATGGATGACCTGGCAAGCTGGAAGGTTCACATCGAAGAGCCGGTGATGACCACTTACAAGGGAATCGAAGTTTACAAGCTGACCTGCTGGGTCCAGGGACCGGTTCTCCTTCAGATGCTCAACATGCTGGAGAACATGGACCTCAAATCTATGGGCTATAACAGCGTGAACTACATCCAAACTCTCTATCAGGTGATGAACCTCGCCTTTGCCGACAGGGATTTCTACTACGGAGACCCCTATTTCCCTCCTGAGGAGCCGATTAAAGGTCTTTTATCCAAAGAGTATGCCAAGGAAAGGCTGAAAAAATTGAACTGGAATGTCAACGACCCGGCGGTCAAGCCAGGAGACCCCTATCCTTTTGAGGGAAAGCAAAATCCCTACCTTCATCTCCTTGAGAAATGGCTGAACGTCCCAACTTCTGGTCCTGAGAAAAAAGAGAACATTGCTTTAGAGGAGAGTTTCTTCACCGGAACAACCTCGATCCAAGCTGCAGACAAAGAAGGCTGGATTGTTTCAGCCACACCCAGCGGCGGATGGATTCCAGCCTGTATCGCCGGAAACACAGGAATCGGGATGAGCCAGCGCATGCAGAGCTTTGTCCTGGATGAAGCTGAGAATCCTTTTAACGTGGTTGCTCCTGGCAAAAGGCCGCGCGCCACCTTGACCCCGAGCCTCGCCCTAAAAGACGGCAGGCCCTTCCTTTCATTTGCTGTCCAGGGAGGGGATAGCCAGGACCAGAACATGCTCCAGTTCTTCCTGGATGTGGTCGAATTCGGGATGAATGTCCAGGAAGCCTGCGAAGCGCCGAACATCGTCAGCTTCCAGATGCGCAGCTCCTTCGGCTCCCACGAATCTTCGCCGGCAAGGCTCCAGATCAATGAAAAAGTACCGCAGAGAGTGAAAGAAATTCTAGAAAACATGGGCTACAAGGTTGAATACAGAAAATACACTTCAGGCCCGATAAACGCCATTTACTTCGACTGGAAGCACGGCACGTTGTGGGGAGGCTCGAGCAACTACGGCGAAGACTACGGAATCGCCTGGTAGGCAGGAACAACAACTTGACTTTTAATTTTTTCATTTTATATAGATATAGAAATTAGGCTTTACAAAAACAAAAGGAAGGAGCTTATGAAAAAACGAAAGATTCCAAAGATCATAACCTCCATCTATGCTTCAAACACCCTTCTCTTAGCGCTGACCACTTCCTCCATCGCCAAGATTGGAGATATTCCCAAGCACTACAGCCAATTGGACAAAGACCCCAAGCTGCTCTTGCAGAAGCAGGAAGAAGGCGAGAAAGTGACTGTCCGAAGCCAGGGCAAGAACTTGATTTTTACAGTTGCCGGCAAGGCCAACAGATACTGTACTGTCGTTTACCGGACCGAGGATATGAAGGCAAATGAGTACGTCCTTCTTCCCGACACGAAAACCAATATCGGCTTGAGTGGAACGACGACGATCACAGTCAACATGTCCAACCTCTTGGACAAAAAGGTTCAGCTCATCCTCCTTACCTCTGACAGGGAGAGCTTTGGCCTGGATACCGACATCAGGGGAACGAGTCCGTTTGAGGTCATGATGAGCAGCAAGGAGGTCCGGGAAATCAGAGGCCTGCAGAGAATGACGGAGAAGGGCGCTGCTGTAACTATGGCAGCTAGTGCCTTAAGCCGCGAAAAAAGATAAAGCGGCTTTACCTAATTAAAAACCGCAGCGGTCATATTCATCAGAAATAAATCATAGACTTTGAGAAAAATATAATACAGAAAAGGATAAAATTTTTTCTTGAGCCCTCTTTGATGAGAATAGTTAAAGAATAGGGGTCATGTTAGGAGAGAGAGCCGATATCCGGATAAATTCCAGGCCAATCCGCTATTCCGAGAATGGATTCCGCACAGTCACCGCTGAAGAAACAGTGCGGAAGATTGAGAATCTTTTTCTCACAACTGGATTCGAGATTACCTCAGAGCAGATATGGGTCGAGAATACGCCTCTTTCTTATTATATTTTTCACTTTCTTTCTCCAGAAGGAAGCCAGGCTGATAAAATTTATATCGGAAAAGGCTTTTCTGAAAATCAATGCACGGCAAGCGCGGCCATGGAGTTTGTCGAGAGGTTCTGCGCTCAGAGATTCGGCGATGAGCCCGTTGTTGAAGCAAGTTACAATCAACTCAAGGACAAGGCTCGCGACCCTTCTCTTTTCATCCTTCCTGGCGATTCCTGTTATACTCCTGACCTTCAGCTTGAATGGATCTGGGGTTATTCACTGACCTACGAAGAGCCGGTGCTCGTTCCTGCAAACTTTATCTTCTTGCCCTACACAGCCGGTCGACCATCTCAGTATATTGCTGATTTTGATTCCAATGGCCTCGCTACCGGTAATTGCCTCGAAGAAGCCATACTCCATGGCCTCTTGGAGGTCGTGGAGAGGGATGCCCGAATGATTATAGAATACAACCGCCTTGTCATGCCCGATTTGGAGCCAGACCTTGCCGATGAAGAGCCTCTTGCTCGCTTTTTTGGAGAGCTGAGCAGTTGCGCCATTAAAGCTTGGGCAAAAAACATCGCCACCGACATTCCCATCCCCTCCATCGGAATTTTTTTGAAGGGAAACTGCAAAAATAAGCCTGTTTATAGCTATGCAGCAGGCTGCTATCTCAGCCCCAGAATTGCTCTATCCAGAGCATTGACCGAAGCCCTTCAGCTCTATCCTCGCTGCGAGAATTATAAGCAGTGGTTGAATTCCGGCCATATCTCTTATCTCTATGATAAGAGCGAAAAAAGAATAAAGTTCAGCGCGCTCGAAGACCTCTCTTCCGACGATTTGAAGGAGAATATCCTCAGCTGCGTCGCTATTCTTAAAGAATTCGAGGCTGAGGTCATCGTTGTCGACCTGAGCCGGAAAGAGATGGTTTTTCCTGTGGTCAGGGTCTGTGTGACAAATCTCCAACCGGTCGTCTTCGGCCAGAGTCCTCGCCTTTCCCAAAGAATCTTTGAGGTGCCGCTCATCCTGGGGCACAGAAACCATGCTCTCAAGCCAGAAGATATCAAGCCCCGCAACCTGTGCGGCATGATGTGGAAGAAATGAGTCTAAAAGAAGGAACAGAAAAAAGTCGATGCGATTATAAATTTATTTACAAGGAAACGATATTCATTGTTTGTATAAAAAAAGGAGGTTTAGACAATGAAGCCAATCGCCAAATTTATGACAATCAACTTGCTTCTCTTTCTTGTCTCCTCAGGAGCTGTGTTCTCTCTTGAGAAAAATTACAAATTGCTCAACAGCGAGACTTTCATGGAGATGGAATCCATCGCCAACCCTCTCATCTCTCCTGATGGAAAGAACATCCTCTTCACCCGCGGCTGGGTCGATAAGAAGAATGACCAGTCGAGGAGCAACCTGTGGATAGTCGATATCGAGGGAAGCCGCATCCGCGAGCTCACCCAAGGAAACTGGAGGGATTTCTCGCCGATCTGGTCGCCTGACGGGAGAAGGATTGCTTTCCTTTCAGACAGAGACGAAACAACTCAGATTCATGTCCTCTGGCTCGACACCCGCGAAATCGCGCAGCTCACTCACCTTGAGCGCTCTGCCCAGAATTTGACTTGGTCGCCGGATGGAAAAAAGCTGGCTTTCACTCTCTTTGTTCCTGATGATAAGCCAATTTTGCCGGTTAAACTTCCCAAGAAACCAGAGGGCGCCAAATGGGCAGAGCCGGCTGTGCTCATCGACAGGCTATCCTGGAGAGCAGACGGCAGGGGATTCCTGCCAAAAGGCGATGACCATATTTTTACTATCGATGCTGAAATCGGAGGAACCCCAAGGCAATTGACATCCGAAGACTATCCCCACAGCGACCCGCAATGGTCAAAAGACGGGAAAAAGATATATTTCAGCGCTATTCGCAAGCCTGATGCCGAATACCTGTTCGGCGATTCAGAGATCTATTGCATCGACCTCAACACCCTCGAGATAAAGGCTCTGACCGACCGCAAAGGCCCGGATAGGGCTCCTCGGATTTCGCCTGATGGAAGATTGATCGCCTACACTGGCTTCAACGACCAGAATTTTACCAGCCACCTCTCCAACCTCTATCTCATGGATGAAGACGGAGGAAACAAGCATATTCTGGCGGTAAACCTTCCCAGCTCGCCTTCGGATGTCACCTGGGCTGCAGACAGCTCTGGAGTCTACTATCTCATGGCTGAAAAAGGGCAATGCAACCTCTACTTTATCTCCACGGGAAAGAAGACCAGAAAAGTCACAGAAGGCGTTCATTATTTGTCAGGATTGTCGATTGCAGGAAACGGCCAGGCTGCAACCTTGCTCTCGACTTTTCATGACCCAGGCTCTCTGGTAACCTTTAACCTGAGCAGCCCTGCCAATTTCAAAAAGCTTGTCGATGTCAATGAGGACATCCTGGCTGATATCAAGCAGGGAGAGGTTGAGGAATTATGGTTTAAGTCTGCTGATGGCCTCGACCTCCAGGGCTGGCTGATTAAGCCCGCCGAGTTTGAAGCAGGCAAAAAATATCCAATGGTTCTCTACATCCACGGCGGCCCATGGGCGATGTATTCTGTCCGCTTTAGCTGGGACTGGCAGAACTTTGCCGCCAGCGGCTATGCTGTCCTCTATATGAACCCCAGGGGAAGCACAGGCTATGGCCAGGATTTTGTCAACGGCATCCAGTACTCCTATCCTGGCAAGGATTTTGATGATTTGATGGCCGGGGTGGATGCGGCGCTGGCCAAAGGCTTCATCGACGAGAACAATCTCTTTGTTTGCGGCGGAAGCGGAGGCGGCTGCCTAACGGCCTGGATTGTCGGCCATACCAACCGCTTCAGGGCTGCTGTCTCGATGAGGCCTGTCATCAACTGGCATTCTTTTGTGGGAACGACAGACGGTTCAAACTGGTACAGGCAGTTCAAGAAATATCCCTGGGAAGACCCGGCCGAGTACGCTCTCCGCTCGCCGCTTTATTACGTAGGAAACGTGACCACGCCGACAATGGTCATGACCGGCGAGGCGGACTTGAGGACTCCCATCGGACAGAGTGAAGAGTTTTACCGCGCCCTGAAAATGCTCAAGAAGGAGACGCTCCTTGTTCGGATGCCTGATGAATACCACGGCTGGCGCCGGCCTTCTCACCGCCTCCTGCAGCAGCTCTACCTTCTGGCCTGGTTTGAAAAACACCGCACTAAATAAGAAAATCTTTCCAGAAGCAAGGCTAATTTAATTTTTATTTCTTATTCTTATTTTTTTGGATAATTAATTTATATTTGGAAATCTGCTTTTCGAAAAAGTTAAAAAGATTGGTTATCCCTCATCAAGAAGTATGGTCGTGGATGATTCTCCAGCCTTCTGGGAAATTCTGGAATATGATCGTGAACAAACCTTCCTTGGAAGAATCCTTGAAGGCAAGCTTCCATCTTCCCAGAACATAAGCAAAATCTTCAGACAAAACCTTGACCTCGATATCGGTAAAATCCAGCTTCCCCATATTTTCTCCAGAATAGCTCTTTTTATACCTGGAGAGGAGGGCTTGCCAGCCAGCGAGCCTTTTATTATCAGACTGAAAGGTAAAATCTTCTGACTTCCAGTAATACTCCATGAAGCCCTCTATACTTCCTTCATTCCAGGAAGCCTTTTGGCGGTCGAGAATTGTCTTAATCTCATTCTTTATTTTCTGGAGATCAAAACCAGAGCAGGGGAGAAAGAATATGGTAAAGATCCCGACGATAATAACAACAGAAAAAATTAATCTTTTCATCTTGCCTCCTCAGTTCAAAAAGGGGACAATCCCCTTATCATATGATGAAAATGAGGTCGCTCTTCTGCTTCTTGCTGACTTTTGCGTAGTGGTCTTGAAAATTAAGCATATCGATAAGACTCTTACCTCCTTCCATGCTCTTCAGCACCTTGTCTTCTATCCTTTGAATGTTCTCGGCCGTAGCCAAAATTTCTTTAATCTCTCCCATGCTCAAGACCACAACTCCGTCATCATCACCGAAGATGATATCTCCCGGATTAACACTAACGCCGCCGCAATTGATTTTGACCTGGGTTTGAAAAATCTTGGAGGCAGTTCCTGCCACTGGAAAGATGTATCGTGCAAATACAGGGAGGCCGGTCTTTCTAATGCCTTTGATATCGCGGCATCCGCCGTCAACGACGATTCCAGCGAGTTTCTTCCTTTTTGCCTCGAGGGCGAAAAGCTCGCCGGCCAGGGCGATCTTGTCTCCTTCGGCATCGATCACCAGGACTTCTTCTTCATCGGATTCGTAAAGAGCCTGGAGGACTGAAAGAAAATCCCCTTTGCTATGAACAGTGTGGGCAATGCCGATCATCTTCGTGCCCTGGCTTATGGGCCTTATTCCGGGGTCCATAACCCTTAAATTTTTGTTGACATCACATATACAGGCTGAATCCAATTTAGCCAATATTTTTTTTAACTCTAAAAAATCCATGACTCCTCCTTATAAAGAATGAATTTCACTTGGACTGAAATACTATTTTTGTCATAAAGCGAAGGCAGAGTAGGTCGGAAGCCGTGTGAAAGGCTGAGCGGGCATGGTTCCTTGACCGTAGGGAGAGGGGAGCGAAGCCTTGAACCGAGCCGCTTTTGACTCGCGGGGGCAAAAGCGGCGTGCTTTCGACCTACTCTGCCTGAGCTAGCCCCATTTCTTGACATGAATTTATGAATATTATTTATATATGTCAGAATGTCTTTAAAAACAAGAGCAAATCGCCAATCAAAATCCATCCGATGAAGGAGAGAAAAATGACAGCTCATTCTTACAAAAGAATTTTCCTTCTTTTCCTGGTCATAATCTTAGCAATAGGGATCAGCGGCTGCGCCAAGAAAAAGGACTTGGCCAGCCTGCCTCCTTATAAAAATCCAGCACTCTCTGTAGAAGAAAGGGTCATTGACCTGGTGTCGAGGATGACGCTCGAGGAGAAGGTTTCACAGCTGCTTAACGGCGCTGCAGCCATAGAGCGCCTTGATGTCCCGGAATACGACTGGTGGAACGAGTGCCTGCACGGCGTGGCCCGAGCCGGGCTGGCCACTGTCTTCCCTCAGGCCATCGGCCTAGCTGCGACCTGGGACACTGAGCTCATGCATCGGGCGGCGACAGCCATTTCAGATGAAGCACGGGCCAAGCACCATGAGTTCCTGCGCCGCGGAAAAAGAGGGATTTATCAAGGGCTCACTTTTTGGTCGCCGAACATCAATATCTTTCGCGACCCGCGCTGGGGAAGGGGAATGGAGACCTACGGCGAAGACCCTTATCTAACAGGAAAGATGGGTGTTTCCTTTGTCAGAGGCCTGCAGGGCGACGACCCGAAGTATTTGAAAGTCGTCTCCACGCCCAAGCATTATGCTGTTCACAGCGGTCCGGAGCCTGACCGCCATGCCTTTGACGCCAAAACAGATGAGCGAGACCTGCGAGAGACCTATCTTCCTCACTTTAAAGCCTGCATCGAGGAAGCAAAGGCATTTTCAGTGATGTGCGCATACAACAGGTATGAAGGAGAAGCCTGCTGCGGAAGCAATCGGCTTTTGACAAAGATTCTGAGGGAGGAATGGGGCTTCGAGGGATATGTCGTCTCTGACTGCGATGCCATAAGAGATATCTGGGAAGGCCACAAAGTCGTCCAGACTTCGCCCGAGGCAGCGGCTCTGGGCATCAAGTCCGGCTGCGACCTGAACTGCGGCGTTGAGTATAAGAGCTTACTCGAAGCTGCGAAGACAGGCCTGATCACAGAGCAAGAGATCGATGTCTCTGTGAAGAGGCTTTTCAGAGCAAGGTTCAGGCTGGGCATGTTCGACCCGCAGGACATGGTTCCCTACGCAAAGATTCCATATAGCGTTGTCGACTCCAACAAGCACAAAGAGCTGGCTCTGGAAGCAGCTAGAAAATCCATTGTCCTTTTGAAGAATGAGAACAACATGCTGCCTCTAAAAAAAGATTTGGGAACGATTGCGGTCATCGGTCCCAATGCCGATGATCTTGAAGTTCTTCTCGGAAATTACAATGGCACTCCCTCTCATCCTATCACTCCTCTCAAGGGCATCCGCCAGAAAGTTTCTCAAAAGACCAAGGTCCTTTATTCCCTGGGCTGCGAATGGGCCGAGAACCTCCCTCACTTTGAAGTTGTTCCCTCTTCGGCTCTTTTCATCACAGAAGAAGGCAAAAGGCGAAACGGCTTGAAGGGGGATTATTTTAAAAACCGCGATTTCAAGGGAGAGCCAGCCTTCAGCCGAATCGACAGAGAGGTCAACTTCAACTGGTGGGATAGGGCTCCAGCCAAGGATTTCGACGACGACAATTTCGGCGTGCGCTGGACAGGAGAGCTTGTTCCGCCTGTAACAGGAAAATATGCCTTGGGAGCAGAGGGACTCAACGGATTCCGCCTCTATCTCGAGGACGAGCTGCTGGTCAAATTCAGCTCAAGGCATCAACCGGAGAAAACATATCAAAGCCTCGAGCTTGAGGCTGGAAAGCCTTACAAGATAAAAGTCGAATTCTTCGAAAGGATAGGGGAGGCCCATATCAAGCTGCTCTGGTCTGTTCCGGGCAGGGACTATGAGAAAGAGGCGGTCGATGCGGCAAAACAGGCTGAGGCTGTGATCATGTTCATGGGGCTTTCTCCAAGGCTTGAAGGCGAGGAGATGGAGGTCAAGGTTGAGGGCTTCAAGGGCGGCGACCGCCTGACTTTGGACCTTCCGGCTATACAGGAAAGACTGCTAAAAACTATCCATGCTCTTGGCAAGCCGATAGTGCTTGTCTTGCTCAACGGAAGCGCTCTGGCTGTGAACTGGGCCAACGAGAACATACCAGCCATCATAGAAGCCTGGTATCCTGGCCAAGCAGCAGGCGCGGCCATTGCTGATGTCATCTTTGGCGATTATAATCCTGGCGGCAGGCTTCCTATCACTTTTTATAAATCTGTGGATCAATTGCCTTCCTTCATTGATTACGCCATGAAGGGCCGCACCTATCGCTACTTTGAAGGAGAGCCGCTCTATCCCTTCGGGTTCGGCCTGAGCTATACTCTCTTCAAATACAGCAATCTCTCGGCTCCAAAGATTGTTCAAGCCAGAGAAGATGTCATCATTTCCGTCGATGTCGAAAACGCAGGAAAGATGGCAGGAGAAGAGGTCGTCGAGCTTTATCTCACCGATGTCGAGGCTTCTGCGCCAGTCCCCATCCGTGCCTTGAAAGCATTTGAGAGAATTTCTCTCAGGCCAGGCGAGAAAAAAACGGTTAGGTTTACCCTGGCTCCTGAACAGCTATCCTTGATCGACAATAATTTCAAGCGAGTTATCGAGCCAGGAGTTTTCGAAGTTGCAGTTGGAGGAAAGCAGCCCGGCTTCAAAGGCTCTGCCGACGCCCGGACAACCGGAGCCCTCAGCGCGCGATTCGAGGTTAAGGGCGCGGTTTATTAATACAAACATACTAAATTTTTTTACGTTGTCATTGCGAGGCTCGAAGAGCCGTGGCAATCTCTTCGATAAATTTCTTCAGATTGCGCAGCCTGTTCTGAGTGAAGCAACTTTCCACCCAAAGTTGACTTTTGTTTCATTTAAGAAGCGTTTCAAAATTGAACCTTGGCCGATAGTGAAGATGCTTCTCAGCCTTTTCGATGACATAGACTCGGTCGATGCTTTGGGGGAGCTTCCAGCCTTTCTGAGAAAATAGTCTGTCGACGGTCGGGAAATGGCGCAAAAGAACTTTCGGGGCATTATGGAGCAACTCTTGAGTCTCATCCTCGGTGAATGGCGAACGTGCTGAGATATTAAAGATATCAAATTCCGGTATTTCGGCCTTTAAGGCCAGGATATGAGCGGCTGCAGCATCCCTGACATCAACTCCCCTGTATAGTCTGTAAATCGCAACAAGATACTCTGGTTCGGGAAAAAACCTGGAGACACGAAGGCTTATGCAGCGCAGTCCATAATTGGCGGACATGACTCGGCACAGATCTTCAGAAGCGATCTTTGTCACATCATAGAGGTCTCGAGGCTTGGGGCTGAGGTCCTCAGTAACCCATACTGCTTTTTCAGATG
>Ga0315306_10001538_pt1 | contig 11019 bp, 7 predicted proteins | sample TDP1_MG_FD_203803 | JGI IMG/M metagenome (GOLD analysis project Ga0315306, IMG submission 203803) | Freshwater sediment microbial communities from Lake Towuti, South Sulawesi, Indonesia - TDP1 | ecosystem: Environmental > Aquatic > Freshwater > Lake > Sediment | place: Indonesia: South Sulawesi... | reverse complement strand
GATAACGATCTGGTTGAAGCTGTTAAGGAGATCCAGCGTCTCGGCAAGAGGGTGGAAGTGGCCGCTTTCAGTATAGGGATAGGAAGAGAATTGAAGACGACGGCTGATCTCTACGTGTGCCTCGATGAAATTGCAGACGAGATAAGCCTGGCATGAAAATTGTTCAATTAAGGGAATCGGTTGTTTATTGACGGGTGGTCGACCCTAACGAAGTCAGAGGCGCGAGCGCTGGTGCGCCCGAGAGAACCCTCCACCACCCGTGCTTTGTTTCTCCGATCAGAGAGCGGCGTAATTGCGTATTTAAGCTTCGCGTATCAGCCTCAATCGAGCGCAAGCGCGTCAAGAGCGTTCGACCAGTCGGTCTGGAAACAGAGTCAGGTGCTTTCAGATGTGGTTGTCGCCAACGCGAGAAGTAGCCGCGGTTGACCTGCGATGTGCAACGACCGCCAGACGCATCTCCAAGCCTTGGCAAAGTGGAAGTTAGAAGTCGACTGAGTTGCATGTCTCAAGCCATGCTTGGCCTTGAGGGAGGTCCAGCAAGTTCCAGCGCCGGCAACATTCTTTTATTCCCCTCGTGTCGGTTGTTTGGAGGACTTGAGGACGTTTGGCGAAGAAGTATCTGACGATGGATGACTTCAATTTCAAGGGAAAGACCGTTCTGCTTAGAGTCGATGTAAACTCTCCGTACGACGAGAGAACGAAGAAGATCTCGGATTCAGAGAGGATAAAGGCACATGCCGAGACCGTCAAGGAGCTGTCGGACAAAGGAGCCAAAGTGGTGGTGCTCGGTCATCAGGGAAGAAAGGGAGACCCAGACTTCACCTCCCTCGAACAACACAGCCAACTACTGAGCAAACATGTGGGGAAGGCGGTGAGGTTCGTGCCAGACGTGATAGGTGAGGAGGCTAGGCGGAAAATCAAGTCGATGAGGAACGGGGAGATCGTTCTCCTGGATAACGTGAGACTATTGGACGAAGAGACGAAAGACCTGCCGCCCGAGGAGCACGCGAAGGGACAACTCGTCAAGATACTGGCGCCCGTGGCAGATGTATTCGTGAACGACGCCTTCTCCGCATCCCACAGATCCCACGCCTCAATCGTGGGCTTTACCAAAGTTCTTCCATCAGCAGCCGGGAGAGTTATGGAACGCGAACTAGTCTCAGTGGACAAGGTTTGGGACCCAAGGGGAGGCAACGTCTTCCTGCTGGGCGGAGCAAAGCCTGACGACTGCCTCAGCATAGCACAACATGTTCTAGCCACGAAGCCCGAGGCTGTAGAGCAGGTGCTGTCCTGCGGAGTTCTGGGACAGATCTTCCTCATAGCGCAGGGCCACGCACTTGGAAAACCCACCGAGGATTTCATGGAGAAGAAGAACTTCTTGAGCATACTGGAGCAAGCGAAAGAAACGGTCAAGAACTACGGTGCCAAGATACGCGTTCCCATAGACGTGGCGGCAAATGTGAGAGGTCAGAGGGAGGAGATGCCTGTGGGAAACCTCCCGGTGGACGCCATGATCATGGACATAGGCACGGAGACCGCCACGACGTACGGCAAGATCATGCGTAAAGCCAAAGCAATAATATTGAAGGGACCCCCAGGGGTCTATGAGGACAAGGACTTCCAAAAAGGAACCAAGATGATCCTCGAGGCAGCAGCAGCTTCCAAAGGCTTCTCCCTCGTGGGAGGAGGAGACACCCTCTCAGCCATCGAAGCTCTTGAGATGGATCCAACTAAGTTCGGGTACGTGAGCCTTGCAGGCGGAGCACTCATCACCTATCTGTCCGGAAAGACCCTCCCAGGAGTCGCCGCACTGGAGGCAGCAGCGAAGAGAAACTGATTTCCGGCGTAGCTACACTGGTTTGACAAGCGGCCGAGAACACGTCTCAGTCATGGTACTCAATCGAAGACGATCACTCTTTCTGAGTCAGAACGCAGCCTGGCCTCTCGTCCTCACTTCAGCAAAGTATTAAGGTAGCAATGGCGGCCGATCGATCGCCGGGATGGCTGAGCGGTTAAAGCGCAGTTTCAGCTCACGCTGAAGCGTAGGCCTCGAGATCCTGTCTGATTGCGGCCAGAGAGCCTGTGACCCTTCGGGGTCTCGTGGGTTCAAAGGTGGTGAAGACCGCTGGAAGTCCCACTCCCGGCGCCTCGATTGATCGAGAATTCTTAAGTAGCCTTGCGGATCCGCCGGGCTCGATGGGTAAGTTGAATCAGAAGGCTCGACTGAGAAGTTCAGCCGTACTGGCTATCGCTATTGTTGCTCTGTTGGCGGGCGGAGCGGCTGGATACCTTGCGGCTCCAGCAAAGCCGGAACACACCGTCACCGTAACAACGACGGCCCCACCAGTCACACTGACCCTAACGGTCACGCAGACCGCGACCAGCTTCAGGCCCTGGATCGAGGAGGAGGTCACCTTCGTCTTTGGCCCAAATGAGCTGTATGGGGTCCTGACCTTGCCCAGCAGCGAGGGACCCTACCCGGCGGTTGTGATTGTCTCCGGGTCGGTCAATCCATCGACAGGGGCTCGCGACGGTGTGTCCGCTCAGTACCACATAGACCATGCTCGCAAGATGGTGCTCAACGGATTCGCTGTGCTTAGGTATGATCCTCCAGGAGTTGGCCGGTCGACTGGCGAGCGCGGCTTCGAGTCCCTGGACAGTCGAACCGAGGAGGCGGTTGCGGCCCTCCAATACCTCCGATCGCGGCCAGACATCCGGTCAGACCGGGTAGGCCTGTGGGCAGACAGCCAAGGCGCCTGGGTCATCGCAATGGCAGCAGCCGCATTTCCGCAAGATGTGGCGTTCATCATTTCCGTTTCAGGCTCTGGGGTGTCGGTGGCAGAGCAACAGGTCTACAGCATCGAAGCTCAGAGCAGAGCTGCCGGAATTTCGGAGGAAGACATCACCAAAGCCGTCCTGTTTGGCCGCCTGCTGATCGATTGGCAGCTCAGTAATCCGGTCTACCGGGAAGTCAACGAGGCAGAGGCACGGGCCCTGGGCGACGGTCCCTGGACCAGCTTCATAGCATTGGTCTACGAACCCGGCGAGATCACCCCGGCTGAGGGGCTTCAGAAGGGGATCGAAGTCCTGAAATCGATCCAAGACGAACCCTGGGCGAGGTTCCTGTATCTCAAGCAGCTATACATCCCGGAGTTAGAGAGTATCCCGCCGGAGCAGGTGGAGGCTTTGAAGGCGATTGCGGGGCAAACCCTGTTGGAAGATCCGAAGGAATTCTTGACCAGGGTGCGGAGTCCGGTCCTGGCGGTCTTTGGTGACGACGATTTGCTGCAGCCTACCGAGAAAAGCGCCGCTTTGTATGAGCGGTATCTCACAGAAGCCGGGAACGAAGACTTCAAGATCGTGGTGATCCCCGGTGTGGGTCATTCGATCAGTTTATCGACGCCTGCTTATTGGGAAGCACTATCCGATTGGTTGGATCACCTGTATTAGGAACGAAGGAGGTCTATGCTTACGCTAGTTATCTCCTTTGTTCCTGGATTGTGGCAGGGTGCTTGTGACTGCCGCCTATCGATCGATCGAAAACGCAAGAACGCGGGAAGATTCGTGGAACGATTGTTCAGAGACTGAGGATGCCGCAGCTGACAAGCTAGCTATTTATATCCAGCTTCATCGATTCTTGAACGTTGCTTGGAGGCTTCAAGACTTGGGAAGACGCAGGCGAAAGGTGATCAGGAGAACAGTAAAACCCTACCCCACGATGTTTCTCTGCCCTGTTTGTCACCATGAAACTGTGACGGTCGATGTCCACAGGGATGAGAGGAAAGCCATCATAACCTGCTCCAACTGTAACCTCACCGACGAGGTGGAGATACTCCCTGTCCATATGCCTGTAGATGCCTACTGCCTGTTCTACGACAGAATCGTCAAGCAGGAAGCCATCGCAGCGAAGGGCTCCGAGGAACCCGCTCCATCCCAGGAGAGACCCACAGAGAAGGTCGACATAGGACAAGTTGAGGAGAAACAAGCAGAGTGAACATCGGGAGAGTTGAACGCTACATAGTCGAGAAGGTCGAAAAGAACCCAATCCACATGACCCTACTGGATCCTATTAACCTGGACCCCGACACAGGAGCGAAACAAGCCGCCTTCGCCGAATCCCAGGGAACATCAGCAATAATGGTAGGAGGATCAACACTCACTTCAACACAGGAGCTAGACAGCTTCCTCAAGAGAATCAAAGAAGAAATCTCGATCCCAACAATAGTGTTCCCCAACAATATCAATGCGCTGAGTCGCTATTGCGATGCTGTCTGGTTTATGTGCCTGTTGAACTCCGTTGAGTGGTACTATATCATTGGAGCTCAGACACAAGGAGCGCTGCTCGTGAAGAAACTCGGGATCGAGCCGATTCCTTTGGGGTATGTGATTTTCGGCGGAGAGACAGCGGCTGCTGTCATGGGACGAGCAATCCCTCTTTCCCCGTTCCACGGAGAGGTCGCCTCCGCCTATGCGCTGGCTGCTCAGTATCTTGGTATGCGCTTTGTGTACTTGGAGGCTGGTTCGGGGGCTTCTTCGCCGGTTCGTCCGTCGACGGTGAGGACGGTGGTCGAGACTGTGGATGTGCCGGTCGTTGTGGGCGGGGGGATTCGGAGTCCGAAAGCTGCTTCTGACGCTATTAGGGCAGGTGCGAAGATTGTTGTCACGGGCACTATTGCTGAGGAGAGCAGTCGAAGACTTGCTCAGGTCATAAAGGCGGTTGAATCCAAGTAGTTGATGCCGAGCCGAGTGAACTGAGCCGCTCACTCGCTCCCTCGATGCGTGATCCACCCTGAGTGCTCAATTTCTTTTCCGTCCATATCATCTCCGTGAACGGGGACATGCCCTCGGAACAGTGGCCCTGGAACGGAGAAGTCGATGAAAGACCTGGAGAGTCAAGCCGGGCAAAGGCATGGAGGACACTTCAAGAGAGGCCGCGTCGTGGCTGCTGGAGATTCATGGACTTGAACTAGTCAGGCACGGTCGTGCTGTCTATGATGAATGAGGGACGCATCTCCTCGCATGGTTCAAGTACGTTAGCACCTCTTCGTCGCCTAGGTCATGCCAGTTCTGATAGGCATCAGCCACGGCGTAGATCGGTTCATCCCTTATGTTCAGACAGACAACTCTGTCTGCGTGCGGCGCTACCAGGCGTAGAGCGCTCGTGGAGGCTGTTGGAACGGCCACAACCACCTGTTTAGGCTGGCCTTTTCGCACGGATTTTATCGCAGCCAGCATTGTGTACCCTGAAGCCAGGCCATCATCGGTTATTATGACCGTCTTGTTCTTCAAGGAATTCGGCCGTGCTGTCGAGCGAAACTTCTTCGCTCGGTCTTTGATTATCGACACCACCCTTGACGCAAGAGCTGCTATCTCTTCCTCGCTCAGACCCAGTTTTCTCACGAGATCATCGTTTAGAACCATCGCTCCATCCCCAGTTATTGCGCCGAAGCCTGCCTCGGGGTTCCAAGGTACAGGGATCTTCCTCACCAAGACCAGATCCACAGGAAAACCAAGTTTCTCTGACACTGTGCATGCAACGGGAATTCCACCGGACGGGATTGCCAGGATGCAGGGTTCCGATGCGCTGTAACGCCTCAGTCTGTCCGACATCACCTCAGCCGCTTGGACCCTATCCCGAAACACATGCTTTCGGTTTCTAAGAGACAACTCATCAGTCACGTTTGGGTACATGTCTCACCACGAAGCGAGGTGGTTGGATAGATGCGCCTTACCCAGAGCGCTGCTCTTGAATGACTGCCCAATGGATGCGTCTAGACAGGACATGAAGAACAAGTTGCACAGCCCAAATAGCTCTAAAAAGGCTTTCGACCATCTCTGATCGATCGAACTTGGCAGGCGAATGTATATAATGCGTCCCACCGTATATCGGCTGGAGCGGAGAAGCTTGTTGAAGACCAAACGAAGCCCCTCGAAACCAGGTCATCCTCGGCGGTACTGGAAACTTAGCGAGAAGGAGCAAGGGTAGCCTTGTCAGAGCTCGAGCAACCCGCGGGAGCATTGAGGAAACTCTGGGTGTATGAGATAGGAACGTCGCTGGAAAAAAACATTAAGCTTTTCCTGAGAGGAATGAACCAGGTGCGCATCGGTTGAGCGCTGATTTTCGGTGAGAAGCGGTGATGCCGAAGAAAGTCCTGCTCTTGTTGCTGGGCGCTCTCCTCGCGAGATTGATTGTGGCTCCTTTCTTCGGACACCCATGGGACATGAGTATTTGGACAACCGTAGGACGCCAAACCATCGAACAACACATCAATGTCTACGAAGCCAATGACGTGGACTACCCTTGGGGTTATTACACATACCCCCCTGTCTGGCTGGGGTGGTGCGCAACAGCGTACGTCTTGACCCTGTCCTTTCAGAGCCTGCAGGCCTACGTAGCGGCGATAAAGCTTCCCGTCGTTCTAGCTGACATCGCCATAGGCGTTCTCATCTGGAAAATCATGGTGGGCCGCCAAAGAGACGACAAGAAAGCTTTGCTTGCTATGTCTTTGTGGTTGTTCAACCCTGTTACGTTCTGCATCTCGGCTTTCTGGGGTATGTTTGACTCATTGGCCATTTTCTTCGCTCTCCTTGGACTCTACTGCTTCTGGAATCGAAGATACTCATGGTCTGGATTCTTCCTAGGAGTCGGAGCGGCCGTGAAGATCTTTCCCGGATTTCTTGTCATGGCAACCATTCCCCTGCTCGTCAACCGCGTTCAGCTGAAATCTTCTAGAGTCCTCTCGAGACACATATTGCCTTTTATCTCATTTCCCCTGCTTGTATCGATTCCGTACCTTGGAGATCCCCTCGCCTATGTGAACGCTTTGCTCAAGCATTTCGGGCAGGTGGGGCAGTTCACATACTGGGCGTTCCTATCGTCTATAGTGAACACCGAGATCCTTGGAGTGGTTGCCATGGCGATCATGCTGTTCATAATGTTCATCTGTTACCGCCGAGCCAACAAGATGTTCGAAGATCCTCACCACGGCATATATCTGCTATCGTTCCTGGTCATCCTGGCTTTCCTCGTTACGTCAACCAAGGTCAACGTGCAGTATGTGACGTGGGTTCTTCCGCTCATGATAATCGACTATTTCCAGCGAGGAGACGTGAAGATCAAGAACTTCTTCGTCATCCTGGTGATCGCTGCGATGGGGTGGATCGTCGTCGCTCTTCCGATGGTAAGCTTCTTCAGCTTGGACATGATCGGGAAGGTCTCCGAACCTCGCCCTCAGTTCTTCGGCCTGATCGGAGCGGGTGCTCTCCTGTTCGTTCTGTACTGGACCGAAGGCGTGGTCTCTGTCCTGTCGAGGTTCATCGGTATCCAGCGTCAGGTCCTCAGCCGACGCATCAGGTTTCTCGCAGCGTTCTTGATTGCAGCTCTCTTGGTGTTTGTTGTTGTGTATCCTACGCCGAGCGGGGTGGTTCTTCCACGAGGAAGGATACGCGTCGGAGTCCCAGAGAGCCTAGACTCAGCCTTCAGACCGGAGCCAGGGTACGACGCGACCGAGTTTCGATCCAAGTATAACCTGACGCACGTTGTTCTGCCCCTTGGGCCCGACTTCGTGAACACGTACTCGGGATTCAATGCTTCAGCTGGGATATCGCGATATTTCAGATACAAACTGGGCGCCTATGAGTGGACCCAGGGGGACTTGTTGTCTCTGACAGGGACTTTGCATGCTTCCCGGTATCAGGTGGTCTTGGGAATCTTCCTGCAACCCAAAATGATTGATGTGCATTTGGGTTTCCAAGGATACGAGTCTGGTTGGTTGCTGAATCGTCACCCCGAGGCACTCAACGAGCATGGAGAGATTGTCTTCAACGCGACCTTGGAAGACGATGCTGATTATGGAATTATCAAGGGAGAGACTTACGCCGAGTACTTCACAGACAGGACGATCCACATAATCGATGACTTCAAGATGGACGGACTATGCCTGATGGACTGGTCAGCCGACACGAGCTCCGTTCCGGCCGCAACGTTTCAAAGCGTCACGGACCTGCTGGAAACCCTTTCCCCACGGCTCAAGGAAAACGGCAACTTGCTGGTCGTTGAGGACGCTGGGGACGGTCAGCCCCACGCCCAGTACCGGGGGATGATCAATTTGGTCGACTACTTCTTGTTGAAGACATCTCCTTGGATCAGTTCCGTATTCTACATGAAGCAGAATAGGACGTTAGAGGACTATCTCTCTTACATCGATCAAACCCTACAAGCGACTCCACACGATCTTCAGGGAAAGCTCCTGTTCGGAGTCTACACTCAGGATTTCTCTCGAGGATGGCTCACGCCTGCTGCCGTTCTTCAACAAGAGGTTAACAAGTTCAGCGAATCCCTACCCGAAGGTGGATACGTGATCTATCATACCAACAAGTATCTTCCTTACCGCTTGACCGCATCATAGCTCTCTGCACCGTCTTGAGCAATGGACGCACACGTCCGCAGTATCTAGTTGCCTGCGACGGCAAGCCCGTAGGCGCGGACATGTGGGCCGTACGTATTGGTGTCAAAACCCCTCCATCGATCAAATACCCCTAGAGTCGCTCGATTTTGTCACCTTGCGACTAGCCCGCCTTCTCATCGCGCATGGGTCAATCGGGACATCCCCTGGAAAGCTAGAACACTCGTTGAAAGGACCTAGATCGCTGCTTGGAACTCTTCAAACAACCAAGAGGTGGAAGCCAGGCTAACCCCGTCGGTCCACCGACGAAATCACGGCTCTAACCACTTGTGGTTTTGGGTCGCTCATGATCCTCCAGAGAGAGCGACAGCGTTTCCTCTGTTTGTCCGCCACAGCGCCGATGTTCACCGAGATTCGCTGCAGATGCTTCACCGCCAAGTCTAGATCGGAGAAATGGGTTACCAGCCCTTTTCTGCTGAGGTATTCCAACACAGTCAGCCTGGGGCCTGGGAAGATGGAAATCGATGGAACCCCAAGAAGGGCTGCTTCCTGTGTCATGGTTCCGCCGCCTCCTATGAAGAGTGAGGAGAAACGAATCAGGTTGGTTCCATCCACCACTCTATCGATTAATGAGATTTCCTTGTTGAGCCTTCTGAAGACTTTGGCTTGCTCCGAGTACCTAGTCATGATGACTATCTTGTGCTCCGGAAAAAGCGAAGGCAGCTCTCGAACAAAATCCATGATCTTTGAGCCACTGGAGTTCTCTACCCTCAGGAGGTAGGAGGCAAGTATCTCCGGAAGCCTAACCAAGACATACCGGTCCTCTTCAAGCCGCAAATCTCGTAGAACGGATTTTCTTGGAGAAAAGCCCGTTAACCAAAAGACCGGGTCCAACGACTTGTGGTACCTGATGTGAGAGCGTGCTATGCCGTGCTTGCTCCACTCTTCGAACCTAATGATCCAGGGAGAGAAGAGAAGTCTAGTAACTGGTAGACACAAAGGAAATACCGGTGAGTGAGGGGAATCTGATATGCAGAAATGTGGAAAGGCAAGCCCATAGGCGATCCTCGCTGCCTCAGGCGAACCTCCAGATATCGCGGCGTCAGGTTTCTCTCGGCACACACTCTTTAGAAGTTTCTTCGATCTGAGGATGCTTGCTTGCAGTTTGCCTCTCAACGAACCTCCCCCGAATTCCCCCACGACCTCTGCATCAGCATTCAGCAACTGTATCAAAGGCAGAACCTGTTCATAGTCTCTAGACGTGAGCCAAACATCCACTCCCTGCTTCTTGAATTCATTCTTCAGAGAATGAAAGAGCAACAACTGCTTTGGGGTTAGAGCATCAAACCAGATCTTCATCCGTAACTACCACGGCGAGACTTGGTCTAGGGTATATATACCGATTTCCCGAGCAGCCCGGGATGTCTCGGACACGGCCAGTCTGGCAGCTGCGGCGGCAGGATACCTCCTCGGAATGGTTGCGACCATGGTGATGATCCCGGGCGGCGATCGATCGCCGCTGGACGCCTCTTCTCTTGGTCCTTCTTATATGGTACCTCTTCAAACCTAATTCCGAGCAGAAAGCGCAATGGAGAGGACTTCATGACCAAGGAGCTTCTCTTTATCGACACCTCCCTCGATGGAGTCTCGCTAGCCTTTCAGGCGGCACTGAGGGATTTCAAGATAGTCTATTCTTCACCCAATGAATACGTTTTGTCAATAATAAGAAAGGGAAAGGCGCCGGGGGTTCCTAGAAAAACCCAGCTAGAGCTGATCTCAGAGGAAAGAATCTCGACCGCGGCGGATGTTCAGAGAGCCGTTGGAAGTCATGACATCATGGTGGTGACGAGAGATGCTCACTCACTGGAAGGAGACAGCCGCACGGAGTTGAATACCCTCTGCAAACTCGTGGGCTCCGCTGTGAGGAGAGATTCCCTGATAATCTACAGCGGCGTATGTCTTCCCGGGACGGTGGAGAGCGTGGTAATGGAGAATCTGGAGAAAGCCTCTGGGCTGCAGGTCGGAGTTGATCTGGACCTTGCATATGTCTCGCCGGCTAGAGGAGTGACCTTCGTAGCTGAGAAGAGTAAGCTGCGAGGGAGGGCGGTGGGGCTAGCATCAGAGCTTTGGGGAGGAGGAAACATAGTTGAGTTGGACGGTATCAGGGAAGCAGAGGCTGTCTCCATCCTCAACCTGATGGAAGATGAAGCACTAAAAGCCGTGGCCTACGAGGCTCTTCTCCTCTTCGAACAACTGGACGTGGAGGTGAGAAATGTGTTTGAACGCGTCAGAGAAAACGTAGTTCCCAGTGCGGTAAGAGACCCTAAGGCTGCCGGGGTCATTCGCTACCTCACTCAAGGAGAGGGTATGTTTTTTCGGGGGACAAGGTTCCTGCATCAAGTTGACAGAACGATTGACGCAGGTTCTAGCTATGGAATAGCACGACTGAAGGATTTCATAAAGGATAAGTCTAGAGACAAGAGAGGGAAGGTCAAGGTGTTTCTCGCCGCTGATACGGAGGATGAGAGGAGACGAATATTGGGTGGTGTCGGGTCTCGAAGATGCCTCACTGAGAGCTATCTCACCGCGGATCTAGTTGACAAGCTTCAAGGCG
>Ga0315306_10001537_pt1 | contig 11030 bp, 12 predicted proteins | sample TDP1_MG_FD_203803 | JGI IMG/M metagenome (GOLD analysis project Ga0315306, IMG submission 203803) | Freshwater sediment microbial communities from Lake Towuti, South Sulawesi, Indonesia - TDP1 | ecosystem: Environmental > Aquatic > Freshwater > Lake > Sediment | place: Indonesia: South Sulawesi... | reverse complement strand
AGATTCTAAGCTGCATCCTGGTACTAGTGGTAGTCCAGTTGTAATTCCGTTTTCTACGGTAAGAAGAGATACAAGGGGAGGAGTCACAATGGCCAGTTTCCCGCCCGTACTCATTGGAGTGAACTCTGGAACGTATGAAGGTTTAGATTTAAACACTATATGGTACTCGTTGCTGATACCAGAAATTATAAACCAACCATCAATTCTGCTGTGATGCTTGTCGCGAGCTGGAAATCCTGGAGCAATCAGTCATTATTTGCTTTTTATGCGGAGCGAGTAAATATGACAAGCTCAATGAGCCAGTTGGAGCCATTAGAGAGGCTCCACATTTTTCCAGCCAGAGCACCGTCGTTTTGGTTGGTTGGATTAAAAATTAATGCACACACAAAAAATTAAATGTTAATCCCCCCAAACTCTAGCGGTATAAAAAGGAAGGGGAAGTTGATGGTTATTCTATGCCCCATTTTTTGGTGACCTTTACTAGGATGAAGATCACGAAGGCTACGATGATGAATGTTATTAGGGCTCCTATGAAGTGACCCACTCGGAAGGGTCCTAACACAATAACTTCCCATTGGATGCCAGGTGTGGCAAATTGAATTATGGGCATGATTAAGTCGTTAACAAGCGCCTGGACCAGGGTTCCAAGGTATAAGCCGAGGATAAAGGCAACGGCCATCCCCATGACCTTGTATTTTGAAATGAAATCTTTGAACTCGTTCATTAATCCTTTTGGTGGAGGTGGAGCAGGTGGAACGGGTTTAGGCTCTAATAGTTGTCTAATCTTCTTCAGTTCCTCTAGCATTTCATCCTCCTTAGACTTTTTAGACATATCCAATATCTCCAACTGAGCATTAAAGTCTGGAAATAAAAGTTTTCCTCTCCCTAACACGCACACTCATATTATGATGATAGCGGCGGGAAGGTGATAAAAAGGAGGGAGCTGAAGAATGGTGGCTAGAATTTGTGATCCGCTACACTCACCTCAAAATGAAGAAATAAAAGATTCAAATATGCTAAATTAAAATTTAACCCCCAAACCCAAACCCATTCTCTTTCTTTTTCTCTCTACCTTTCTCCATATCCCATATCACGTATCCCGTATATCGTGTATATCACACACGAACCAAAAACTTATTTGTCTTCAGGAAGGATTGAAGTGGCTTCTGCATTTTCCTTATGATATTCAGAACTTCCTTACGCTTCAAAAGGAAAAGGCGGATCTCTCCATCATGCTCGCCATAACGATAAACATGGATTCCCAGAATTGCGGTTTTGCGTTCTATTTAGATTCGACAATTCCTTTCCCGCTCTAAATATCAGGAAGTTTTTCTCCGATGATCATTTCAAGACTTTCTTTTGGAATACCTGTCAACATATAAGTACAAGATGAAAATTCTGATTCGCCTTTACTTAGAGCAATTCCTTTCCTTTTCTTTTCGTTAATAATCCATCCTTTTTTTAGTACTTCTTTAATTTGCTCTATATTTGGTTGTATTCCTCTTACCTTATTTACTTCATTAATTATATTGTCTATTGAAAAACGATCTTCTTCCGATATGACGTATCCTTTCTGTTTAAGGAATTGTTCATTACTATATAACCTTCCTGTTACTATAAGAATTTCATCTGCTATTGTCTCACCTAATGGTGTAGGTTTAAGAAACTTTTCAGGAATCGTTGGTTCTTCCCCTCTACAAATTTTGTTCTTGAACTCTCTATAATATTTCTGGGCTTCACTGAAGGAATCATATGTTAGATTTCCAAAATATTCATTAAAGGTGGTCACATTGGGCATTACTTCCCAACATTCAGCGACATCTTCCATTAATTTCATCCAGAAACGCTCTAGTTCCGTCCGCGTTAGTCTTCTAGGAAATGGTATCGCTTTATCATCTTTTTTGATCCGAACCATAACTCCCACCTCAACGCTCTCGATCAATTTTTAATTCAACAATGCTCCTCATAAGGTTTTTGCTTCATACTTTCTCCCTGTTTTGAGCAGAGCATCAGTTCAGCTCCTCAGCGTAAAGGAAATTCAGCCCGAGCGCCAACCGTTGGTTCAGCGAAGCGTTCACCGCAGTAAAGGAAAATTTTGGGTGGTGCATAAAAAGTTAACCCCCAAACCCAAACTTTTTTGTTTACATGAATTAAGCCACGTTATACGGGGTAGAAAAGGGATGGGTGGGGGCTTTAAAATCAGTGGGGGGCCCCTTTCTATGATGGGTGAAAAAAGTTATATATTAATTCGAATTAGTTTGACCAACAACACTCGAACTAATATAGTTATATCCAGAGCCCTGAGGAGTATGTGGGGCGTGCAACGGTCAGGTTGTTGACAAAGGGCAGGAAACTGATATACGCGATGGGCAGGCTCGGGTCATCGGCACTGCTTTCCCTCATCGATCTCGCGACCTTCTGGATGTACTTGGACTATTTCGGTTTGGGCGGACTGCTTACGGGCATTACGTTTGCCATTGGGAAGCTCGTGATCGCGTTCTTCGGTTGGTACTTCGGCTACCTCAGCGACGTGACCGTGTCGAAGAGGTGGGGAAGACGCAGGCCCTACGTCTTGGCTGGCAGCCTACTGCTGGCCTTCTCGACGGTTATGCTCTTCCTGCCCGACCTTTTCATCGCCATCGGGAACCAGTGGTCACTGTTCCTGTACGCCACGCTCTTCCTCAGCCTGGCAAACCTCAGCTACGGCCTGCTAAGCACCCCCTACATGGCGTGGCTCGCGGAAATCGCCGACCCCGGGGAGCGAGTGGGCGTGTCTGCCTATCAGAACGTCTTCGCCATGGCGGCACAGGTCGTGGGGACGCTGATCAGCTTCTCACTCCCAGTGCTTCGGGCGGGGGGCCCATCTCAAGTACTTTTGCCGTTGTCGGGGCTGGCGACCTTCGAGATACTGCTTTACATCCCAGCCGTCGTCAAGATAAGGGAGAAGGAGAGGCCGATCCCGAAGCCCAGCGTCCGCCGCGAAATTGCGAAGGTTCTAGGCAACAGGAACTACCGGCATTGGTTCGTCGTTCAGGGCTTGATGTCGATGCCAACGGCGATCCTCGCGAGTCTGATCATGACTTACTTGCAGAAGGTCCTCATGGTAACCGGAGTGGAATTCATGATGGTCGGCGGCCTAATGCTCTTGGTGACGGTGCTTCTCTTCCCCGTTTGGGCGATGATCTCTCGGCGGGTGGGGAAGAAGCTGCCCATCTCCGCGTCTCTCACGATCCTGATACTCTCTCTGCCCCTGACGATGGTCATCGGCCAGCCGTTCCTCGGTTTCATCCCCGGCACCTTCCAGGCGGCCCTCTTCATCGCGTTGATCGGGGTGGGCATCTCCGGCTGGTATCTTCTCCCCAACCCCGTGACGGCGGACATGGCCCAGGAGGACGAGGTGTTGGGAGGCGAGGCGAGGGCGGGCAGCTACACCGGCCTGATCTCCATCCCGCTGAACGTGCTTCAAGCCCTGGCTCGCTTCATCGCAGGATTCATCGCGGATTTGCCAATGGTCCCTGGCCAGACCTACTCGATGGGGTTGCTCGTGTGGGGTCCGGTGTCTTCTGTCCTGCTGATTCCCTGTCTATTTGTCTTGGTGAGGTATGTGGAGACGGATCCCTTACGGAGGTAGGTGACCACATGCGGAAGGAATCGCAATCGTTCAGGTACACTTGTACGTTGGAGAGAACCTACATCGATGAGGGGAGGATACCAGCTCTCATCTTCCACACGGACGGCGCGAGGAAGCCTCTCGTCGTCTGCCAGCACGGTTTCACCGGAAGCAAGGAGAGCATGCTCAAGACCTGTCTGATGCTGGCGGACGCTGGCTTCGTCGCCGTCTCCATAGACGCCGAGAAGCACGGGGAGAGAAGAGACCCCGAGATTCTCAGGAGGCTTAGCCAAGACCCCGCTCAATTCTTTTCTATCCTGACGGGAACGGTGGAGGACGTTAGGAGGGTGATCGACTACGTAGGGGAGAATCTGGATGTCGACCTCGAACGGGTAGGTATGATGGGCGTGTCCATGGGAGCCATCATAACCCTGCTGGCGGCGACCGCGGAGGAGAGGCTGAGGGCGATCGTCTCGGTGATAGGGGGCGCGAACTTTCAGGTTCTGGTCAGGAAATCTTCGCTCTACAGGGTAGGGCTGGAGCCGAAGCTGGTGGAGAGGTTCGCCCAGTCCGCGGGGGAGCTCATCGGGAGGTACGACCCGATCAACAAGGCACACCTCTTCAGGTCCATACCGGTGTTGCTGCTGAACGGCGAACGGGATGACCTCGTTCCGCTTGAGTGCGCGACTTCATTGTACGAGGCCCTGAGGCCCCATTACCAGGACGCTCCTGAAAGGCTGAGGATGAGGGTCTACGCGGGGATAGGGCACGAGTACACGCCAGAGATGGAGAGAGAGGCGGTTGAGTGGCTGAGGAGGAGCATCGTCCAATAGTAGCCCGCAAGACGCTTCCATCCAGGGAAAACCCAAACTCTTTCCAAAGGATGTTTCGTGACCGCCTTCAATCATAATTCTATCGATAATCTAATAAAGGGAGTGGTCGATTCGAGTATAGGGGCATGTAATTGTAGAGGGAGGTGATATTTTGGGTAGGATGGAGTGGTCGATTGAAATCAAGGCTCCGCCTGAGAGAGTCTGGGAGATGCTTGCTCTGGACAGGCAAGTAGAATGGATGGCTAGAGTGGAGAGCGCGGAGTACACTTCCGAGGTGCGCGCTCCCGAGGACAAGTTTAGGGTGAGTGCATCTGTTCACTTTGCGTACATTGATAAGGGCTGGGATCATGATGCGGAGATCACGGAGAGTCTCGAAAACGAGAGGATGACGTATCGTTCGAAGCCCCCGTATCAGGCTTCGAAGCCCCCATACACTGTAACATACATCTTGAAACCTGTTGAGGGGGGAACTAAACTCACATTTTTGGGTTACTATGAAATGCCTTGGGGGATTCTTGGCAAGATCCTCGAAAAATTGGCGAGCGGATCAATGGAAAAGGAAGTCGGGAGATCGTTAGAGAAGTTGAAAACCATTCTGGAGAAATAGACGCTCCCACGAAGACAACAACCGTTAAGTGTTAAAAAAGAGAATAATCATTGATAATAAAGGGAGGACGATGTCTATGTCATTGGAGAAGAATAAGGTTGTTATTCGCAGGATGTTTGAAGCCTTCAATAAGCAAGACCTAGCCTTACTGGACGAGTTAATGGCATCCGATTATTTTGACCATCCGCGTCAGTTTCGGGGTCTGGAGAGTTACAAACAGCACTTGACTATGTTTTACAGGAGCTTTCCGGATTCCCATGAGACCATTGAGGACATCATCGCTGAAGGGGATAAGGTGTGGATTCATTTGAAAGGCACGGGGACCCACAAAGGCGAGTATCGTGGATTAGCCCCCACAGGCAAGAAGATAACATGGGAAGCTGTGAGCATCTACCGTATCGTTGATGGCAAGGTTGCAGAATTATTGTGCGCCGTAGCCGAACTGAATTTTCTCAAACAACTAGGTGTCATCGAATACACAGAAAAAGGAAAGAAACTCTTTCCAGAGGATGTTTCGCCTTATGATGCCCGTGCATAGTTTCGAGTATGCTTCGCCTTCTGATGCCTTCACAGCTAGCTAGAGAACCAGACAAACCCCCAGTCAACAAGCAATTTCTAGCAATTTCTAAACAGGCTACCGCGCCCTCTAGAGAAGATAAACCTTAGTCTGCATAGGATGGCATTGCGGGTTCTTGTAACTTTGTGTCTAACACAAAATATTATTTCTTAACTTGGCGTCTGCTCTTTTTTACAGAAACGCGCTCGTCTAATTCTATGCCAAGACTTTTCAAAGTCCATAAACCCTTTTGCGCCAAGAATATCTTTTCGTAATCAATGACGGATGTAGCATTTCCAGCAGTCTCGGATATTTGGGGCAATCTTTCACCCTCATTCTATAATTTGGAACTTCTCTCCTTTATATGTTACTAATCCTATATGAGCTTTGCCCCCAACTATGGGGGCACCGAGAGCAAATCGGTGGTGATTAATAACCATTTCGACCAGAAATCTGACATAAGCAACGCCCTCCTGCATAGGCATTGCTACAAATGGAATTGGATACTCGTATTTTTGGAGGATGTTTGAAATCTGTGCCTCTTCTTGAGATGTAAAATTGGAACCGCGTAACTGGGTGAAGTAGTTTTTCAATTCTCCAAGAAGACCGCGGTCATATCCTTTAACATACCGATATATCGGCTCGTTCAAAGCGAACCAAACACTACCAAATTCCCCTTGCCCATGCCATAATTTGGCGCTATTCGGTGTTTGACAAAATGGAATAAGAATTTCCCAAACCTCTGAGAGATATGCTCCATGCGAAAAGCCCCCAACAGCCAAACCTAGAACTGGTTTTTGGTCGTCAGGTATTTCTTCAAACTTCTTTCCTGTTTGGCTTTCAATAGCCGGAATAACCGTATTTTGGTATACTTGAAGGAAGAAAAGGCGCAAAGCTTCGACAACGTCTTTCATAGTGGATGGGCGAGTTATTACATTGTTAGGGTTCGCTATCTCAAACTCTCTTATATAACTTCCAATACTTCTAGCACCAATGGCACCTTCACCAAAAGTGGCTATGCCTATGGGTTTTTCGCCTAACTGAAAGAGTTTTTCAGCATGTTCATAGACCTTTAGAACTCCTCTGGGTGAAGGTAAGGTCACAGCACTATCAACACCTAAAATGACACCATCAGCTAGATTACATGAAACAGCCACAGTCACTTTCTTTCCTCCGACTATATACAAATGATGTTTTTATTAATTCTCATATTTATTTTTTACACCGTAATTTTTACAGAACTTTAAAACCGAGTATAAAATCAATGGGAAACAGAATATCACCCCCGAAAGTTACCAAGGGAAAACTTTAAAGCCCTATCCCCCGAAGAGTTAACTGAACCGCACGCGCTCCATAGAAGGTAAACTTTAGTCTGCATTATTATGGCCAGCCTCCTGAGAACTTTGGCTAGGTCCTCTAGGGAGGCTTTCTCTAAGAATTCTTCGAATTCCTCTCTTTTAATGTAGGCCTTGTGGGACGCTTTCAGGCGCTTATAGTAACCCGTGGAGATGCTAAGCAAGGCTTTTCTGCACTCCTCCATCTTCTCAGGCTCCAACCCTTGAAGGTGCAAGAGGTTGCTTTTTTCTGAGGCCATGAACACGGGGTTAAACCCCAATCGGCGCAGATCCTCGATAGCGCCCATAAGGCTTTTATCAGGGGCGCTCTCCGCGATTTTTGTCATGCCTGCCTTCTCGAAGAAGGGATTGTACCGGGCCATGACGGCTACGGTCTCCACGTAGGGTCTGTTTATCCTGGGAAGCGTCTCCTTGACGAGCTTTACGCCTAGGCCTACGCTGCGGTATTTTGGGTGCAGGACCACGCGGCTGATGAGGGCAAAATCCCGATTTAACTCCGCCATGGGGACGTGCCTCTTAAAGGCTCTTCTCCTGCCGAAGCACAGAACACTCGGATAACTGTAAACAATAACGCCAGCCGTTTCCTCTCCCCTCTTCAGAGCGTAAATTTTCAGAGGCGGCGGAACCTTGCCCTGACGGTAATGCCAAGGCTCCAAGCCCAGCCAATCCTCCTTAGAGCCCTCCACAATCCGCATGTCCCTGGTGAGGCTACACTCCCGATTAACCTCGTTGGGATAATAGTGAACCTGAATCGCCTTGCCAAGGCCTTTATGGATATGAACACTGGGCTTCAGATCGTCAAAGAGGTCCGTGTGGGTTGTGGCAGCCAAAACCGCCCTCCCCACTTTCCTTGCTAATTTCTGCACGTTAAATGTTACAATCTTCGCCGTGTCCCGATCCAGGGTGGCTGCGAACTCGTCCATGACCCAAAACCGCTTCCCCGACTCCATGAGCTTGGCGATGCGGTAACGATATTTTTGCCCATCCGAGAGCTCCCCGTATCGGCGCAGGAAGAGGAAGGCGTCGTTAAGGCCCACAAGGCTTAGGAGCTCCAGACCCTCCTCGAAGGTTCTGCCCACCGCATCGATGAGGGGCTTATCGGGGTCCACGGCCACGTCGGCGATGTTGAAGGCGTTTTCAGGACCCAAGTCCTTCTCTAGGGCGCGGAGCAAAACCGACTTTCCAGACCCCGACTCCCCCGTGATAAGAACAATGTCCTTGGGGCTGATCTTCAACTCTAAATTATCGTAAATCACAAACTCCCTGTGCTGATCCACGCCCAGGCCGAAGGCTTCAGCCACCGCCACCGTCCTGGGCGTAACCTCTGTCCCCGTCCTAAAGCGGATGTCGTAATGAAACTTGCCAGTGGCGTGATCCCACTTTCTGGCAATCCTCGTGACCCTGAACCTTTCCCGCATTTAGAACGCCCTCACCAGCTTTGACGAGGCTTCTCTTGGCATTGTAGCTGCCACGGCCAGACAGATCGCCCAAAAGATGTCGTCTTGGGTGCCCTGAGGGTGTGAAAAGATCGTTTCTCCGGTTTTTGTTAGTTCAAAGTTCTCGATGTTCAGGTTTGCGATGATATCGAGGTTATAGTACATTTTAAATTGTTTCTTGAGCATTTTCTGTTTCAGATAACTCGCCATCTCATGCTTATTTTTCACGCTAAAAATGACGCCGTCGACCTCGCACGCGGTTATCACTTTCTGCAGATCCTCGAGGACATGCTCTTCACGCGTAACATCAACGCAGGTCCTCACTGTGACGCGCCATCTCTCCGAGAGAATTTTGATGTAACCGATGACGCCGCCGTATTCGGTTCCGATGGGGAAGACATGAACATGCCTCAGGATCAAAGTATCCCCCACCTTTTCGACGACCGCAACAACGCTATAATCAACCTTTTTTCCGAGGTCGCAGCCTATATAAAATTCTAGGTCGCTGAAGGACTCCTCGATCTTCCAAGGCTCCAAAATGGTGGAGTCAACACATGCAGTTATCAGGTCCTGGCTGAGCCACCTGCCCGCATCTTCGGTGAACTTACATTCATATTCCCGAGCGAAACGATCAGCAGTCAACTGCTCGCGTTGAGCATAGATGAAGTCCTGAGTGATCAATCCAGCTTTAACCGGCTCACGCCAATCAACCGTGAATCGCCTCCAGTGAGGAGACACCTTAGGATCATTCTGAATCCGCCAGAAGAAGCCTCGCCCCCACGGGGTGCTGTTAACAATGATCTGCGCCCCTTTTCCCCATCGCGTAGCCATCTGGGGCATGAGAGTGCCATGTAAAAGTTCTTCCGCTTCAGGGATAAACGCGAACTCCTCAACGTCAACGATGTCGCTGGTCTCCCCCCGAATCTTTTCTAGGCTAAATGGAAAGGCCTTCATGCGAGATCTGTTATGAAGCCAAATGCTTTTCCTTAGACATTTTTCAACCCAACCTCGATACGCGACGGGGTCCATTTTGTACAGCCAATCCGCCGTTTTTTCTATCACAAGCTTGCTTTGACGAAAACCAGGCGCCGTGATCGTGGCTTGGCTTGCGGGATGAAGGACACAGAACTTGAATAGTTTGAGGCCCACCGCGGTGGTTTTGCCGCTCTGTCGACTCCATAACACGCTTTGTTGTCTGTCTTGAGATGTCAGAAAATCCAGTTGATAATGGGTGGGCTTAAACTTTAAGAAAGCCTCAGAAAAAAAGGGTTCCCTCTCCATCTCTCTGACGCGTTCGTCCTTAATCTTTTGATACAGTCCCAGAACATTTTCGAGCTGCTCCTCACCTTGAGGCATAATTCTCTTGAGCACCGTGCGGGTCTGCTGTCCGCTTAACTCTGCGAGGGCCTCGGCCACAACCCTGATTTCTTCACGTTGCCCAAGTTTTTTGGCTTGAATCTTCTGCTTGATCTGTCGCTCAAGTCTCTGAATTTCCCTTTTGAACCTCAGTTTCAACCAGTCTCCTCAACTCATCCAGCTTCGCCGCGATCTTCTTTTCATCGTACTCCTTCGCGATGATGTTGACGCTACGAGCGATATACGCCGCGAGCTGCGCCCATCTCTGTTTCTCCTTTGACCCCTTGATTCGCCCATCGTGCACCCTGTCACGGGCGAAGTCAGCGAGCTCCTTCAAGTCCAAAATTAGCTCAGTACGCATCCTCTGAGTGTTAACTTTAAACTTCTTCACGGTTCTCTCGAATTTTGAAAAGAACGTTATTTTCCCATTCGATTTTACTATATGATTCAAATATGCTCACCCCTCGCTCTGATGAGGGTGCCTACCACGGTGCCGTGAGACCTGTGATGGCAGCGACTTCTAGGGCTGTTAGCCCTGCTACGGCCGTTATGGTCACGTAGACGGCCTCGATCACGTCCATGCCGCTGTAAAGAACGGTCATTCCGTCACGCTCTAGGCATGCTTTTATGAAAGAAGCCTATTTAAGGCGGACTGAAAAGAAAACAGACAGAAGAACAGTATTCCATTAAAACAAACAAAATTACAACGTTACAATAGCCAAACGCAAAAATTTTATGCCTCTAAATTTGCACCTTTAGTATTCGGTGTCATGAGGAGTAGAGATTTCACGCGCGTTTTTCACAGCGAATTCGAGTCTCTCATACTCTGACGATGGGGCGCTCTTTTTGGGAATAGAAATGTTCCGTAAGTCCTACAGAATCGACTTTCTCTGTATTCTTCATTAGAGTGATGTCTCCCGCACTTTCTACAAAATCATGCTTGTGACAAAGCCCCACACTTCGTTTCTGGTATGTTCTTTCTATTACTTGAATACATCGGTTATCTGCGAGATAACCCCATTTCTGAAGATATTGACTAAATTGAATAATTCGTTTACACTAATAAGGGGTTAGAAAATACCTGCGCGCAACTTGTAATTGTTTCCATGGATCTGACCTTTGTCTTAATTTAATACTGACCCCTAAAACTTTTTCGGTTAAAGTTTTGAAAGCCAAAAGGAAATTACAGAATTCAGACATGATGTAGAGAAAAGATGCGCGAGGTGAGGTTGCTGGAATACTGAATTTTTTAAGTACTTTTTTCACGTTTTTGGGAT
>Ga0315306_10001535_pt1 | contig 11041 bp, 13 predicted proteins | sample TDP1_MG_FD_203803 | JGI IMG/M metagenome (GOLD analysis project Ga0315306, IMG submission 203803) | Freshwater sediment microbial communities from Lake Towuti, South Sulawesi, Indonesia - TDP1 | ecosystem: Environmental > Aquatic > Freshwater > Lake > Sediment | place: Indonesia: South Sulawesi... | reverse complement strand
TACGGGGGACGCTCCTATATTGCCGCATTTAAAAACTCCTATCTTCACTTTCTCCAAGAGAGACACCAATGTCTGGTTATTGTGGATACTTATATAACTTAGCGCATGGCTTAAGCGTCTGCGCGTTTATCAACAGGCGATTAATATGCGTGCGAAAGGCGAAGTGAAGTTTATCGGTGTGGTGGAGGATGCTGGTGAACTGTCGAGATTGAGGATTTTTCCAGAATTTTGCTTGGGACTGCAGAGCTTAGACAGCTTTTCACACATCATCATCCTCTACTGGTTTCACCTAAGAGACAGAGAGGAGGAGAGGCACGTTCTCCAGGTTGTTCCTAGGAAACATCTAGGTGCCCCTCAGGTCGGCGTCTTCGCTTCGAGAAGCCCAAGCCGACCAAACCCCATAGGGCTCTGTGTCAGTCAGCTAGTGAAGATTCAGAACTGCACTCTACTAGTTAGGGGGCTCGACGCATCTGAGGACTCCCCAATAATCGACATCAAACCATACATTCCAAGAGCTGACTCCACTCCCGACGCCAGAGTTCCAGAGTGGACATTGCATGGACCCACAACTTGACTGCGTTTTCTGATGCACACCTTACTGTATCATACAACACTTCACCATCTCACAGCATACCTGGATCCTTTTGGATCATGCAATAGACCTAGGTCTACAACTGCGCAGACACGCTTTCTTGGGCAGACAGTGTCTCGCCATGAGGTTTTTATTCCCTTATGTATTACTGGTCATATTGTAACATGTAAGGGTTGAAAAATGCCACTTGTCATCTGTGTTGTGAGCAGAATGAAAGGAAGAGGCAAAACAGCACTAATCGAACGACTAACACAGAGGTTCACCCGCGAAGGCTTCAAGGTAGCAACCATTAAGCACATTAGCGCCTCTTTCGACACAGCAAAAAAGGACACTTGGAGACACCTAGAAGCAGGGGCAGTCATAACCGTGGCCTCCACACCAAACGAAATAGTGGCTATAACAAGAAACAAAAACCCGCCGCTGGAAAAGGCTTTAGACGCCATCTACATCAAACCAGAACTGATACTTGTTGAAGGACACAAGAAATCCTCATATCCAAAGATACTGTGCGCAGAGACAGCTCAAGATGCAGAAGCTGCACTGAAAGAGATTTCAAACATCATTATGGTTTCAGGTCCAATTTCAAGCGTTGTTGAAGAGAAAGAAAAGTTCGAAGCAAAATTTCCCAACACGCCAGCACGTGATTTTGAGGATGTTGTTTCTGCACTAAAAGAGATGTTGGCTGACTCAATCCTCAAAGACCTTCCAGAGCTAGACTGCAAACATTGTGGATACGACTCCTGCCGAGAATTCGCAAAAGCAGTCTTAAGAGGAGAAGCCACCGTCAAAGACTGCGAAGTGTTGGCCACAGACATAGCGACGCTCAAAGTAGACGGCAAGAACGTTCCAATGGGAAGATTCCCCCAACAGATAGTCAGAAGCATAGTAATGGGGGTTCTAGGCACACTGAAGGGTGTAGGAAGACATCCACATCGAATAGAGATAACGGTCAAAGCAGATGTGGAAAGAGACAGCAGAGAATGAATCAGAGCGGTATCCGATTTGACAAGAACCAATTGGTTCCTTTGTCATATAGCGCCTCCATTTGAACTTCTTCTCTGAATGTTGATTTGGAGTTTTACACAATTGACATAAGGATGTGTAAGGTTTAATGTTGAATCTGAATGATGTTAGGATTGTTTGTGGGGGGAGAGACGAACTAGATTAGCATGTCCTCATTGATACGTGATTTCGAGCAAAGTCTAACTTCTTCATTTCAGGATATTAAAGAGGCATATCCTTCAAGTATGTCAGAGAGAACCTCTTGTATTCGCCTTCTCCAATGCTAACTATGAAACTTTCAATGTCTTCAGCATACTCTTTCCAATCAACCCTCATTATATTGATCATTTTGTGGTAGTCTGTGTAGTCTTTATGAAAAGAGATAATCACTCCAGCCATGCCCAGACCTTCCCCGGTAGAGACAAATATAACATTTGGAAACTTCTGAGCTTGTTTTTTGGCTTCCTCCATTATTTCTGTCAAAAGAACGTCAGCACGCATCTTAACAAAGGTTAGAGCCAATATTTCAAAACCCATCTTCCTAAAATCAGGAACGATTGTATAGTCCTGAATCAATTCGTTCTCTTCAAGTTTACGACGAGTTCGGGTGATTGTTGGTTGGGAAACCTTGAGGACTTTAGCAAGCTCTCTGTCGCTTCGTTTCGAATTTTTAAGGAGTTCACGTAGCAATTGTTGAGCTAATTCTTTTCGCATGAACTACAATCAAGAATCAGCTTTTAATAACGTTTCGTTAGATCTATAGCAGAATTTTGGGAGTAGCCATGTAAGGGTCAAAGACTATTCCCTTTATCTTTAAATTGGAGATTGTAGCAGAGTCTGATCTGATGAAGAAAGTAAGGGATTTTGAGATAAGTAAGTCGAGGGATTGCGAAAAGATTCTAGAACAGATGGAAGAGTTAGGTGGCTTTCAAGGGAACAGAGTAGCTCAGGCAGTAGATACATTGGAGCGGATGATAAAGGATGAGGGGGCACTGAATTTTCTCTCTTTCCCCGCCTCTTTAGTAGCTACTGGAGTGAGAGGAGTATTCAGGGAGATGGTGAAGCGAAAATGGTTCGATCTGGTAATCACGACTTGTGGGACTCTGGACCACGATCTTGCGAGGAGCTGGGGAGACTACTACCAAGGATCCTTTGAACTGAATGATAAGGAGGTGAAGAAGAGAGGTTACAGCCGATTGGGCAGCGTCCTGGTTCCAAATGAGGTCTATGCTGAGCGAGTGGAAGAGAAGGTTCAGAAATTCCTAAAAGAAATCCATGGGGAAAAAAACGAACTAGCCACTTATGAGCTGGTCTGGGAATTGGGAAAAAGAGTAGAAGCCAAAGACTCAATAATCTATTGGGCAGCTAAAAACAAGATTCCAATAGTAATTCCAGGAATAACTGATGGAATGATCGGGTATCAGTTGTGGATGTTCTCTCAGGACAAAGATTTCAGGATCAATGTCCTTAAGGACGAACAATTGTTAAACGACCGGGTTTGGGAAGCCGAGAGGAGTGGGGCTCTAATAGTCGGGGGAGGGATAAGCAAACATCACACGATCTGGTGGAACCAGTTCAAGGGAGGATTGGATTATGCAGTTTATTTGACCAGTGCCATAGAATTGGATGGCTCCTTGTCTGGGGCAACGCCGAGAGAAGCAGTGTCTTGGGGCAAGATTAAAGAAACGGCCGAGAAAGTCTTCATCTGGGGAGAAGCGACAACCATATTACCGCTGATGGTCTCTGTCTTAGCAGGAAGAATGTGAGAACATGCCCTTCCCCCTATGATTGTTGTGCGTGGAATATCGCGCAAAAGAGAAAAGTGGGTAAATTATATACGTAGCGAGTGGATAGGGGGTTGACGGTTGGAGATAAAAGGCGTTGTTGATCTCAGTTTGGTAGATTGGGACGGGAAACTCTCCTCCGTCATCTTCCTCCCAGGATGTAACTTTCGATGTCCCTTCTGCCACAACTATGGTCTCGTTCTTCACCCAGATAAGGAGAAGACGATTCCATTCGAGCGTGTTGAGAATTACCTGAAGAGCAAAAATGATTGGCTCGACGGTGTTTGTATCACTGGCGGGGAGCCTACAGTCCACAAAGACCTACCGCAATTCTGTTCAAAACTGAAGGACACGGGCTTACCGGTGAAGATAGACACAAACGGGACCAATCCTAGGATGATAGAGGGATTAATTGAAAAAGAGCTTGTTGATTATGTTGCTCTGGACATTAAAGCCCCGCTGACTGTGGAAAAATATTCTAAGGCGACTGGTGTTGATGCAAAGAACTTTTTGAGGAAGGTGAAGGAAACCGTGGCAATCTTGCTAGATTCCAGAATTGATTATGAGTTCAGAACCACGTGTGTTCCAACCATCCACAATGAAAAAGACATAGGGGAGGTAAGCCGCCACATAAGTGGCTGCAAGAAATACGTTCTGCAGAAGTTTGACATCAGCATCAGAAAGAAAACCCTGAACCCTACCTTCAGCAAGTTGAAACCTTTCACCAATGAAGAAATGAAAGCCTTTGTCAGCGCAGCTCGAAAAAATGTTTCGAACGTAAAGATGAGATAGTCGCATCTTATTCTGTCAGCAATTTTATTCCGAGCATGAGTAGAATCCCTAGTAAGAATGTGAAGAAGTGCACAAGATTTCTTTTAACATCTTCTCCGTGCTTTATTTCTGGAATCAGATCAGAGGCAGCAATGTAAATGAAGTTCCCTGCCGCAAAGGGTAGCAGAAGAACAGGAGTGCCGGCCACCAGTGCAGAGAGATAGTAACCTACGATTCCACCGAGGATCACTGCTACTGCCGATACATAATTCCAGATCAGGGCCCTGCTCCTTGTAAAACCACCATAAACCAAGACTCCAAAGTCTCCTATTTCTTGGGGGATCTCGTGCAAAGCAATTGCGAAGGTGGTAACTATTCCCATTGGAAAGGTGGCCACAAAGGAACCAGCTATAACCAATCCATCAATAAAATTGTGAACCATATCAGAAATCAGGATTAGGTAGGAGACGGGTTTCTTCTGGTGGACACTGGAATGCTCGTGGCACCATTTGATAAACTGCTCCAGAACGAAGAAGATGCAGAATCCGATGAGTAGGTATGAGAATAGGTTTAAAAGGGCAGATGAGGCAAGCCCTACCTCTAAGATAGCCTCAGGCAGCAAATGGAGGAACGCTCCCCCTATCAATCCTCCAGCAGATAAGGCTACGAGGACTAACAGGATTTTATCTAACAATTCTTCTTTCAGAAAGAGGGTTAAAGACCCGACCCAAGCTATCAAACTGATAAGGAAGGTGCTTCCTATGATCCAGGAAAAAGGATTCATCTTATTCATCCGACCCTGAGCAGTATATTTGCTTGATCTTAATCACCGTTAAGTCTTTCCTCTCTTCTCGGAAACTTGAATATCCATTCGCACCAGATATTTGGCGGTCTTCTGTCTGGTGGGCAGACATTACATACTGTCTTTATATCTGGATTTAGCTCTTGGGCAAAACTTTCTAAGTATCCGAATCTTACCTTCTTGCATGGGAATATTCCCAGCCCTTTCCTTATCCTCGTCAGCTGGGTTCCGCATTTCGTTACCCTGAAAACTGCCCTTCGCTTTGTGATTTCGGTTTCCTTCTCTGGGATATCTAATGCCCAGCCTGTGTTTCTGAGGATGTAGATTAGGGATTTAGGGTTAATCTCCTTTATCTCTAGGATCTCTCTGAGGCTTCTTGCTTCGATTCTTCCCATAGTCTCCCAGCATCCTGCGTCTATCTCTGTTGCTGCTTCTGTGCCGAATTTCTCTTCGATTCCTAGGAAGTAGAGGCCGTCAACCCTCCAGATGTTCCTGACTTGGAGGAAGAATAGGTCTAATATTCTCCTTTGAGATAGGTTTCCAAGCATCTTTCTGTCTTCTTCCTTCGCCAGCTTCATCTTCAACACTTGGACTTTACAGTGGATACGCTTTATCTTTAGTTTTGTGTGTGCGTGTGAGCAGTTCTAGACCGGGGTCTACTCTATGATCGAAGTAGGCTTCAAATATGAGTGTTTAGTGGGGCAAGCAGTGTGATTGCTTTCTCATCATAAAGCTTGAAATATTCAACTAGTCAATCTAGTCATGTGCGCGGCCGTAGTCTAGAGATTGGTGCAGGAGAGCGCTGATCGGAGAGTCTGGTTAGGACCTCGGCTTCCCGAGCCGATGACCCGGGTTCAAATCCCGGCGGCCGCACCATAAGATAAATGTCTTGGGCTGGTTTAAAGGCTTACACGAAGTTGTGGCTTGGAGCATGATTTAGAAAGCGTAAAACCCATGATGAAAATACGCCTATCGGACCACCTTCTCATGGTGCCTTGTCAAGGCGATGGTCTACGGCTCTTAGAAACGATTTTCACTGGAAGCGAAAACTTGGATATGTCTATGGGTGCTGGACCTAGAACTTCTACACCGATTATCTCCTTTTTCTCGTCTAGATCGAGTATCAGATTGTCTGAGACGGGTTCGCTTTCTACAACCCTACCCTTCTTGAGTCGAATGTAGAGGGCATTGCAGCTCGGATCATACTCTAGTAAAGCCAAGTCTCCTCAGTCTCCTCTTATCCACCCATAAAACTGTGATTACTTCTATTTCTTCATTTTCTTTTTCGTACACGACAACCAACTCTCTTTTTCCAATTTCTTTATGTGCGGCAAGTCGCCCATACCTGACGGAAATAACCTCGCCGGGGCTTCGCAAAACTTCGCGAACATTCACTTCTGAAACGTCTCGGTCTCGCATCCTCTGTTCAGCATGTGGACTGATCAGTATGTGCATTTTCTCTATTCCTTATGACCTGAAGATGAATGATATGCCTAAAGAATTTTCGTGCATTAAGACAAGCGCTTGTTATTGTGCGAGTTCTCTCACTTTTCTTAGGTTCTCTACATCGCTTCTCCGTTTGTCTATTGGAGTTTCCAGGATCAGGGGTAGCTGTCCCAGTCTGCTACGCAGGCTGTTTCTGAACCCCCTCTCCCCTATCTTTCCCATTCCGATGTGTTCGTGTCTGTCCATGCTAGAGCCGAGGCCTCCCTTGGAATCATTTAGGTGAACAAGTTTGAGCTCTTGAAGGCCTATTATTTCGTCGAATCTCCGCAACGTATGCTCAACAGCCCCCCGCGAAACCAGGTCGTAGCCAGCCGCAAAGGCATGACAAGTATCAAAGCACACCCCAACACGCCCTCTATCCCCAATTCTCGAAGCGATGTATTCGATATCCTCAAAGGAAGACCCCATACTATTCCTCGTCCCAGCGGTGTTCTCCAAAAGAAGAACCACATCGTTCTCCACCGAAGAAAAAGAATCATTAACAGCATCCACAATCCTCCTGAAACCCTTTCCCTTCCCATATCCCAAGTGACTCCCCAAATGAGTCACAACATACGGAACACCCAAATTGGCAGCCCTACGCAACTCATCCTTCAAAACCTCAACAGACCTCCGATAAACGTCCTCCTTCGGAGAAGCAAGATTCAAAAGGTAAGGCGTGTGAATAAAGACGGGAGATACCTCACTCTCCCTCACCTTCACTCTAAAACTCTTAACCTCTGGTAATCCTAGACTTTTCGAGCGCCACCCACGGGGATTCCGAGAGAACATCTGTAGCGTGTTGCAACCCCTCTCCACTGCCCTGTCAACCGCCCTATCAATTGAACCCACAATCGACAAGTGAAGACCAAGCCTCATTCTCCATTCTCCTCGTAGCTAGACCGGTGGTCTGGTCCGCTTTCTCTCTGGAAGTGGCAAGCCCATCCATTTTTTGAAATCAGGGCTCGGCGGCTCTATCTCAAAGAGTTTCCTTCTGCGATATTCCAGAAGGTTGTTATTCTCCTTCAGGAATTCTGCTGCTGTGAGGACCGTGTGCCCAGCCTTTGATATGGTGTTATGGAGTTTCTGGCAAGCCTCTCTCCATTTATCATCTCTGAGGATATGATGCTCCAAGATTGTCGTTGGAATGTTCTTTACCAGTTCTTCTAGATTTTTCATTCCTTCCTGAATATATGTTTCATCAACCTTGAATCCCGCCAAATAGAGTGGGGGACCGCCAATGATCAGCAGGTCTGGAGCCTCTCCAAGTATCATCTCTACTGTGGGGCCATACATTGGCCCTTCCACATCAGACGCGAACAATATTCTCTCGTCACGATAATCAATTGTTGTCATGAGGACCCAGCCAAGCGAGGTGTTTCTGATCCCGTGGAAAACTGGCTCAGAAAACTTTAGCTTAGTGTCTCCGAACCCGAACGTTCTCCCATCCGCGATCTCTAATCTCTCTACATACTTTCCAGCAGTTTTCGTAAACATCCATCCTCTATGTCTCTGACTATAGTTTATCTTGGATCGATGGCTCTTGACTAGAACTATCTTTCCCTCATAGATCTCTTTGGCAGCCTCTGTTGATGACCAGTTGCAGAACCAGTCTGTGAATGAGGGAGTGTGATGGTCAAAATGATAGTGGCTTATCGTAATAATATCCGCCTTCTCTGCGGCTCTAGAAATTTTCTCTCGGCACTCCGCCAATGCTCTGTACTCACTCGGATGTGGCGGAAGGCCCCAGCGGCTTGGACCTAACGAAACCCCAGCATCCAACAGAACCTTCACATCTGGTGTCTCCACGAAACTACACATAGATCGGACGCCCAGACTTTCGAAGGCTAGTGGGGTGACTCTGATTCTTTTCAGCATCCCTGTTCAACACATCTACGCGGCTATATCTTTTTATGTTGGACTTGCCTTAACTGTTGTGCGGTGGGCAATGACGAGTCTGGCCCCGTTGAGGAGATGATCTGGATCTTGAGTGCGAGAGCCCACCAAGCTTCAAATTCTGAAATCTGACAAAGGTGAAGAGGATACCAGCGACACAGCATCTATTCCCATATCTAGAAGACTATTTTACGCGTGTGCTCTGTTTCTACTCTGGGTATATTTTTCTCTCTTCCGCAAGTTATTCAGCTAGCGCTCCGTAATGTTCATTAGCTTACAACTGATTCTGTTTTATAGTTACGTCTCCTTGCCACGGTGAAAGCCGTGCAGAAGATTCGACAGAATCTTTCAAGGGTTGAGGTATAATTGAAAATCAGCGGGGTCATGGCGGTTCACAATGAAGCGGAATACTTGAGATACTCTCTTCCAGCATTGAGAAGAATTCCTTTCAATGAACTAATCTTCGTTCTCGACCGATGCACCGACAACAGCGAAGAAACTATTCGCGAAAGTGGTTTTCAAAATTCGCAAATCGTGTTCAAAGAGGAACAGCATTGGATAAATCCTATAGGTGAGACATTTCAAACAGGTTTCGATAGAGCCAGAAATGATCTAGTGTTTGCTCTTGGCGCAGACCTAATCTTGACGTCTCGTGCGCTTTCTATGGCAGAAGATTTGATGAAGAAGCCTCGGGTTGGAAGCGTTTTCTTTGGCTTTACGCAACGTTCCGTTCAAGGGATACGCAGGAGGATACATGAGGAATACATCAATTTTCTGAAACGTTACCTGCTAGACCGTGCCAGTCCTTACAGGATGGAGTTCACTACAGGTGTATATTGTTTCAGAAAATGCTTGGGCAAGTTGCGGGATGTCCCAGCAGAATACGATGACCTCCATAATCAGATACGGGCAAGAGGGTACGAAGTAGTGTATCTGCCAGACGCAGGGATTATTCACCTTCGTGCTGGCTTGTCCAAAGAGAAGCAGATCTGGCATGGACGGGAGAGGGCTAGGCTTCATGAGCCACTGATGAAAGTTGCTTTGCACAGCATCATCAACCTCAAACCCTGGACGCTAATCACCTTCTTGAGGTGTAGAGAATAATGTGTGCATTTTGGAAGGCCTTGACACCATGACTAGGCTTTCGGTTATCATTTTGTCTAAGAATAATGCTTCTACGATCGATGCATGCTTGAAGTCGGTTATTGAGGCTCAACCACAGAAAAAGCAGATTGTGGTTGTGGACGCATATTCGACAGATGGAACCCGAGAGATTTTGGACAGGTACGCAAAGAAGATCGATGTTGTTCGAGATGGAGGAAAGGGCATAGGCATTGCGAGAAACGTGGGTATTGCCAATGCGAGGGGAGAGATTGTATGTTTCGTGGATGCAGACGCGAGGGTTGCCAGAGACCATTTTAGGACGATACTTAGGATGTTCAATGAAAATGCATGTCTAGGTATTTTGTCGGTTGGAGGTTATTCGGGGCAGATGCCTGGGTTTACTGAAGTTCAAAAGTTGGAGAGTGAATTTGTGCGAGTTTGGGATGAGGTGGGTATGATGTCTGGACATTTTTCACCTCTTCGCTCTATGGGGGGAGCCTTCATGTCGTTTAGAAAGGCTTGTTTGGATGATGTAGGTGAGTTCTGGTCGTTCCCTCCTTTCGGGTCTGATGATAGCGATTATGTTCTACGAGCCTTCGGTAGACGCTGGAGGGTGAAGAGGGTCTACACTGGAAGTGTGCATAACCATAGAAAAACTATTCCAGAACTTGTTAAGCAGAAGTACATGTGGGGAAAAGGGTGTTCTTGCTACATTAAAAAACATCTACGAAATCCTATCCTAATGAGAATTTCAGGTGCCAACCCACACGCCGTAACTGTTTTGGCGAGGCTATTAACTCCGTTAACGATCTTAAGACGAATTCCCCATATGAAAACATGGAAACTGATTCCGTATGCCATTCTGCGACAATACTCAAATTTGGCAGGATACATAGTGGGTTGGTTTACTTGGGCACGTCAGATCAATGTCAAAAACAGTTGATAGCTGTAGCGTGATAGTTTGCGGCAACTAGGCGCATGTCTATGAAATATAGTAGAAACCTAGACATTGAGAAGATTTCGACCAAAATCAGCGTAGTAGATGGATAAGATGAATATATGCTTGATCTCAAGCGAGTATCCACCGGAGACAGGATGGGGCGGCATCGGCACGTATACACATAACCTAGCACGTGCTCTTACAGAGCTTGGACATGAGGTTCACGTGATTACAAAGGCAGTTAGGCTGCCAAGGGATTACGATGATGAAGAGGTGCATGTCCATAGGATAAAGGCGATGCGATTTCGCTTTGCATGGAGCTTGTCGTATGGCTACTCAGTTTATAGAAAATTGAGGTCTATTTCTTGCAAATTCGACATCGTAGAAGCACCAGAGTGGGGGGCAGAAGGATATATACAATCACTTTCGAATAAACCACCGCTTGTCACACGCTTACACACTCCTTTCTTCCTAATCAATCGACTGCTAAACCGAAGAATGAGAATTAGGGACAAGATGAGAGATTTTCTTGAAAAAGAACAAACATCCCGAAGCTTGAGTGTCAGCTCGCCAACTGAAACACTCGCAAGAGAAGTTTCGAAGAGTTGGAATATAGATTTATCCCGTATAAAGGTAATTCCTAACGGACTAGATGTAGAAAGAAT
>Ga0315306_10001534_pt1 | contig 11042 bp, 8 predicted proteins | sample TDP1_MG_FD_203803 | JGI IMG/M metagenome (GOLD analysis project Ga0315306, IMG submission 203803) | Freshwater sediment microbial communities from Lake Towuti, South Sulawesi, Indonesia - TDP1 | ecosystem: Environmental > Aquatic > Freshwater > Lake > Sediment | place: Indonesia: South Sulawesi... | reverse complement strand
CTACGCACGATTGAATACTGGCTTATTACCAAGTAAACTCAATAGAGTAGCAACCCTATTTCCGTAACATCTGGCAAGAAAGGAAGAGATTGAATTGAAAATTGGCAAATTCAGGGTGAGCAAGAAGGCGGTTTCTCCGGTCATCGCCACACTACTGATGATCGCCGTTGCGGTAGCAGCATCAGTGATAGTCTATGTTTGGAGTGCTGGTCTGCTGGGTACGCTGATGGGCGGAGGCGGATCACAAGTCAAGGAGCAGTTGATAGTCGAAGCATATTCATGGCCTTCTCCAGGCAGCACGTTGACACTCTATCTGAGAAACACCGGCTCATCAGCGGTGAACGTCGAGAAAGTCTACGTGGGTGGTACAGCTGGCGGTGTAACTGCTACGGACATCCCCGTTGGCACTTCGACTTCTTTAACAGTGAACGGTGTTTCGGGGGTAGCCGGCACAGCGTACACTGTTAAGATCGTCACAAAAACCGGTGGAGTCTTCTCATTCTCGTGTATCTACGGTAGCTCGGGCTAGACTCAAATCCCCACCTTTTTTCCTTTGAATGCATATCAAATGACAGTAGAACCTGCCGCTTCTTCTGATTAGCCTTCTAACCTTCTTCACACTAGGATCTATAATGACGATTGGGTCTAGACATGAAATATCGAGAAGACTACGAATTCTTTTTCAGGCGAAAGCATGCTTTTTCACTAGGCTCCACATTTTATCTTTACTTGTGTCTTGGAGGTTCTAGGATATGTCAGCGATTGATTCTATGGCCCTGCTAATGGTATTCTTCACTCCGGGGCTGTTATGGCTCCTGTTTCTGAGTCACTGGAAGGAAATGAGATTCATTGAAATCGTAATTTCCTCCTTTGGGCTGAGTCTAGTTTCTTTGCCATTGCTCTTGGCTTTCTCTGGATACTTTGATCTGGTGATTCCTATTTCGGCAATATGGGTGTTCACCGTCTTTTGCGGCATCGCCTCTTTGCTGTATTTATTGTCGCTTCGAAGGTCGAAGGATCAGCAAACATTGAAGCTGAGCCGGGATGACGTTTACGCAATATTACTTCTTGCTTTCCACATTGGCTTGTGGTATCTCTACTTCCTGAAGTATCCCGTCTTCTATGGAAGCTTTGTCAACGACCCTCTGTGGCATGTTGCGACGGCCCTGCAAGTGGCGCAGTCTGGTGGGCGTTCTCTTCTTCAGAGTTTGCAGTACCCGCTAGCGCTTCATTACATATTGAGCCTTGTTGTTCGTTGGACCAACTATGAGCCTATAGTAGTGTGCCGATGGACAGTAGCGTCAATCGAGTCTCTGACTGTTCTGCTCGTCTATTCGGTTGGAGCAAGGTTCTTCAAAAATTCAAGATGCGGTCTCTTCTGCGCTTTTGCATATTCAATTCTGATCCCGGTTGGGATTATCCATTTCGACAACGCCGGAACATTCTCAAATATTCTGGCCAATTTCTACACGGTCTTAGCTCTCTTCATGCTTGACTTTCCACTAGTGAATTTGAAAGCAAAGACGTATCTGACGCAAATTGCCATAGGTACCGCATTAATCTTTTCACACTTCAGTTCATTCATCCTTATTTCATTTCTCTGGCTCTTCGCTCCCGCCGTTTTCATATGTTTCCGTAGCCTCTTCAAGCGCTATATGCTTTCAATATCAAGTCTGTCGGCCGGCCTTGTGGCTATTCTCCTAGTCTTTCCAAATTTGTTAGGCAATATTTCAAGAGTACTTTACGGACCATACAGTCTTCTTCTTCCTGGAGACGCTTTTTTCCGTTTTCTGTATGACACCGTGCCAATCCTTGGGATATTGTATGGATTCGCTGGATTGGCTAACTTGGCTGTCATCGTAGTTGCTTGCGCCCTGTTGCTTCGACGCTTCCGGCAAGAGCTATGGTATCCATTTGTCTCTGGATACTTCCTTTACTCATGTGTCTTATCTCTGCAAGGAGGAAATGTCTGGCGATTCGGGCTGTACGCTCTATTCGTTGCAGCCTTGTTGGAGGGATATGTCATATGGAATTTGCAGAAACTAGTTTTTTGGAAGGTCCCCAGACTCTCAAGTCACGCTCTGACCAACACGATAAACTCAAGAGGTCTCCTGATAATAGTTCTTCTGGCATTGGCGACAACAGGCCCCTTCTTTCGGTTGGCAAACAATCTACCTGGGGATTCTGCGTCGGAAAGGCAGATTGCTATCTATCAATCTATGAAATGGATAGGATCGAACACTTCAAAAGATTCTTGTTTTCTATCGGTTGGGCTTCTCGAGTACATATATCTGCCAGTTGTGGCAAATCGAACCTTTCAAGGAGACTACGAAATATCGCCTGAAGAAATCTATTCGCTTTCAAAGCAGGACAACATTGAATATGTGGCCGTCTCTACTCGCGACGAACGCCTGGTAGCCTTCAAATCTAATGAGCTCTTCGAGTTGATGTTCGAAAACGAATATGTACTTATCTTTCACATTAAGAGAGTAGCCGACTAGTCCGACCTGAAGCAATGAGCAATGATTATGTCTCACAATTTCGTAGATGATCCTTCACTCGAGAAATCTGCTTGTCGATAGCCGAGGCGAGTGTTCCTCGACAATCCGAAGCGAATACTGCAGACAAATACCATTCTATTACGCTTCTGTGCCGGTGAACTGACTCTCTGTCTGCTGCTCGGTGCTCTACCCGAGATACTCTTTTAGCGCTTCTTCCATGATCGCTTCCTTTGGGTCACATTCGTAGACGTTTACGCCTCTAATGAACTCCTTTGCTTCTTTCTGCATCCCAGAGACACCGGCTCCAAATATGAAGAATACAACTTTGCCGAATTCCGTCAGCCTATTGAGCATCCCGAGAGCTTGTTCAGAGTCCCACATACCTCCATCGGTCATTACGAACGTAGTCTGCCTACCAGCCATTTCAGCTGCCTTCAAGGCTAGAGAGAGCGGCGGTGTAACGTTTGTATATCCTGAAGGTTCAACCCGAACGATTGCATCCTCTATCCCTTCATAATCCTTTGAGAAAAATACCGATTCATCGTACAGAACATTTGTGTTGAAAGGAACGAATGACACAATATCGTTAAGTTCCTTCGCAGCTTCCACAAGCCCGAAAGCCGCTTCCCTTTCCCGGCCGACGCTCATACTCAACCCTGTTGAGGCTGAACAATCCATTAGGATGGATACGCTCTTCGCTCTCTTCCCAGAGACCAGTTCCCTCCTCTTTATGGCGAAAACACCAGGGACCAGAATACCATAGATCCTATAGGTGTCCACGATCGAAAGTTCGCTGGGATGGTCTCCTGGATTCCAGATCTCCATGACTGGGTAGTCAGCTGTCCTGAAGGCTCTAAGTATTGGAGAGATTGTTTGGAGCATATTGTATAGGTAGAGTTTCCTCGTCGCCGCTAGTATCTGTCTCCTCTCTGCCTGAGACATTCGAGCATGGATCTTGTTGAAGAAGTCTTCAACCCTAGCTGGTGTAGCCCCCATATACAGCAGCGATCTTATCAGTCTATCCCTCTGTTGGAAAGAAAGCCCGATCGGGAAGGTCAGATCAGGGGATGAATCCGAAGTCTCGATGAAGTCCGTTCTAAGGATTTTCGAGAAGTTTCTCAGACGCGTCTCAAGCTCAATAGCTCCGCCAAACGTGGCTTGATATACTTCATGAGTCCTCTCGTCAACTTGGACTTGCTCATTGCCATAGAGATATAAGATCTGGTAGTAGAATTGACGCAGGCTGTCTGTAAGATATCTCAAGGAAGGGACTCTATTCTGAAGATACTTCATGTATCTCATCGGTGTTCTCGACAAGATCTTACGGTCGATGAGCATATCGGAGAAGAAATGAACGAGCCTCGCAGGCCTCGGAACTCCCTCATCCAGAGCTATGTACTCCCAGAGGAGCTGTCTCTCAAGACTTCCCGGAATCGAAGCCCTGTGTTCAATCTCATGAAGCAGCCACCCCTCTACCCAAGCCTTCGGCTCCCTCAAAACTTCTCTAGGAACAAATAGCCTATCATAATCCACTTGAGCAGTAGGTCTCCTACCGACCTCGAGTTGGAGCTGCACTTGGCGTTCAAACGTGAGATTCTCAAAGAGCTCTGTTATCTCGGTCTCGTTCATCCTATTCTTGCTACCAACCTTTCCTCTTTGACAGGCTTCTTGAGCTGGGTTTCTGCCCACTCGTAGAGATCTTTCACTGCTAGACATTTCTCAGCCAGTTTGGAGAGCTTCTGGAGTGCTTCAATGCTTCCATTTCTTGCCTCATTAAACACAATTATTGCTTCGTCCCATTGCGGCTGCTTGGCTCGAATTGTCTCCATCAACTCTTGGTTGATCCATTCAGTCTCGTTGGCATACTTTAGGAAGAGGTTCTGTTTGAGTTCTATTCTATGTGGTAAGGCTCGCTCTATGCCCCAGAGTACATCCTGAAAATCTACTTCTGTTTTGCCATCGATCCAAGCGCATGCTTTAGCCAGTTTCACTAGCGAGTCAACCCATCTATGTCCGACGGGCCTCTCTAGTCTAGTGCATAGTTCTCCGCTATATGGGCAGCCTTCGCACTGCATTCTGAATCTTATCGAGGTTATTGACCGGTCGATTCTTATGCATTTTCTGAGAAGCATGGAGATCATTGACAGCTTCAAAATTTTCTCGTCAGAGACCTGAACCTTCTCGGCATCAGACCAGATTTCCTTCATCTGGTTCGAGTTGAGGACCGGCTCAGCCAGATTTCTCAAATCGTCTACATGTTTGTACTTGAACTTGGTCTCTAGAATATGAGACGTATCTTTGATTCCTAGATACTCAATGTCGAGGTAGTAGTCTATTCGATCCAGGAGAGCCTTCACTATTCCAACCGTTCCTATATCGTGCGGGTTCCTGTCGAGAAAGCAGACATAGTCAGGTGTCTCCGCTGCAACATCTCCAAAGGTTATGATCTTGTCGGTCAAAACGTTCAACAATGCGTTTTGGCATTGAGCATTCAATCTCTGTATCTCATTCAGATACTTGAAAGGCGCGACTATCAACGGCCTGGGCGTTATCGCATTCGCTTTTCCCTCCAATGTTCGAGTGATACTTATGTTCCATAGAATATCGAATGTGGTCAACTCTTGGTGGCATCTGACAACTCCCAAGTCATCGCCGAAGAAAGTCTTGGCGGCTATCTCCACGAACGTGTTCTTTCCTGAGCCGTATCCGCCAGAAAGGAGAGTCTTCGAATTCCTTATGATAAGCGCACAAGTCAAGAATCTCTTCACGTCTTCATCCGATAGAAAAAGGTTGAAGACATCCTCTATGCCTCTTATATAGTCTTCTCGGTAGGTGAAACTCGGACTGTCTGTCACGTCCGTTCCCCTCTGACTGATATGTCTTAATAGCAACATTAATAATATCAGTATGCCTTAATATGTCTGACGGAAAATGCCCCTGATCAGCACAGGAATCTCCGGGTTTGACGAGAGCGTGGGCGGACTGCCCGATAGAAGCGTCATCCTTCTCTTAGGAGGAACTGGAACTGGGGCGGACCTTTTCGCTCAGCAATTCCTCTTCAATTCAGCCAAGAAAGGTTCAAGAATAGTATACATAACCATAGAGAAGCCTCCTAATGACGTAAGAGAAGAGCTCGCGTCGCTGGGTATGAATATCGCACCACTTGAATCTCTAAAGCCTCCGAGATGGCTTTTCATAGATGCATTTACGCCGAGAAGAACTCAGCGGCAAGCTTCAGTTAGCCTATTGACTACACTTACAGACGAACTGACCCAAAAGATTGAGGACTCCTACACTGTCATCGATTCTATCTCTTATCTCCTTTTGCGATACGATATCGTTGACGTTATGGATGGAATCGAACTTCTCCTTCATCTTTCAAGGGACAAAGGGGGAATTCACTTCCTCGTCATGAACCCGCACATGCACGACCCGAAGACTGTTCACACAATCTTGCATATTGTTGACGGCGCTCTTGAATTTCAAGCTGAAGAGAGAGGGCAAACCTACTTGAGAAGTCTTAGCCTTAGGAAGATGAAGAAGGCTTCCCATAAAATGAGGATAGTAGCCTTTCGTCTGACTGAAAAAGGGATTGTGTTCGAGTCTGAGACAAGGGTTGCTTAAGACTCTTTGATCAGCGCGTCGTGAAAAGATAGAATCAAATCTGCAGCCTTCTCTCGATCTTGTGAAGACATAAGTCCTCCGGGCAGAATCATATGTACGAAGACTTGGGTCTGATCTTGAGTTCCAGTAAAGTACACGTTAATAGTTTTCTTGTACGAATCGAAAGAGGTCGTCCAAATAGTTCCACCTTCAGCTACGAAACTCGCAAGCGAAGGTCTCTCCTTGGTTGTGAACTCAGTAGGTAAAACTACGTTCTTTGTCGAGAGACCTTTCTCCCGCCAGAAGCGCATTGCTTTTTCGAGAAACTCGCTTGATAGCATCTTCTTGACTATGAATGTTTCTGAAACAGTGGATCCGAAATAGATTTGTCGTTCTGATCTGTTGCGGCTTTCATCTCTCGTTGTCATTTATCTTCATCTAACCATTCTTTTCAGGCGCTACAGGATTGAGCCAACTATGTTCTTGAACCTCTCGAGAGCTTCAGAGACGTTTCTTCCTTCAACGCATCTGATTTTCCACGTTTGCATAAAAGACGCTGCAAAACTTCTCGCTTTTTGTGAGAGGCCAGGTATTGCGACTAAAACGCCTCCAGCAGGTTTTATGTCTATGAATTTCGCATAGAAAGCCAGTACAGGGGTTTCATCCACATCCTTGTCAGATTCAGCCAAGTCTATTGTAACGCTCCTACCGTCCTTCGTTGCCGTCATAGTGAAACTGTGTGAGACACCAGATGCACCGACCATCGATCCCAACAATTCGACTTTGAATCCTAGAGTCTCAAGCGCAGTCGTGAATAGCGGAATTCCGACCACGCTCTCAACCTCGTTGACGAGTCTCGGCTTCAGTGTATAAACATATACATCGTGAAAATAGGCTTCTTTCGCTGTAAACTCTATCTCACAATTGCGACACACAAACTTTTCGACAGCATATTCAAACTGCTTACTACAGGCTTTGCATCTATTGAATGTTCCCACAGGCCTGTAATCGACTCCTTCCTGACTCAAGTTCTGTTTGCATTTCGGGCATATCAACCGGTCTTCCGCCATGAAGTCCTCGTACTCGTGGACGGTTCCACAGTACAGATGTTCCAACAAGGTCTTAGATTCAAGATCGATCGATCCGCACGATGGGCATTTGAAACGTATAAAGACCCCTGAGTGTCGGCCACACGATGGGCAGCAGACGAACCTTTCATAAACTTTCTTTTCAAGTATTCCAACTGCTGCCAGCTCGTCCAGGAGATTAAGGGAAGATGTCGGTTCTCCCCCATCCACTATGCTCTCAACTGCTGGATATCTCGGTAGCCTTTCTGCGTCAAATATTGGCACCAAGTCTTTTACGCTTCCACCCAAGAACCCGCTAAGGAGAACTTGGACAGCTTTGTTCTCGTAGAGGCGATAGCGAAGTTTCTTAGCTGCGGCTTCATCTGTTTCAATTAGTCTCCTTAGGCTCTCCTCCGCTTCCCTCTTCTTCTTATTCAGTCGAGCCATCCTGACTTCATAGTCTTTCTTAGCGGTCTTACGCGCTGCATATTCTTTCCTAAGATTTGTCATTTCTCTATCGATCGCGGTAAGAGTCTGCAAAGGATCGGCCGTTGCTGTCACCAAGTTCACCATGTCATCGAGGTTTGTAGGCTCAAATTCAATGCGCTATACATAGATAAAAAGGCTCCACCATTGGCCTCTATACCTTGGTGACGGAGAACTTGTGAGTTCTTCAAAAGGGTAAAGTTATAGTATGCCTTCAAACATACTATAGCATACTATTATGAGCACGGTCGAGATTCAAGATGAGCACCTCATCAAAGGCACCTGCTGAGACGAAGACGGAACCTGCGGCTGTCTCGGAACCCACGCCAACCTCGGCTTTCAAGGAAGTCTACCCACTCAATGAACCATACTCATATGCAGCGATTTCGCGAGACCCCAATACAGGCGGGCTGAAGTACGTGGTTATTGAGCCGACGCTTCTTGACCAAGAGAAGAAGCATTTGGAGAAGATCAAGGGGCTTTTGATGGAAGAAGTGGATCTAGACCTGAAAGCAATTGAGACTCGTGAGAAAGCGGAGCAGTACTTGAGGAAGAAGATTGAACAGACAAGCCGTAGATACCGAATCAAGATGGAGAAAGAGACTCTTGACAAGCTAATGTACTATGTTAGCAGAGACTTTATTCACTTTGGCAAGATAGACCCGTTAATGCGAGATCATATGATCGAAGATATATCTTGCGACGGTGTCGGGATCCCGCTTTATATCTGGCATAGGGAGTACGAGTCGATTCCAACCAATGTTACGTTTGAAAGCCATCAAGAACTCAATTCGTTCGTTGTGAAGCTGGCTTACAGATCCGGCCGTCATATTTCAATCGCTCAACCGATAGTGGACGCTAGTCTAGCCGACGGAAGTCGAATCCAGTTGACCTACGGAAAAGAAGTCACGATGAGAGGAAGCACTTTCACGATTAGGAGGTTCAGAGCTGATCCTTTGACGATATCTGACTTGATATCGTTCAATACGCTTTCCTCTGACATGGCAGCTTATTTTTGGTATGCGATAGAGAAGAAAGCATCATTTCTGATGACGGGTGGAACAGCATCTGGTAAGACAACAACGCTCAACGCTCTGTCGATGTTCATCATGCCCGATTACAAGATAGTCTCAATCGAGGACACAGCAGAACTCAATCTACCTCACGAGAACTGGATCCCCTCCGTCGCCCGTATGGGCTTTGGATCTAACGAAGCTGAAATTTCGCTTTTCGATCTCTTGAAGGCAGCGATGAGGCAAAGATCAGACTACATTATCGTTGGCGAGGTGCGGGGGGAGGAAGCATATACACTCTTCCAAGCGATGGCAACTGGACATGGGGGGCTCTCATCAACTCATGCTGACTCGGTCGCAGCGTCCATAAAGAGACTTGAATCTGAGCCTATGAACATTCCAAGATCGCTTATCGTTACCCTAGACGCAATTGCCGTTCAGGCGAGAATCAGATTAGGTGACAAGACGGTAAGAAGGATCCTACACGTAGGTGAACTTGTCTCGTATGACTCTGCCTCAAAAGAGGTTGTGACAAATGATATCTATAAGTGGGATCCGAAGACGGACAGATTTCTCTATTCTGGGAGGAGTGGCGTCCTTGATAAAATCAGCGTAAGATTCGGCTTGGAGCTTGAGTCGATACTTGAGGAGATCAAGAGGAGGAAGACTGTTCTAGATTGGATGGTGAAAAGGGGAATTAGAAGACATGACGATGTTGCTGTTGTGATAAGAGATTACTACGCAAATCCTACGGCCAGCTATGAAAAAGCTCGGTTGGGGCTGATGGAATAGATTTGACTAAGAAGAAGAAAGGCAAGGATGCAGAGAGCGAAAGTTCAAGCCGTCACTTCTTTAGCCCATGGCTAGTGACGCAGAGGATTTTGGGCAGTAGTGTCAATCGCGTTCTGCCTCATTTTGAGGATTTTCACTCGAAACTTCTGAAGTCCGGAATGAAAGTGAGTTTCCCTGCGTATGTAAGCTTCGTTGTCTTTTCAAGTCTACTGGCGTTTTTGGGCGCGTTCTTTGCAATAACAATCCTCGGGGCAATTTTCAATGTCTTCGGAGTCATTCTTATAGCTATAGCCGGTGCGGTCGGTACTTTGCTTGGAGTCGCAACTTTTTCTTTTACATATTATTATCCGAGTTTGATCGCTGATTCAAGGAAAAGGCAACTAGATGAAGAGCTGCCATTTGCTGTGAGCCAGATGGGAGTCTTGGCCATCGCAGGCATTCCTCCTGAAAGAATCTTTCGCTCTCTAACGACAAGTAGCTACAAGTCAGCCGTTCGAGATCAAGCAAGAGACCTGGTGCGTGACATAGATCTGTTCGGTGCGGACTTTCTAAGCGCGGTCGAGTCGGCAAGGGAAAGATCGCCATCTAGACTATTTTATGATGTCTTGGACGGTTTTCTAGCAGCAGTTAGAACTGGAGGAGACCTTAAGAAGTATCTCTTATCATCTGTGCGCGGCCTAATGGAGACTCGCCGCATTCTAGCCAAACAGTTGATCGATACTCTCGGGATGTTAGCCGAGACGTACGTTTCTCTACTAGTGGTGTTCCCCATAACGCTCATGATCGTCTTTTCGGTCATCGCGATGCTGTCAGGCTCGCTGGGCGGAATAAGCGTCTTGACTATAATGATCTTGTTGACCTACGTCATTATCCCCGCGTTGGCTATCACAATGATACTACTCCTAGACGCAATAATACCCAAAGAGTGAGAATTTTGGTAAGGATTACTGACAAGGAAAAGAAGATAGTCTGGGCAATATCCGTGGCTCTAGGTCTCGCGATCGTTGGGTCAGCATTTGCAGTTACCTTCGTACTTGGGAGAGAATTGCCTCTGGCTTGGGATGACTTTCTGATAGTCGCAATAATGATCGCAATATTTCCCCCAGCTGCGGTCAATTACGTCGACCGTAGATGGAGAATCGCCTTAGACAATAATATCCCAAAGTTCTTGAGAGAGGTGGCGGACGCGAGCCGAACTGGACTGACACTCGTAAGAGCGATTGAAGTTTCCACTGAACGTAAATACGGCCCTTTAACTGACGAGTTGAAGAGGCTTGTCAGGCAGCTGAGTTGGGGAGCTACATTAGAGGATGCTTTACAGTCTTTCGCAGGTCGGGTCAATACTCGGTTGGCGAGGCGAACTGCCGTGTTGCTAACTGAGGTAAGCAGGGCGGGAGGAAACGTACAGGAGATAATGGACTCTCTTCAAAGACATGTGTCCGATCTGCAACTGATAGACAGGGAAAGGCGCGGGCAACTTAGACAGTACGTCGCGATAGTCTACGTGGCTGTGTTCATTCTCCTCTTCATAAACGTTATCTTGCTGAAAACCTTCTTCAGCCAGCTGGAGAGTCTTCAAG
>Ga0315306_10001533_pt1 | contig 11043 bp, 10 predicted proteins | sample TDP1_MG_FD_203803 | JGI IMG/M metagenome (GOLD analysis project Ga0315306, IMG submission 203803) | Freshwater sediment microbial communities from Lake Towuti, South Sulawesi, Indonesia - TDP1 | ecosystem: Environmental > Aquatic > Freshwater > Lake > Sediment | place: Indonesia: South Sulawesi... | reverse complement strand
AACCTCACAGCCTTCGTTCTGCTTTGAGAATACTGTTTTAGTGATTTTGAAGATAATATCTTTCTACTAAGTAGTTGAAGGAAGCCTAACAGATTTTGCCAGAAAGTTGATGATTTGAGCGATCTTCGCATTATACTCGGTGAGACTCCATCGACTGAGGAACTGATAATGCCACTCCTTTCGTCCACTGCACCAGCATCCGCTGTTGCCTGTAAAAGCGCAAGTTCCCTCTTGCCATTATGAGAATATGGAAGCCGAGATAAAATAGAAAAACTTGCTGCTAGCGCATATGCCCCCCAGTTAGACACACCGCTTACTATGAGATTAGTTGTCTTGGTTATATTCGCGATTCCCGCTTTACATGGACATCGGCAAACTTTACCATAGCGGACATAACGTCGTACCGTCGACCTGATTTTTCCCATGCCAATTTCATTCCCTCCATCGCCAATTCCAATAGTAGCAATACGAGCTTGCGATACAATTTTGAATAGGATATCTAAAGGTGCGGTAACAGATGAAATATCTTCACCCAACATATTATGGTATACATGTAACTTATTCCATCCACAACGTTCAACCGCGATGAGAGTTGAAGGACGAATAACGCGTAAGATATTTTCCGCCTCGACTTTGGCTTGTTCACGAGTTTGTGGAAAAATCCTGATGTTTATGTCTGTCAACTCCAATGTTTCAAAAACAGATCTAATTAAGGGAACTAAATGCCTATCTGTGAGGACCACTGTTCTAACTCCATATTTCTCAAGTTGTTCGGCTAAAATAGCTGCGCCAGGCGGACCATCTGTTTCCCCGCGCCCAGCCGAAATAATAGTGAAACCGGTTGCCAAGATTACCGGGCGTTTTGTTTGAACTGAATTACAAAGGGTTTCTGCAGCCTTCATACACGTTGGTCCGCCCTCGATTTTAGTTGCTGCCACATGAAGCTTATCCACGCCACGGCTGCCGACATCAACAGAGGTCAAATCATCAAGTTGCTTGAAAACATCTGAGCCTATTGTTGGCATACAATCTGCCGCCTTATTCCAGTACGTTTCTAGGAAGGCATATATATCGGAGCCCGTGAGTATTCGTTTCTCGCAACTATGGAGGCTTATTCAACGTGAGCGGAGTAAAAGAAACCAAGGTGCCAATCTGTAATTGGTGTGGCCACATGATCATAACTGGGGAGCGCGCAGTTAAATTCGCATGCCCAGGCTGTGGCGAAGTTACAATCTGGCGGTGTTGGAAATGCCGCCAATTTGGTCGCCCATATAAGTGCCCGAAATGCGGTTTCAAGGGACCATGATGGAGAGGCTAGCATGGCTAGGGTTGTAGCGACCATTAAGATCTTCCCTTCAGATGTCACCGTCGATTTGGAAAATTTAAAAAAAGAAGTGATGAAAAGCCTCCCTTCTGATGCTTCAGTTTATAGATTTGATGAAGAACCAATAGCCTTCGGTCTTGTCGCGTTGATTGCCCATATAGTCATCCCAGAAGAAAAAAGTGGCGAGTTAGACTTGGTTGAGGCAAAAATCAGAAAGATCAGCGATGTAAGTGAACTTGAGGTTATGATGGTTAGACGGATTTAGACGATTTGCCAATCCAATCTAAAGTTTAAATACGGCTGCGATAGTTCTCGACTTTGGACCACAATTCGCTTAACAAGCGCATAAGAAGGCTGCACATAACATTCATAAACATCATAATTAATTTGAAAAAGAGGATGCCTTATGACCAATGAGAAAGAAATCCAATTAAGAGTTTCAGAAGCTAGGCAGCGCGATGTAGGTCGGGGTAAAGCTAGGATCGACAATGAGGCTATGGAATCGCTCGGCATCTCCGCGGGTGATGTAATCGAGATTCGTGGAAAAAGGAGTACATCAGCCGTTGGATGGCCAGCCTATCCAGAGGATCAAGGTCAAGGCATAATTCGGATCGATGGATTGATCCGCAAAAATGCAGGAGTAGCCATTAACGAATTTGTAACAATCAAGAAAGCTGAAGTTAAAGAAGCCCAAAACATTGCCCTTGCCCCCCTAGACATGCGCCTAAACGTGGACGAAGATTTCACAAACTTCGTTAAGAGCCGTTTGACGGAGATTCCACTCGTTGAGGGCGATACAGTTTTTCTGACTATCCTTGGCAGTGCTATCCCCCTAATTGTAACACGGACCAGACCACATGGAGTGGTAAAAATCGCAGACGCAACTGCACTACAAGTTATGGGTGAACCAACGCCTGAGAAACGAGGAATCCCCAAAACCACTTATGAAGACATAGGAGGACTCCACGAGGAAATCCAGAGAATTCGGGAGATGGTAGAACTTCCATTACGACATCCGGAACTCTTCCAAAGGCTCGGTATCGAACCGCCTAAGGGAGTACTTCTCTACGGTCCACCGGGATGTGGAAAAACCCTTCTTGCAAAGGCTGTAGCAAATGAATCCGACGCTAACTTCTTCTCGATTAATGGACCAGAAATCATGAGCAAATTCTATGGGGAATCCGAGGCTAGGCTTCGTGAAATCTTTCAGAAAGCGCAAGAAAGTTCACCTAGCATAATCTTCATTGACGAAATCGACGCCATCGCTCCGAAACGAGAAGAGGTCACCGGAGAGGTTGAGCGACGGGTTGTAGCTCAACTCCTCGCTCTAATGGACGGGCTTGAAGCAAGAGGCAATGTGATCGTTGTCGGTGCAACCAATATGCAGGGAATCCTTGACCCAGCCCTCAGAAGACCTGGACGCTTTGACCGAGAAATTGAAATTGGAGTCCCGGGTAAGCATGGTAGATACGAAATTCTCCAAATTCACACCCGAGGAATGCCACTAGCACAGGACGTAGACCTCAAGAAACTATCAGAGGTCACACATGGATACACTGGAGCCGATCTAGCTGCGCTTTGCCGTGAGGCTGCCATGAAGGCTTTGCGCCGCTACCTGCCGGAAATTAATCTCGAAGAAGAACGAATTCCACCTCATATATTGGAGAAAATGGAAGTGAGAATGGAAGACTTTACAACCGCTTATCGAGAGATCACCCCCACTGCAATGCGAGAAGTATACATTGAGGTCCCCAGCATCCACTGGGATGACATCGGCGGTCTTGATGATGTCAAACAACAGCTCCAAGAAGCCGTCGAGTGGCCGTTGAAACGCCCTGGATTGTTCGAGCGGATGGGGATTAGACCGCCGAAAGGAATTCTTCTTTATGGTCCAACTGGATGCGGAAAAACCCTCTTGGCGAGGGCTGTAGCAACTGAGAGTGAAGCAAATTTTATCACTATTAAAGGCCCGGAGATTTTTAGCAAATGGGTTGGGGAATCGGAAAAAGCTATCCGCGAGGTTTTCAGAAAGGCTAGAATGGCGTCCCCAGCCGTTGTTTTCTTCGACGAATTTGATTCAATCGTTCCTAGGAGAGGACTTGGTTACGCGGATTCTGGAGTTACTGAACGAGTTATCAGCCAACTTCTAACCGAAATGGACGGAATCATAGCACTAGAAAATATCGTAGTTATTGCTGCAAGCAACAGACCCGACATTCTTGACCCAGCAGTACTTAGACCAGGAAGATATGACCGATTAATCTATGTTCCAGTACCTGACGAGAAGACAAGGCTCAAAATTTTCCAAATTTACACACGGAACATGCCCACAGCCAAAGACATCGATCTCACTACGCTTGCACGAAACACAAAAAACTATTCAGGTGCAGATATCGAAGCCTTATGTCGCGAAGCAGCGATGAATGCCCTTCGAAGGAATCCGGAGTCAAAAGAAGTTACGTTTGACGATTTCAAGAAAGCCTTAGAAAAAATAGGACCAAGTATTACTGCAGATATGGAAAGTTGGTATCAGAGTTTTACCCAACAGTACAAACGGGCAGAGAAAGCACCTTTGCCTCCACCTGTTGCTTAATTTTGTGATTATAAGGTGACAAATTTGCCACGATACCGGGAAGCACTTCCTGTACACACTATAATAGTCGAGTTGCTGGATAAAAACCAAGGAGCCTTAACAGATACAGAACTCTACAAGGCGTTAAAGGACTTATATGAAGATATAAACTACGAAGCTCTCAATAAATCGCTGATGAAGCTAGAAATCGAAGGCATAATTCAAGTAACTAGCCTAACTAAAGCAAAAAAACGTATTGAACTGATAAGAAAAACTTGGAAGAAAGAAGGAGCAAGCTAATTGGGAGTCGATCTCAAGGATATCGTCTCCCGAAGGGAAATCTCATTAGACCAACTGTCCGGCAAGACAATCGCTATCGATGCCTACAATACCCTCTACCAATTTCTCTCGATCATCCGCCAACAAGACGGCACTCCATTAATGGACAGACAGGGCCGAATTACTAGCCACCTCAGCGGCTTATTTTACCGGAATGCAAACCTTATGGAGAAAGAAATCAAACTGGCCTACGTCTTCGACGGTGAACCTCCTTCATTAAAAGAAATGGAGATTAAACGAAGAACCAAAGTTAAGGAAGAAGCCTTGATAAAATACGAAGAAGCCTTGAAGAGAGGGGCACTAGAGGAAGCAAAACGGTACGCCCAAGTAACTGCCCAACTAAAAGACTACATGGTCCAGGATGCCACACGCCTATTAGACTTAATGGGAATACCTTGGATTCAAGCACCTTCGGAAGGAGAAGCACAAGCAGCCCACATGGCTGCAAAAGGAGACGTATGGGCTGCCGCAAGCCAAGACTATGATTCATTGTTATTTGGAGCCCCAAGGCTTGTTCGCAACATTACGATCTCTGGAAAAAGGAAGTTGCCAAGAAGAGAGGTTTATATTGAAGTAGTCCCGGAAGTAGTTGAACTCAATCAAGTTCTCTCTGAGTTAAGCATTACCAGAGAGTTGCTTGTAGACATTGGAATATTGATTGGGACTGATTACAATCTTGGCGTTAAAGGGATTGGCCCAAAGACCGCACTCAAACTCGTAAAGGAACATAGAAGAATCGAAAAGATTTCGACTACAATCGAAGAAGCATACCACAATGTGAACCTAGATCAAATACGATTAATTTTCCTAAAGCCCACGATCACTGACGCTTACCAGCTTAAGTGGAAGCCACCTAACACTAGTGGAATAATAGATTTTCTTTGCTATGAAAGGGACTTTTCTGAGGACCGAGTACGTGTTGCTTTAGAAAAAGCTACTGCTGGAATTAAGGAAGCTAAAGGAAAAGTAACACTGGAAGGTTGGTTAAATTAGGTCTTCCAACCATATTCGCCGACCAACGGAACAAACGCGACACCACCTAGATTCTTGACTAAAGTTTTTCCGTCCAAACCTTTCTCAACCAATAGAAGACTCTGGAACAAGTGTAGTCCTCCTACAGGAATTACCAATAAACCGCCGGGCTTAAGTTGTTCAATTAGAGGGTCGGGAATATTGGGGGCTGCAGCCGTCACAAATACACGATCATATGGAGCCTCCAGCGGGTATCCCTTTGATCCATCCCCATAGCTCACGGTCACTCTACCACCGAAACCTGCCCGCTCTAAATTCTTCTGAGCAAACTCGACTAACTTAGAAACAACCTCAACCGTGTAAACGTGCCCTAATTCACGCGCTCCCTTCGGTGCAACAATCTCAGCCACCACGGCTGCATGATAGCCGCTTCCGGCTCCAACTTCCAAAACTTTATGGCCTGGCTCTAGTTTCAGCGCTTCGCACATCATTGCTACCATGTGAATTGCAGATATAGTCTGTCCATAGCCTATTGGCAAGGGAGTATCAATATACGCGTAATCCCGAAGATTTGGCGGAATGAACTCTTCACGTGGAACAGAGCGTATAGCTGAGATTACGGAGGGAGAACAAAGTATACCCTGCGCAACTAGCATGTCTACTACGCGTTCACGTTGCTCCTCGAAGCTTTTAGCCATGATCTTTCCAAACCGTTACTTAAAATTGGTCGGCTATAGTTTCAACATTATTGTGGCGAGGGTCTCTATATGAGGGTTGTCGAAGAAATTAGAGCGTTTGGTAACCCAAATATTCGAGCGACCCATCGAACAACACTCGAGATAACAACGGAGAATCAACTGACAGAGAAGGGAGACTGTATTGTTGCAGTTAAGGCTTCTAAGGGAGCATTCAACCTAAATCCCAAATTCAAACAGATAGCTAGCCGTGACGATGCCAATATTATTATGATTATGGAAGTTAACCACAAAAGGGAAGTCGTAAGAGGCTGTGGAAGCGCTAAGCTCACTTTGCGCCATCCACACGATCTAGTCGTTAGAAAAAGCAGTTATGTTTGCGATCGAACCCTTTGCATTCACTCGGATAAAGGAGCTTACGATCTTACACGCGAGTTTGTAGTAACGCTACAAGACCCAAGCCAAATGATCGTTATTACGTTAATTGCTGAGGTTAACGAATAATCGAATCTATAGCTACCTGCCACTCCCGAGGAGCAGTCGGCTTCACCAATCTTATCTTGGAAATAGTTTGCATTTTTCTACCGGATTTACTTACGGCTTCGATCAGCCGTAATCGCGCATTCTCTAACGGATTTGGTTCTGAAGCAAACTCATAAAAGTGAATAATACCTCCTTCGTGAGTCAATGCCTCACAAGCGACATCAATATATGCCATGGCTTCAGCAGGCAAATTCATGATTACGCGATTGGCAATTCCTCTTAATTTCTCTTTTATCAACTCCTTGGCATCTCCAAGCATCGGAAACACCTTATCCTGAACACCATTAGCTGCAATGTTCAACTTTAGATACTTCACTGCGTCGGGATTCATGTCAATGGCATAAACTCGAATGTTTCGACGTTTTTTCGCTATTAGAACCGAAAAAGGCCCAACTCCAGCGAACATGTCAATAACATTCTCGTTCTCTTGAACTTGCGAAGCTACGCGATCTCGCTCGTACGCAAGTCGCGGACTAAAGTAGACTTTGGCTAGATCCAGGTAGTAAACACATCCATGCTCTCGATAAGTTGTCTCCGTTTTTCGAACTCCAGCGATGACTGTGAGCTCGCGGGTTCGAAAAAGCCCTTGAACGCTACCTGCCTTTGCGACGACTGTCCGCACGTTTCTATGTAAGGTTAACATAGCCTCTCCAATCAGGTCTTTGTAGTTTTCCAGTTCTGGAGGAATTTCAAGAATCGCGATGTCCCCAACAATGTCGTAAGATCTCGGTAAACTCGAAACAAGATGAGGAGGAAGCGTTTCCCCAAGCAACGCAACTAAAGACTTAGGTCGTTTCACTACTGGTTCAAAATCTTCAACCGAAACAACTAGTTCCCTAAGTTCTCCTTTCAAACTAGCTATTTCTCTAGGGGTAGGCGCACGAAGCAACGGGATAAGCACGTGTTCTCCAACACGTCGAATCGCTAGGTTATTATCAACCAAATCCAAGGCTTTCGATGCCAAAATCGCGGCTTCTGCTAATCTTTTTGGAACAGATAAGCACGTTGAGTGTGGCATTCGCCCACCCGCATGGATAAATAAAACGGGAGATTATTCCTCGATAAGGCTTTTTCCAGCTACCTTCGAAAGACTCTCCTCGCCGCATCTCTCGTAGAGCCCCTTCCTGCCAATATGCTGGAGGCCTCCTAAACAAAATGCTTTAGGCATTTATTCCTCGAAAATGATCTTCTTGCCAGCCTCCTCTGGTAATTCAGCCTCAGGATATTTTTCGTAAAGCTCTCGCCTTCTGGCTTCAAGCATCTCAATAGGGCGCCCGAGATACTCCGCTGCTGTTATAACCTTCACTCCTTTATCTCTCGCGACATCGTAAACAGGCTTAATCCTTGATTTATACTGAAGATCACGCATAAAATGATGCTCTGGCATGATAGTATGCACCGGCGTTTCTTGAATGATCCTAACTATGTTTTCAATCGATATCTGTAGACTCTTCCATGAGTAGCGAAATCCGAGCATATAGGTCATGGGTCCGTCCAAGATGACAATATCTGGCTTTTCGTCCAGTATGAATTGAGTTTGGTCAGGCAAGGATGGACCTTCCACGTCAGATGTGAAAAGAATTTTCTCTCCACCACAGCTAATACTCACCTCGGTGACGTACCCTAACCTTGGATTAGTGCCATGGCATACTGGGTTAGAGAATTTTATCTTCGTTTTTCCATGATGAAATTCCTTTCCATCCGAACATTCTAAGTGCTTCGGACGACCCCTTATGTCGCTTAAAAAGTAGGAGGCCCTTTCCTTCTGAGAAAAATTGATCCGCTCTGTTGGATGTTTGATGTAGAGGACCTTACCTTCATAAAGCTCCGTTGCATCAACCGTGTGATGATCGTAGTGGTAATGCGTAATTATGACGGCATCAGCCTTCCCCGCGTATTTCTCAATTTTACTGAAATGATCCTCCAACCTTTGCCATTCAAAAGCGTGAGGAGGAAGCCCATATCTTGATGGACCTAAAGCAACACCGGGATCCACGAGGATTTTGCAATCATCTGTTTCGACGAAGATACACATACTTCTTGTGCCAAGACTATCAAATGCTATTGGAACAACTTTCATGTTTTTACCCCATTCCTAACCAGCCCGTAAAAGTACGGCTCACTCCCTCCGGGGTAAAAATTTCTCTTATTGACTCTTACAATGAGCCCCCTTCTCATTAGTCTATAAAAGTAATCTTGGACAGCAGACCTCTTTAAGTCTGTCAATTGAAGAACATCGTTTATCGTAAATTTATTCTGAAAACTCCTCATGATCGATAGCATCTCTTGGCGACGTTCCCCTCTAGTTAGGCGGAACCTCTGCTTTTTCTTTAGAAAATTTATTGCTCTGGAAAGTTTATAACTCGTCTCAATACCAACATCTTCGACCACTTTGGAAAGGCAGTACGTTCTCGTGTACACTTCCCAAACAACATGATGCCCATACTTGCCCTCATAAATTTCAGATACTCGGGGATTTGTTGTTTTTATGCCAAGCCTTCGAAAAAGATATCGATAGCCTTTTAACAATTTTGGGACTTTGTGAACCGATGCTACAACCTGTCTTATACAAATTTGACCATCGTGCGTCACACATCCTTCGTTAGTTATGACCCTTCGTAAAAAAGCGGAAATTACTTCATCTGGGGCTCTCATTACAACCAGAGGCAACGATGGATTTAAGATAGTCCTATCCCCCTTAGGAATACTTAGCTTGTCAAGGAATAGACTCAAAATTTTCGAATAATTAACTTCAAAACACTTAGTCCTAGTCCTAAGTCGAACCCTGTAATAGATTCTACTAGATTTACGAGCACAGTTTAATTGTCTTAAAATACCTTGGGGGTTGTCTCCCTCCACTTTAATTGTCAGCTCTCCCTTCGCAAAGAGTCTATTCACAGTTCGAAGGTTGTGGGCTATCTGCGTTGCATCAGAATTGGTATAGATGACTTGACCATCAGATTGGTAAGATCCATCAGTGAAGATGTCACCCAAGAGTTCCCCGCCTTCGACGGTCCAGAAATCCACAGGAAAGCACAATTCGTTACGTTTGTGGAAACGAACAAGCGTTCTTTTTGGAAAATTAGATAGCTTAAATCTATGCTTAATTTTGTTCGTATCCACATAAGTTGCCATAGACCGTGTTCCTAAACTGTCAAATGCAAGGGGCTTGACGTTCATTAACATTACCAACAAAATAGAGCATTATGCTTCCGCTTACTTAAGCAGGAGCAGTCTATGCTTGATCCTAAGCTTCCCAGTCTAGAAGTCTTTTTTCTCCCTCAATTTTCTTGATGTCAGTTATATCTTGTGTTACTTCCATTGTTCCCAAGTATTTTCCATTTTTGTCTCTCACTGCAAAATATCTGATGTGGATTAGGCGGTTGTTCATCGTAATCCAGAATTCAGCCGCGTCTTTTTTGCCCGTTTTGAAAGACTCAAGAATCTTATTTACTATGTGAACGCTTTTCTGCGGATGACATAATTGCACTTTTCTTCCAATGACGGCCTTTGTCCGAACGAAAATTCTTTTCTCAGCCTTGTTGAAGTATTTTACAGTGTCTTCTTTATCGACGAAGGTTATATCTACTGGAAGCGTGTTTAGAACAGCTTCAACGTCCTCTTTTGAAAGGGTTCCTGCTTCAAACTGTAAAATCCCCTCAGGTATAACTAGGGCTTCAGCTTTTTGTTTTTCAATCTCTTTGACCTCGGGTATTGCAATTAAATGCTTTGGCGTGAAGCTGCAGTATCCGATTTCATCAAATTCTCTTCTGGCGTCTCTCCATTCTTGCTCTGTGACCACTTGCAGAGCCGTGGGGTAAAGTATGGTATTTTCCTTAAAAATATGGCTTGAAAGAATGCTGTTTAAAGAAACAGCGGTTTCACCAAGTTGCTTTTTAAAGTCTTGGAAGCTTATGGCATTGTAATTTTCAGTTAGATTGTAGAGCTGTTTCTTTTTATCTCTTAGCTGGTTGTGTTCCATCCACATTATTGCAGGAGGTTCTATGATTCTATGTTTCTCGAGAGTGGGAAAAAGTACATTTTCTTCTCGCAAATAGTGATTTTCTGCGTCTAAGAAGTCTTCTGCTATTCGCTTCAGTTGTATTATGTCCTCGCTAACATACCTTACATCTTCTGCTTGCTGGACACTATTCACCATGGTGTTAAGTTTTTCTAGGAGTTGTAGGAGAATTTTGTGTTCTTCCATGAGGATGCCGAGTGGATGTTCAGGAGGAACTTTTAGCTGTTGTTTTTCCAACTGCTCACTAAAAACGGCTAAATGAACATCGCATAACCTTTGAAGTTCTTCTCTGGGCATTCCTTCATTTACAAGCTCTTGCTCAATCTTGGCAATTTCTTCAGAGCTTACGCCCTCTAAAAATTGTTTAAACCTCTCTTTAACTTCCTGAGGGGGAATCCCAGCATGCAACTGCGAAATTATCTCCCTCAACATTCTCTTCTGATTCTCAGCCATTTCACTCATCAATGTTCCTCCTTAATCTTCCAAGCAAGATTCTTGCCAAATTCTATTATTTGTTTAGTGTCGTTTTCAGATGGCGGGCCCGGGGGGATTTGAACCCCCGACCACCCGGTTAAGA
>Ga0315306_10001531_pt1 | contig 11044 bp, 10 predicted proteins | sample TDP1_MG_FD_203803 | JGI IMG/M metagenome (GOLD analysis project Ga0315306, IMG submission 203803) | Freshwater sediment microbial communities from Lake Towuti, South Sulawesi, Indonesia - TDP1 | ecosystem: Environmental > Aquatic > Freshwater > Lake > Sediment | place: Indonesia: South Sulawesi... | reverse complement strand
TCCCTTGGCTGGTGAAAAGGGTTCCGTTTCTGGCGTTTCTCGTGGGAAGAACGCAGTCAAAAACGTCCATCCCCCTTTCCACGGCTTCCAAGATGTCCTCGATATAGCCGATGCCCATTAGGTATCGCGGCTTATCCTTGGGAAGCAGAGCATCGGATTTCTCCAGGATCTCCAAAAGCTGGGATTTCGGCTCTCCGATACCCAAACCTCCCAAAGCATAGCCCTGAAAATCGACCTCCAGCAGGTCTTCGATGCTCCTCTTTCTCAAATTCCAGAAAACACTTCCTTGACTGATTCCCCAGAGAAGCTGAGAAGAATTCTGGCTGAGAATATAATTTTTGGAGCGGCGGGCCCAGTGCGTGGTCAAATCTACTGCTTCTCTCATATTTTCTTCTGATGAGGGAAAAGGGAGGAATCGGTCGAGGGGCATGATGATATCTGTCCCGAGCCTTATCTGGATATCCATGACATCTTCGGGAGAAAGAAAAATTCTTGTTCCGTCGAGATGAGAGGTGAATTCCACCTTCTCTTTTTGCACTTTGACCAATGGAGAAAGGCTATATATCTGGAATCCTCCGCTGTCAGAGAGAATAGGCCTCTGCCAAGAGATAAAGGAATGAATCCCGCCCAGCTTACAGATTGTCTCCAAGCCCGGCCTGAGATAGAGGTGGTAAGAGTTGACAAGGATGAGCTGTGCGCCCAGCTCTTGAAGCAGGCTGTGGGGAAGTCCTTTGACAGTGCCTTGGCTGGCCACAGGAGCGAAGGCCGGAGTTTCCACAGTCCCATGAGAAGTGTGAATGGCGCCTGCCCGCGCAGAAGAATGGCTGTCGCAGGCTTGGACCTCAAAATTTTTTTTCATAAGAGAAATTTATTTAGAAAATCGGAAATAGATGACATCTCCATCTTGGACAAGATAGTCCTTTCCCTCCAGACGGACGGCAGCCTTTTCTTTGGCCGTTTGAAATGAGCCCTGCTGGAGAAGTTCCTCCCAGGGAATGACTTCAGCCCGAATAAAGCCTTTCTCCAGGTCGGAATGGATTGAGCCTGCTGCTTTCAGGGCAGCTGTGTTTTGAGGAATTGTCCAGGCCTTGACTTCATCCTTGCCGATGGTAAAAAAGGTGATTGCCTTGAGCAGGTCGTAGGCAACTTTTAAAAACTTCTCAGCGCTCAGCTTTTTCAAGCCGTACTCAGAAAGAAAAGCTTCGATTTCTTCCTTTTCTAATTCCAGAATTTCCATTTCAATCTTGCCGCAGAAAGCCAGGACCGCGATTCCTTTTTTTTGGCAGGCATAGATCTCCTCCGGGTTTTCAATGAGGAGAATATCTTTTTCGTCGACATTGACCATGTGGATGAGCGGCTTCTGACTGAGAAAAGCGAAACTGCGGATAAGTTTTTCTTCTTGGAGGGCAAGGGAAATTTCCCGTATCGCAATTCCTTCCTCAAGGCCTGAGTGGAGACGCTCGAGGAGCTCTTTTTCCTTTTCTCCCTCCGGGCTTTTTGAGCTTTTCAATTCTTTCTCCAATTTCTCAAGCCTTGACTCTATGGAGAGCATATCGACCAGGACAAGCTCCTCTTCCATGGAGAGAATTTCATCCTTGGGGTTGATTTTTCCTTTTGGATGGGGAATTTTAGCCTCGAAGAATCCCCTCACCACATGGCCAAGTCCATCGGCCCGGCGAAGATAATCAAGGTAAGAACTGCTTTTGACATCACCATAGGCGATTCCGGCAAGGTCGATGAACTCAATCGTGGCCGGAATCTTTTTTTTCTCAGGATAAAGGGACCAGATCTTATCCAGTCGCGGGTCAGGAACAGGGCATGTTCTTCGGTTGAGCTCTTTTTTTCCATCTTCATAGGATTTGACATCGATTTTCGCGCCGGTCAAAAGGTTAAAAAGAGTTGTCTTTCCTGTCTTTGGATAGCCGAAGAGAGCGACGTTCATGATTAAAGTATAGCTTAAATTAGAATATTAAACACGCTGCTCCTTCCATGATGCTCCAGTAAAGCTCTTGGCTGTCTTTCTTGCTCTTCAAGACGACCTCGATAGAGGTCAACGGCCTCTTCTTTAAGGAAAACCATATCTTTTTCAGAGGAGGGAATGTGAACCATTTGAAATGATACCAAATGCTGCGCAGCTTGGAGAAGAAGCTTCTTGATTGGGGTCTCAGAAAGATATAAATGCAGCCTTCCATGGCAAGAGTGTAGGTTGCGGGCATGTCATTCAGCTCTAAAGTTGTCAGCTTGAATTCGCCATCTTCGGTGTAGCTCCCCGGCTTTATGTTCTTTCTTTTTGGAGGAAACAGAGTGCTTTTCTTCAAGAGGGGAATGGGCCTGGCCGGAGGCGAATTTCCAAAATATCTTATTTTTTTAATTTCCCATTCTTTGAGCGCAATTCCCCTTGCTTTTAAGGATATTTTCTTATCCTTGATATGGAAAACGAAATAAACTTGAGGCTTTTGAGCCAGGGCGAGTTCTGCCTCCAGGAGCTGGGTTTGTTTGATGAGGTTTGTATTTTCACTCCAGAGGAAATTTGTAGCTATGGATAGAATAATGAGGAGCTGAATTGATTTTGAAAGCACTTTTAAAAAATAAAAACCTTTGTTCCAATCGATGAAGCCGAGTAGAGGACTTTTAAGTCCTCGTCCCCGACTCTTATGCAGCCGTGGGTGACGTTCTTACCCAGAAGCCTGGTGTAGAGAGTTCCATGGATAAAATAGCTGTCGCCAAAGCCTAGGGCATAATCCCCAAGCATGCCTCCTTCTATCCTGTCCTCTTTCTCTTTTGGTATTTTCTCTCCTTCTTCGATAAAGGCCCAGTCGGGCTTGAGCCAGTAAGGGTCTACGAGCTTTGACTTCACTTCAAACACTCCCATTGGAGTGTCGAACACCCATCTTCTTTTGCCATCGGGCTCTTCAAGGATATTGCCGCTTCCGCAAGAGATGACAGCTTCTCGAGTCGTGTCTGGACCTTTTTTCAGGTAGAGAATATTGTTAGCTGAATCGATGACGATATAGAATCCCGCGGGAGAAAGCCTCTCGATCCTTTTTTTCAGAATTCTGTTTTTTGTTTGAATAATTCTTAGGTCCCCTTTTTCCAGACCAGCCTCAGCAGAGTCTTTCTTCCACTCGGCAGCACTTTTTCCGCCGAGGTAATATCCAACTCCTTCTAAAACTAAAAGAACAAAAATGATTGAACTAATGACGATGATTGGGATTAAATGCTGCCTTTTTAAAAACATCTTTCAGAGACCTTTCCTCGTTATCGGGAGTTTCGCCGGGCTACTAAGAGCACGGACTATGGTCACTGGAGTTCCAAGATCGACTATATCAAAAATTTTATTTATGTCTTTATTCTCAAGGGAGATACAGCCATCAGTCAGAGATTCGTTGCCCCCGCCGTGGATTTCTATCGAGTCTCCTATGCTGGCTCCTTCGGGCACGAGTCCTTTCATTTTTGCCGAGCTGAATTCTTCTAAATCTTCCTGACTGGGGTAGCTTAGCAAAAGTGCTTTATGATATCGTCTTGAGGGCAGTTTTTTTGTGATTCGATACTTGCCTTCAGGAATGGCAAAATCGCCGGAATGAAGCTTATCGGATAATCCATTGCGCGAGAGACCAATCAAGTATGTCCCGACCGCTTTGCCTTTTTTATAGACAGTCAACTTCCGGTCAAGCTTGTCAATAATAATGACAACAATATTGTTTTTTGTTGATTCAGATATTGTCTCATTCACCCATCTCTTCCAAGTTCTTATGGCACGCTCATTGACATATCGGGCCAGGAAAGACCTGACTGTTTCTTCTGCTTTCTCGATATAAGGGGATATGTCATTCAACTTTTCCTCGGCTGCAATAAGATTTCCCTCCTGCTTCATGAAACCTACCTCGCTCATAAGCAATTCTGCGCTGATGATAGCAGACCTTGCCACCAGGGTTTCCTTTGCTATCAGGCTTAATTTCTTGACGGCATCGATTCTATTCTTAAGGCTAGCCAGCTGGCTCATAATTTTATTGGATTTTATTTCCTTTTCTATCTCGACTTTTTGTGAAAGCTTTGCCCCTTCATCAAGGACATTCTTGAAAGCAAGCCGGACAGGCTTGTATTTCCTGAACCAGATGAACTTTCTCTTTTCCTTGATGAGCTTATTTTTCGCTTGCCTGTAAGACTCCTTATATTTCAGATAGTCTTCAGAGGCATAGAATGCTGAGCCCACCCTCCAGAGGTTGCTTTCTTGAGTCTCTGTCTCTTTAACCTCGGAAGGGACTGGCGGCGCTTTGCATCCGGATGCTGACAGGCTTAGGAGAAGAAGAATAGCAATCAGCCAGTTCCGCATCATTAGAAAAGGCTGACAGGCTATTTCTTTCTTCCCTTCACTTTTTCAATGGCTTTCTTTATCTGGTCTGATATTCCAGCGGCCTTTTCCTTGATGGCTTTGGCTTTATCGGCTGCTCCGTAATAATCCTCGGCGTCGATCGCTTTCTGAACTTCTAGAAGAGATCCTTCAAGAGCTTTTAAATCAGCAGTGAAAGCTTCTATGTCAGCTCTAGTCCCTTTCCCTTTTGGAGCTTTCTTCAGATATGCTTTGGCCTCTGCCACGGCTGCCGCAGCCTCGGGCTGAGCGGCAAGAGCCGCTTTCTTGGCTTCCTCTTTTCTCTGAGCAATGGTAGGCACAAGATTATCTGCTTCAGTTTTCACATTTGCGAGCATTTCTTTGGCTTTGCCGTACCCCTTGAATAACTTCTTGCTCTGAGCGGTGACCTCATCCAAAGCGGCTGTCAAGTCATCATTCAGCTTTTTGAATTCATCCTTGGCATAGATTTCTGCTCCTGCTTTTTTTACAGTTTCCACAGCGGATTTGGCGTTGTCCATTTCCTGTGTAGGCTGCTTAGCGCAAGCGGCGAAGAAAAAGGTGATCAGCAATCCTAGTGTGATGACCCGGAATAAAGATTTCATGTAAACCTCCTTTTATTAAGCGCTCTTTTATTTATTATCGTTTTCTTTGAATTCAGAGCCGGATTTGCTTCGCTTATTTCTTTTTCACTTTGAGCTGAACTGATATTCATTTGAGTGGTTTAATGCGGAAAGAAAGAGGATAACAAAAGTCGATAATTTTTGCTTTGAATATTTTTGATATGTAATTGAATTTAATCATCTTAAACGAGTTTATTCTCTGCTCTAAATCTCATCTATTTTAAATCAAAAAAAGCAATTGTCAAGTTTGCCTCATTATGGATCAGGCTGGGTGTCTCGAAGACACGCCGCTTTTATCCCAGCGAGTCAAAAGCGGCTCGATTCCAGGCTTCGCTCTCCTCTCCCTTCGGTCGAGGAACCATGCCCGCTCAGCCTTCCATACGGTCTTCTCGACACCCAGCCCGATCCTCTTCATACCACGGATTTGCGGATACTTTCTCATTCATTAACATGCTTGATTATTTGGTCAGGTAAACTATAATAATAAGCTTGCTGGAATCCTGATGAAGAAATCGAAAGCAATCTTTTTTCTCCTTCGTATCCCTTTTCTGACCGTTAGTCTCGGAGCTGTTCTCCTGGGGACAGCTTTTGCCTGGTGGCAGACGCGGAAGTTTGAGCCGGTTTTATTTTTCTTAGCTCTGGCCGGAGCCTGTGCTCTTCATATTGCCTGCAATGTGGCCAACGATTATTTTGACTTCAAGAGCGGCAATGATGCCTTAAACCGTTTTGGCCTGGTTCCTTTTTCAGGGGGAAGCCGGATGGTTTTGAATGGCTTTGTCAAGCCCGGAGAAGCTTTGGCCATTTCCATCCTTTTTGCCCTTTTCGGTTCGGCCATCGGACTCTATCTCAACGCTGTTTCAAAAGGAAATCTCATCCTGTTCATCGGAATTGCCGCCCTCTTTTTTGTTTTTAACTACAACGGCTTTCCTCTGAAATTAGTCAATAAGGGTTTGGGAGAAGTTGCTATCTTCTTGGCTTGGGGACCTCTGATGGTTTTGGGGTCCTATTATGTTCAGGCCAAAAGCATCCCTTCTTTATGGGCTCTGATTGTGACTTTTCCATCCGGCATCTTGACCACTTTGGTCCTGCTGATAAATGAGTTTGCCGATAAGGAGGCGGATTTGCGGACAGGAAGAAAAACTTGGGTTATTCTTTTCGGATACAAGAAAAGCCTGCTCGTCTATCTGGCTCTGGGTTTAAGCTGTTATCTCATTGTCTTGTGCGGAGTTCTTTTTGGGGGCTGGCCTCTATGGTCATTGCTGGTCTTTGTCACTCTCCCTCTGGCTCTCACGGCTTACAGCGTCGGCCTGAGGAACATGGGAGACTGGCCCAGGTTTCTTCCGGCTGTCAAGAATACCATCTTTATGAATTTTGCTTTTTTGGTTATACTGAGTATTGCTTTTGCGGTTTAAAATGAAAAAAGAAAAGAAAGAAGAAAAAAAAGAGCAGAAAAAGAGCGGTTTTCGTGAGATCTTCGAGCTCATCGCCGAAACGGCTGTCTTTGTCTTTTTCGTCATGACCTTTGTTGTCCAGGCTTTTCAAATCCCCACCGGTTCTATGGAACCGACACTGCTCATCGGTGATTTTCTTCTGGTCAACAAGTTTGTCTATGCCCATACAATTAGCCGAGTGGAAGGAAAAATACTTCCCAGAAAAAAAATTGAAAGACAGGACATCATTGTCTTTAAGTGGCCCCAAGATTTGAAGATGGATTTTGTCAAGAGGGTCATTGCCTTGGAAGGTGAGAAGATTGAGATAAAGGACAGGCAGGTCTATATCAATGATAAGCCGATTCCTGAGCCGTATAAGGTTCACATCGAAAGCCAGCTCTCCTCGCGAGACAATTATTATTATTATGATGACACGATAAGGGGCAATTTCAGTCCGGTGGTTGTCCCTCCAGGGCATTGTTTCGCCATGGGAGACAATCGAGACAGCAGCGAGGACAGCCGCAAGTGGGGTTTTCTTCCCCTTGACAACATAAAGGGAAAGCCCTGGCTCGTTTATTTTTCTTATAAAGCTGAAAGGGAGGCCTATAAAAAGACATCGGTCGCGGATAGATTGAAAAAGCTGGCCATGTTTATCCCCAAGGCGAGATGGAAACGAATCTTATTGGTCATTAAATAGAGTAGCTCCTCAAGCGAAGCTTCAGATCCAAAAATCAAATTTCAGCTGTTGACCGCTTTTCTGGATTCGAATAAGATAAAAAAAAGTGAAATATCATTTTATCGCTCTGTTAACTGATTTCGGGCAAGATGATTTTTTTGTGGCTTCTCTCAAAGCCGTCATCGCCAAAATTAATCCTTCAGCCCGAATCATCGATGTCACTCATCGCGTTCCCTCTTTTAACCTTAGGGCTGCGGGCTTCATTCTCTTTTCTTGCTACAGATATTTTCCCGCCGGAACAATTTTTTTGACCGTTGTCGACCCAGGGGTTGGCTCTTCGCGGAGAATCATTTTAGCTGAGACAAAAGACTATTTTTTCATTGCCCCGGATAACGGAGTTTTGAGCTGGATTCTGGAAGAAGAGGATGAGGTGCGGTTGAGAGAGCTGAAGAATAAAAAATATTTTCTTCCCGAATCAAGCCGGACTTTTGAGGGGCGGGACAAGATGGCGCCTGCCGCTGCTTGGCTTTCAAAGGGTGTTCCAAGCATTGAATTCGGGCCTCCGCTTTCCATGTTCAAGAAATTCACGATTCAAAAACCTATGCTCAGGAGAAAAGAAATAGTTGGTCATGTGGTCTACACAGATAAATTTGGTAATTTAATAACCGACATTCCGGCCAAGATGCTTGACCTTCTTCGTAAGCAAAGCGGGAAACGCAGCCTTATCCTCTTCAGAGGAAAAAAGAAGGTTGCGGCCATCAAGCAGAGCTATTCGGACGTAAAAAAAGGAGAATCCCTTTTTCTAATCGGCAGCTTGGGAGAGATTGAGATTGCGGTTCGAGAAGATTCGGCGTCACGGAAGCTAAGAATAAAGAATGGAGATACGGTCAAGATCAGCGCCCGGAGCAGGAAATGACTCTGGTCAAATGGGGTCAGTGATGGATTATTTTGAAGGAACGATTGAACAAATCATCTATTACAGTCCTGAAACGGGCTACACTGTCTGCAAGCTTTGCCTCGAAGACGGGCAATCAATGACGATTGTCGGCTCTTTTCCTCCCTTATCTCCAGGAGAAGTGCTGAGAGTCGAGGGCAAGTGGGAGCTCAATCCTCGCTTTGGGCAGCAGTTCAAGGTTGAAAACTTTCTTCCTATCCTCCCTTCTTCTGTCAAGGGAATCGAGAAGTTCCTTTCCTCTGGACTGATCAAAGGCGTGGGGCCAGTGCTCGCCCAGAGAATTATCAAGAAATTCAGAGCAGAGACCATAGAAATTATATCGAAAAGCCCAGAGAGATTGCTCGAGGTTGAAGGAATCGGCCATGTCAAATTAAAAGAGATCAAGAAATCCTGGGCCGAGCATGAGAATATAAGAGAGCTGATCATCTTCCTCCAGGAGCACAATATTTCCACCAACCTGGCGACAAAAATCTACCGTCAGTATGGAGAGAAGTCTTTCCATATCCTAAAGAAAAATCCCTATCAGGTCTGCCTGGACATCTGGGGAGTCGGCTTCAAGACAGCTGACCAGATGGCCTTGAAGCTGGGAGTGAGTCCTTCCTCCCCGGAAAGGATAAAAGCATTTATCCGCTATCTTTTGGAAAAAGATACTGAGCAGGGTCATGTTTTTTCCCTTCAGAGCGAATTAGAGAAGAACTGCCTGAAGGAGCTTGAAGTCGAAGAGGAGAAAGTCAAAGAGGCCATCGCCCAGCTCAAAAAAGATAAGTTAGTTGTCGCCGAGAAGGTCAATTCGGAGATAAGCGTTTATCTTCCTTTTTTCCACAAGGCGGAGGAGGAGATTGTCAGCTCGATTCATAATCTTGTCTCTTTGCCTATCGCCGTCCCGGATTTTGATCTAGACAAAGCCGTTACTCATGTCGAGGAGGAATTGAGCCTTCGCTTTTCGACGATGCAGAGGCAGGCCATAAAAGAATGCTTTACCAAGAAAATTCTGGTCATAACCGGCGGCCCTGGAACAGGAAAGACGACAATCGTCAGAGCCGTTGTCGATCTCTTCGAGAAATGGGGGAAGGGCGTGTTGCTGGCAGCGCCGACAGGAAGAGCAGCCAAAAGGCTGAGCGAAGCGACGGGAAAAGAAGCCAAGACGATTCATCGGACGTTGGAATACAACCCGAGGCTGGGAACTTTCAGACGCAACGAGAGGCATCCCCTTGCTGCCGATGCCTTGATCATCGATGAGTTTTCGATGGTCGACCTGCCGCTCATGTACCATCTGATAAGGGCTGTTCCGTTCTGGATGCGCCTCATCCTCGTCGGCGACAAGGACCAGCTTCCTTCTGTAGGACCCGGGAATCTGCTTCAGGATATCATTGAATCAGGGACAGTCGAAGTGGTGAGGCTGGACGAGATATTCCGCCAGGAAAAAGATAGCTTAATCGTCCTCAATGCCCATCGCGTCAACCGCGGCGAGCCTTTGATCTATCCAGACAGGGAAGCGAAGGAGTCCGATTTTTATTTCATCCATCAAGAAGATGAAGAGAAGGTTTTCAAGACAATCATGACTCTCTGCACTTTCCGCATACCAGAGAGGTTTCACCTCAACCCCCTCTCTCCGCAGATTCAGGTCATAAGCCCGATGTACAGAGGACTTGCCGGAGTGGATAACCTGAACACAGAGCTGCAAAAAAAGCTCAACCCGTTCCAGGAAGGGCTTAAATTCGGAAATCGTGAGATTCGGATTCATGATAAAGTGATGCAGATCCGGAACAATTATGAGAAAGAAGTCTTCAACGGCGATATCGGCCTGGTCACCCACATCGATCGGCAGGCGTACAGAGTCTTTGTCGATTTTGAAGGAAAGCTGGTTATCTATGACAGGGATGAGATGGATGACATCACTTTGGCCTATGCGGTCTCTGTTCACAAGGCTCAGGGCAGCGAGTACCAGGCCGTGGTCATGCCTCTTCTGACTCAGCATTACATCATGCTCCAGAGAAATCTCTTCTACACAGCGCTCACCCGGGCGAAGAAATTGAGCGTCATCGTCGGTTCTTACAAGGCACTGCATATCGCCATCAAAAACGACAAGCCGGTCAAAAGGAACTGCCTGGTCAAAGAGAAACTCATCGAATTGTCCCGTGGTAAATCATAAAAGGGGAATGTCCCCTTTTTTGAAAAAGTGTCGACTTAGAAGCAGAGTTTTTGTTAAAATTTATATAAATTTTTTTGCGGAGAGAGTGCGCCTGTAGCTCAGTTTGGATAGAGCAAGGGATTCCTAATCCCTGTGTCGGGAGTTCGAGTCTCCCCAGGCGCACTTGATTTTCCCTGGAAAATCATCAATTTTTGACTTTTTGAAGATTTATGTTATATTTTTTCATCTATTGAAAAAATGATTTTAGCCTTTTTTTTGACGATCATTCAGCATAAATTACCTTAAAAATTGGAGGAGTGAATGGAGGCTAAGTGGTCAGAAAAAAGAGCGCATAAAAGATTCAAGATTCCTGGAGCTTCGGTCAGCGTCAAGCTCGAGAAATTTTTCTTCTCCCCAAAAAGATACGTCGAAGAGTTTTACCCGGTGATCGAGATCAGCCGCGGTGGAATTCGTTTTGTGGGACAAAGACTGATTTCAACAGCGAGCAAAGTTTCGCTGAAGATTGCTATTCCTGAGCAGGAATATCCTTTGGTTCTTAAAGGAAGGATAAGATGGTCATCCACAAGCCCTGTGGCAAATTACAAGTATCAGTTTGGAGTTCAGTTCAATCCTTATGGCAAAAAAAAGGGCTTCAATGACCCAGAAATCTTGGAAAAGATTATCATGTTGGAGAAGAGATTTCAGTCAGACGATAATAAATCTTCCACTCACTGATAGCTGAGTGCACTTATTAAAAAGCGTTTTTGAGCTGAAGAGAGATTGCTTTTTTTCCGCTTTGGCGACTAAATTAATCTCAGAAATAAAAAAGCAGGTGTTCTTGAAGATAGAAAGGAAAAGAGAAAGATTTTGACCTGCTTTTC
>Ga0315306_10001530_pt1 | contig 11054 bp, 8 predicted proteins | sample TDP1_MG_FD_203803 | JGI IMG/M metagenome (GOLD analysis project Ga0315306, IMG submission 203803) | Freshwater sediment microbial communities from Lake Towuti, South Sulawesi, Indonesia - TDP1 | ecosystem: Environmental > Aquatic > Freshwater > Lake > Sediment | place: Indonesia: South Sulawesi... | reverse complement strand
CTTTCTTCTTTCCTTTCGAGTCTGAGCAGTCGGTCACCCGGCTTATGGGAGCGATCTCTGCCGCTGTCCCTGAGAAAAAGGCCTCATCGGCCTTGAATAAGTCTTCTTTGGTTATGGGTCTGATTCGTGTTTTATAGCCAAGGTCCTTGGCCACTTCCAGAAGAGAAATCCTGGTTATTCCTTCCAGGACGGATTCTGTCTTATCGTTGGTAATGAAGACTCCATTTTTGATGATGAAGATGTTCTCTCCCGGACCCTCGGCCACGTTTCCTTCAAGATTTAAAAAGATGGCTTCATCGAATCCCCGGGAGCGGGCAAGCATGCCGCAGATGGTTGATTGGACATAAACCCCTCCCAGCTTGGATGTCATATCGAGTTGGGAGCGATGGATTCTCCTCCAGGGAAGAATACAGGCATGAACTCCTTGCGCCGCCTTTTCGCCGAGATAGGCTCCCCATTCCCAGACAGCGATGGCAAGTTCCACAGGAGAGAACTTGGGAACAAGACCCAAGTTTCCGTAAGAATAAAAAAGAAGAGGCCGGATATAGGCTGCATCCAGTTTGTTTTCCTTCATGACCAATTTGATGGCGTTAATGATTTCTTTTTTGCTGTAGGGAACTTCCATGAACAAGGTCGAAGCGGAATGGAAGAAGCGGTCGATGTGCTCTGGAAGCCGGAAGACCGCAGGTCCCCGCGGTGTCTTGTAGGCCCGAATTCCTTCGAAGACCGAAGTGCCATAATGGAGGGCATGGGACATGGAGTGAAGGGTTGGCTCTGACCAATTGTAGAATTTTCCCATGTACCAGAATTTTTTTGCCCCAGGAAAATGGGTGTTATCAAACATAATAACTCCTTTTATTATGATGTTTGTTTGATAGAAATAGTTTCCACTTTTATTGATTCTACTCTCTGGTTCCTAAAAAAATCTGGCTCATCAACAGAGGATATAGTTATCATAATTAAAACGAAATGAAAAGAGACAATCTTGAAATTTTTTGAATGGCCGGTCGTTATTAAAAATCATTTTTCATTTGCCTGCGGCTTGTTGGGCGCAGCCAAAAGTTGACGTTCCTTTATTCATTGAATCAAGGTTTTATCTTGAACTCCCAGGCGCACCAAACACAAGGAGGATGAGGGTCAGGAGGACAGACCAGGCACGTGGTTTCAATCCTGGGGTCGATGGTTTGGGCAAAGTAGCTGTACTCAACAATGCCGACTGGCTTGCAGGGAAAATCAGGAAGACCCTGCCTTTTCCTTGCTTCCTGGACGCGGCAGGTCTTCATCCGGAAGACACAGCGTTTCTCACTCACTTCTGCGACCTCTTGAACGTTAATCTGAGCATAGAGACGGAATTTTAGCGCCTGAACAAGGGCTGGAATTCCTTCTCCGGGCTTTATCCCCAGCCTTTTCATGATTCTCTTGGCTTCGATGACAGTGAATTTCTCCCAGGCCTTTCGGTCGAGCTCAATCGCCGCCTCAGTGCCGTATTTTTCCTCGACAAATCGAAACCAGAGGCCATCATGGGCCAGCCAATTTTTTGAAGCGTCGGCTAGGAGTTCAAGAAGCTCTTCCTTTGATAGGTCTTTGACTTCCTTCATCTCCATTCCTATTGGATCAGGCTGAGTGTCTCGAAAAAAATAATCTTTAGAAGTTCTCTGGGCGAAGGCAGAGTGTTAAGAAAGCCGTTTGAAGGCTGAGCGGGCATGGCTCCTCGACCGAAGGGAGAGGAGAGCGAAGCCTGAAACCGAGCCGCTTTTGCCTCGCTGGGGCAAAAGCGGCGTGCTTTCGAATCACTCTGCCTGAGCCTTCAAACGGTTTTCTCAACGCCCAGCCTGATCCTCTATTATCAATGAGTGCTCATTCACGCCTTTTCGTAATAGGTCAATCCCTTGTGGACAACAGTTTTAATCTTATCTTTGCCAAGAAGTGAATCAAGATGTTCTTTAATCACCTTCTTGCTTTTCCCCAGCGACTTCGAGATATCTTGAAGAGTCACCGGCCTCCTCTGGACCAATGAGAGAATGACCTTATCTAAATTTTCTGAGACGGGCTTTTGCGGCCTCTTTTCGAATGCAGCAATGATTTCGCAGTTTTCATCAAGAATTTTTTTTATTTTTTCCAGCTTCTCAAGGCTCAAGGAACGTGCGAATCTTTCTGCAGGAGGACGGACAACAGTGTTGAGCTGGACTTTATCCGGCTTTATTCTGGCGATAGCCTCTTTAAGCTTTTTGAGATGAGAAGGGGAATCGTTCACTCCTTCAACCAGCATGACCTCAAGCCAGATTGAGCCCTTGAATTCCTGGCGAAATTTGACCAGCCCGTCGATGATCTTACTCATTTTTAGTGAAGAGTGAGGCCGGTTGACTCTGGCCAGAATATCCGCTGAGGCCGCATCCAGTGAGGGTGCGACCACATCCGCGGAGAGCAGCGCCCTTCTTACGCTTTTCTGGTTCAGAAGAGAGCTGTTGGTCAGGACAGCGACAGGAATAGATGTCATCTTTTTGATTTCTCTGATGAGCTTGCCAAGCGCTGTGTTCAAGGTCGGCTCTCCAGAGCCGGAAAAAGTGATGTAGTCGATTCTCTGCCCCGAGGATATTTTTTTTCTTAGCTGGGAGAGGACTTCCGAAGCAGAGAAATATTTTTTTCTCCTGACAGACTTTCTCGGGGTTCGGCCCAGCTGACAATAAACGCAGTTAAAGGAGCAAGTTTTGAAGGGAATGATATCTATTCCCAGGGAAAAACCAAGCCGCCTGGAGGGAACAGGACCGTAAAGATGTTCATGACAGCCTTGGCTTTGTTGAATTCTCAGGCTCTTCTTTGTCAAAATTGACCTTTGTAAGCTTGGATGAAGCGATTCAGGGAACGGTCATATGTTCTTTCAACATCCTCCGGAAAGAAGCAGGCAGGAAGCTGCTTCATTCTCCAGTGGTATTGAATGCATTCGCAGCAGACGCCCTTCCGGCTGCAGGGCTCATAGCTGCAGTTGCAATTTTTAAGGTTCTTTTTGCTCTGGCATTCTTTCATGGCTGACTCCGCAAAAATTCAAGCTTCGATTATTCTGAGATGTCCTTTCCTCGGTTTTTATTTTCAAGGGTTTTGTTAGCGACTTTCTCAGCACCTCAATCCTTGGCTGTTTTTTTGAGGGAAATTCAATCCTAAATTTCGAACGCAAAAGCCAAACTTTGACAATGGTTTTTAAGCAGAAAATTTATTATAGCAAAAAGAAAATTTAAACAAAAACATCTTCTTCAAGATTGAAGAATCCGCAAATCCGTGGTATGAAGAGGATCAGGCTGGGTGTTGAGAAGACCGTATAGAAGGCTCAGGCAGAGTGGTTCGAAAGCACGCAGCTTTTGCCCCAGCGAGGCAAAAGCTGCTCGGTTCAAGGCTTCGCTCTCCTCGACCTATTGGAGGGATTGCTTCGTCGCTTCGCTCCTCGCAATGCCCGCTCAGCCTTCCACACGGCTTTCTCACCACTCTGCCTTCGCCAAGCGGGGCAAAAGCGGCGTATCTTCGAAACACCCAGCCTGATCCCTTACATTGTCTTCTTCGAGGGGTTGATATATACTTCAGGGCGGAGAAATTGGCAAAGAGGAAAAAACAATGGCCCGCATGACTGAAAAAGAAGCCAAAGCCGGCTTGAAAGAAAGACTTCCTGTGATCGAGACATTTCCCAATCAATTTCCCGACTATGAGATAAGAATAGAATTTCCGGAGTTTACTTCTGTCTGTCCCAAAACCGGTCTTCCTGATTTTGGAAACATCACCATTCGCTATGTTCCCAAGAAGCGCTGCCTGGAGCTCAGGTCATTGAAGATGTATATGTTAGCTTACCGGGATCTCGGCATTTTCTATGAGAATGCGGTCAACAGAATTCTCGAGGACATCGTCAAAGCCTGCAGACCGGTGCGAGCATCAGTGAGCGGGGAATTCAACCCAAGAGGCGGAATGAAATCAGTGGTCGAGGCTCGATATCCCCGGGCAGGGAAGAAATAAAAGCAGGCCCGATTCTGATTGTTTAGGCTGCTTTATCTTGAGACATTTCATAAATTGCCCATGTTTGCTATCAAGGCATCGCCACGTCGCTTGGCCGCTAGCTATGGCACTTTTATTATTGCCTTGGCATAGGGCTTTATAAAAGTAGGTTCCTCAAAAATTTTCTAGGGAGGCTGGAGAATGAACCAGATAAAATCAAAAAAGATTTTTAATCTCTCTTTTTTGGCTTTATTGCTTTCTCTGGGAAGCCTTTCTCTCGCTCAGGATTACGGAGTTTCCGCAGTCAACGACAGCTCGAAGATATTGCCCGAGAGCGAAAGAGCAAGGGTGAAGAACGAATGGCTCAGATGGAGGCTGGACCATATCATTCCGGAGTTGATGCGCAGGGAAGGAATAGATATGTGGCTGGTCATCAACCGTGAGTACAACGAAGACCCTGTTTACCTGAGCCTTGTGCCTGAGCCGACCATGGCTGCTCGAAGGACATCCATCCTTATCTTTCATGATAAAGGCCAGGAGCTTGGAGTCGAGAGGCTCTCAGGCAGCTATTACGGGATGGAAGGCTGGTACAAGCCAACCTGGCTGGACAAGAAGAAAAAACAATTTGAAAGCCTGGCAGAGGTTCTCAAGCAGCGGAATCCAAAAAAGATCGGGATAAATGTTTCTTCAGCCTGGGCATTTGGAGATGGCCTGACGGCCAGCTTGAAAGAGGAGCTGGAGAAAGCCATCGGACCCGAACTCTCTTCCAGACTCGTCTCCGCAGAACACCTCTGTGTCGGCTGGCTTGAGACCAGAAGCCCCCAAGAACTCAGCGTCTACAGGCACGTCTGCGGCATAGCCCATGATATCATCGCCGAGTTCTTCTCCAATAAAATCATCACTCCGGACATTACCACTACCGATGATGTCGTCTGGTGGATAAGACAGAGGGTTACCGACCTCGGGCTCGAGACCTGGTTTCAACCTTCGATATCCATCCAGCGGCATAAGAAAGAAGCTGCCAAATATGCTGGTGCGATAAAAACCATTCGAAGAGGCGACATTCTCCACTGTGACTTCGGCATCTCCTATCTCGGCCTCTGCACGGACATGCAGCTGCAGGCTTATGTCTGTAGAATCGGCGAAGACGATGTTCCGCAGGGTTTGAAGGAAGCATTGAGAAGAGCAAACCGAGTGGCAGAGATTTTCATGAATGAGTTCAAGGCAGGCAGGTCAGGGAACGAGATTGTCGAAGCAGCGATGAAGAAGGCTGAGGCAGAAGGCCTGAGGCCGCTCATTTATTCCCATCCTGTCGGTATCCATGGGCACGCGGCAGGTCCGCCGATGGATGCCAGAAGCCCTGAGGCTGCCCCTGAAGGGAATAGGATTCGAGCGGAGTATCCTCTCTATGCCAACACCGTTTATTCCATCGAATTCAGCAGCACAACCTCTGTTCCTGAATGGGACAGCCAGGATGTCAGGATTGGTTACGAGGAGGATGCTATTTTTACCGTGGAGGGTTGCAGGTTTATCGATGGACATCAGGTCAAATTTTATTTGATAAAATAAGCAGAATAAAACATCCCTAATTGTTTGAAATGGGTGAGGGGTTGCAGAATAAGAATCATTTGAATTCTTAAGCCGATAAATATATAAATATATTTGGCCTTGATGATCGCTAAAGAAATCCTCATCAGCTCACGTCTCCAGCACTGGATCAAGAACCTTTTTATCTTCGCCGCCATTATCTTTTCCCAGAATATTTTCAATCTCTCACAGCTAGGAAAAACAATTGTCGCCTTTATTTCTTTCTGTCTTCTTTCCAGTTCTTTCTATATTTTTAACGACCTTCAAGACCTTGAAGAGGATAAGCGACATCCCTTAAAATCAAAGAGGCCTTTAGCTTCAGGGAGGCTCGAAAAATCTTACGCCCTAATATCATTCGCTGTTTTAGGTGTTTCAGGCCTTATCCTTGCCGCTTTGCTGAATTGGCCCTTCTTCTTCATCTCGCTCCTTTTTTTCTTCCTTCAGGTCGCCTATTCATTATGGTTGAAGCATGTCGTCATCCTCGATGTCTTTGTTATCGCTGCCGGCTTTTTCATCCGGGTTGTGGCTGGAGGCTTGGCGATCAAGGTCACTCTTTCTTCCTGGCTCCTCATCTGCAGCACACTCCTTGCCCTTTTCTTGGCTTTGAGCAAAAGAAGGCATGAACTTGTTCTTCTGGCAAAAAAGGCCAGCGAGCACCGTCCCATTCTGGAAGAATACAGCCCTTACTTCCTTGACCAATTGATTGCCGTGGTCACGGCCTCGATTGTCGTTGCCTACTGCCTCTACACTATCTCTGAAGAAACCGTGGCCAAGTTTGGAACAGCCAACCTCCTCTTCACCGTCCCCTTTGTCCTTTACGGAATTTTCCGTTATCTTTACCTCATTCATCAAAAGTCAGAGGGGGGAAGCCCTGAGACATTGATCATAAGAGACAAGCCTCTTCTCCTCGATATCTTCCTCTGGATTGTCACTGCAGTTCTGATTCTTTATCTAAGATAATCAGTTGATGGCAAAAGCAAAGGTCGCCTTTTTAAAGACTTCGCCCCAGGCTGTTCTTGAAGACTACAAGAAATTGATGCATTTAGCAGACTACGAGAGATTCATCTCGAAAAACACCGCGACCCTGCTCAAGCTCAACCTTTCCTGGACAAAATATTTTCCTTCCTGCTCCAGCCAGCCCTGGCAGCTCGAAGGAGTGGTCAAGACACTTGTGGAGGATGGATACACAAAAGATAAATTACTACCTGTCGAGAATAAGACCGTTGTCACCAACCCGGTCAAAGGCGCAAAGAACAACAGGTGGATGCCTGTCCTGGAGAGATACAACCTACGCTTTATTCCCCTCCCCGATGTGGAATGGGTTAGGTATGAGTTCAAGGCCAAACTGCTGAGATTGGAGCAGATTTTTCCGGAAGGAATCGAGATACCGAAGGTGTTTATCGGCAAGAACGTCATCCATCTTCCGACAGTTAAGACCCATGGCCATTCGGTGACAACCGGGGCGGTGAAGAACGCCTTCGGCGGCTTGTTGAAGGAAGTGAGGCATTATGCCCACAAATACATCCACGAAGTCCTGGTGGATTTGGTTTTGATGCAGAGAGAGCTTCACCCCGGGATATTCAGCGTGATGGACGGCTCGGTTTGCGGCGACGGCGCAGGCCCGAGGACGATGAAGCCCAGGGTCAAGAACGTCATCCTGGCTGGCTCGGATTCTGTGGCTGTCGACTCGATTGCGGCCAAGGTTATGGGCTTTGAGCCGATGAGCATCCCTTATATCCGCATCTGCCATGAGATGGGACTGGGAATCGGTGACCCTCGAGAGATTGAAGTTGTGGGTGACGATATCTCTGAACTCAATTTTAGGTTTAAGGCGAAGAGAAGCCTTGTCATCTGGGGTGACCAGATGCTCAGGCTCGGTTTTCTCCGTCCCCTTGAGAGGCTCCTCCTTCACACGGCCTTGGTCGTCTGGGCTCCTCTGGCCAGCAACATTTACCATGATTGTCTCTGGTATCCAACAGTGGGCCGCAAGAGGATAAAGCAGTTCTTGAAGACAGAGTGGGGTGAGCTGTGGCAGAGATACTGATACAGAAGCAATAAATATCTTTATACTGTCATTGCCAGCGACCTAAGGGAGGGTGGAATTCCCCTACAGTTGTTTCGAGGGTGAGCCGAAGATTATTCTTATTTAATGTATCCCAGAGTTCTCAAGTCTTCGAGCTTTTCTTTTAATTTCGTCTTTTTTTCCAAAGCTAAGATAAAAGTGCTTGCTCTATGCTTTAGAATGGACCTATCCAGATCAGCGACAATTTGAGGAAAGTCATCGATCAGGTTATTTTTTTCTGAGAAGTCCTGGCTAATATTGTAGAGCTCATACCCCTCTGCGTATTCCGGAGAGAGATATTTCGTCATGTCTCCAAGAGGGTCAAAGGTGTCTGCTCTTTTTTCCTTGAGATTTTTAATCAGCATCCAACCGTCTTTGATCAATGCCTTTTTTTTAGGTCCGTATAAAACTGCTTCCATATAAATTTCTTCATCAGCTTGTTTATTCCTAAAGGCCGGTCGAATCAGGTCATGTCCCCGGTAGCTCAAGTCGTATCTTATTCCTGACATCCTGAGGATGGTCGGAAAGAGGTCGATGAGTTGAACAAAGGAATTTATCCTTTTAGAAGGGAGTCTGGTGGAATGTTTCATGATAAGCGGAACGTGCATAACTTCCGTATACAACCTGTGGCCGTGGGCGAAGCCGCCGTGCTCCCAGAATTCTTCACCATGGTCAGCCGTAAGAATGATGATTGTCTTATCTAATATTCCGCGTTTTTTTAAATTGTCGATAATCCAGCCAAAATTAAGGTCGAAATATTTTATAGCCCCTTCATAGAGGCTGACCAAGTCTCGCTTATCCTCATCGCTTAGTCCGATTTCATTGAGCAACCTGACATCAGCCGTCTGGAATTCGCCAGGCGTAAATAGGCTTTTATCGTCTAACCCAAATATCTGGCCAAATTCCCTCGGCGCATTATAAGGCACATGAGTGTCCATGTAGTGGAGGTAGGCAAAAAACGGAGCTTTTCTTTTTTTCTTGACCCAGGCGTTGAAATTTAAGGTGACCATTTCTCCTTTTTCCATAACCATTTCTTGGTAATGCTGAAATCCCTGTTTGAAATTATGCTTTTCTGTGATCGAAGGATTTGTCTGGATGGCAAAAGTCGAATAATTCCTGTTTCTGAGCAATTCGGCTAAGGTTAAACATTCATCGGACAAATTGGCGGACCAAGAGATTGCTCCATGCTCGTGGGGATAGAGGGAGGTAAAAACAGACCCCATCGAAGGCTTTGTCCAAGGGGAATTGCTCAACGCCTTTTCAAAGACAAGCGACTCGGCGGCAAAATTGTCGATTTTAGGGGAAGTCGTCCGGCTGTAGCCATAACAGCCAAGATAGTCCGCCCTCAGGGCATCGGCGACAATCAGCAGGATGTTAGGCCCTGGCGGGCGGAAAAATAATCCCTGACTAATGGTCAGAATGTTCAGCAGCAAGAGAATTGATAAGACAGTTACCGCGGCAGTTTTCAGTCGCAATCGTTTGAGAAAACTCAATATGCCGGACCTGGACAAGAAGAAAAGAATTGTTTCCAGCCTTATCATAATTAAAAAGAAAAGGAGGACAATTGATGATTGGAAGAGAAAGGAGTTGAGGTTATGGATTGGAGACCTGATAAATTTGATGATTTCAAGGATTAAATAGGCAAGGATAAGAAGGGATGAAGCATCTTTGTAGAGGGGAGTCAATTTGTTCTTTTGGATAACTCTGATTTCGACAAATCCTGAAAGGATTCTTCGCCAGATGAAGAAAAACGTTTCAATTAGCAGGATAAAAATGACGGTAGCGGCGTATCCATAAATCATTCCCTTGTTTATGCCTTCGGTGAGCTCGAAGAGGATTAAGCGAAAGAGCCTATAATGAAAGTATTCATTGGAAGAGATGACACCTGCAGCTTTGACCAGCCCAAAAAAGAATCCTGCGCAAGCTCCAAAAAGCAGGATTTTCAAGATATGCTTTAATTTCATCGGATTATGATTTTCAGTATGGCTCTGAAGAAGGAGGTGATAAAGGCTGCCAGGATTATCTGAAGAATGATACTGGTCGGACTAAAAGCTAGTAAAGAAAGGAAGCTGTTGGTGAGAACAATGAAGAGCAAAGAAAGCGAGAAGACCAGAGTCGTCAGTTGATGAGAATATCTTGCCGTCTTCATTTGCTTTTTGAGTTATCCTTAGCTAAATAAAATTTTTTTCCTCGCAAAAAAATTCCAGAAGAAGACAACAACTGCAGAGAAGATTTTGGATATCAAATAATGAAAATGAGCCAAGTCCGTAAAAAACCAGATGATTCCTTCGTTGAGTCCGAGTCCGACCAAGCCGATAATCGCAAATACCAGGAATTCCATCTGCTTGCTTGTCAGAGTTCTTCTGGAGAAGACCCAGAAAATGCTCAGGGTATAATTGGTCACAAGTCCCAAGATAAAGGCGATGGCGGCCGAGGTTAAATAATGGATTTTGACAACATCTGTCAGGAAAAAGAGAGAGCCGAAATCCACAGCATAGGCAATACCGCCGACGAAGGTGTACCTGAGGAGCTGAATAGAGGTTTTATCGCTCTTGGCGAAGAAAAGAGAGCTAATGCGGTTGCTGATCGAGCTTATCATCCCATTGCTCCTTGGGTTCGTCTTATTCCTCTTCTTGTCTCGCGGACATTTTTATTCTCTTCGTTCGATGGTTTCGTGGTATTCATCATCAACATTAATCTCCCAGACCGAATGCTTCTCGCCCAGAATGTTGCGCACGGCCGCTAGGGCACTCAGCATGGAATGGTCTTGATTGTTGTAGCGGTGAAGACCGTTCCGTCCCATGGTTTGCAGGTTTTCGATTTGAGACAAGTAGTCCTTAATAGTCTCAATCCTTTCTTTGTAGCCCTTGTCATAAATGGGATAGGTTTTAGGCGACCTGATGACCATTCCGTCAATAACTTCTTCTTTTGTGGCAAACTTAAGCTTGCCGATCTCTTCTGTGCCGAGCTTGATAAGTTCGCTATCGTCTCTTTTCCATATCTCATCTGTCTCGAAGCAGAAATATTCCAGTCCAAGGGTTGTTGTCTGAGGGTCTGGAACCATCTCCGGACTCCAGTTTTTAAAATTCTGTATGCGCCCCACTCTGACTTCCGGCGAGTGAATGTATATCCAGTTGTCAGGGAAGATGAAAGGCTTGTCGATAATCAAGCTCACCGTGAAAAAGTCCCTGTATCTGAGCTTTTGAGCGGCATTGAGGACATCGTTCGGCGCCGCGGGTTTGATGGCCTGGACAAGTTCCCGTAAAGGCATGGTCGAGAGAAAATGGTCTCCGCTTATCTCCACTGAAGTCCCGTTGCTCCTGACCAAGGCAGAGATGATTTTGTTTCCTTTTCGATTCAACTGCACCACCTGAGATTCAAGACTGACTTTCCCTCCTTTGTTTTCGACCAGCTCCTTGGCCTTGTTCCA
>Ga0315306_10001529_pt1 | contig 11055 bp, 12 predicted proteins | sample TDP1_MG_FD_203803 | JGI IMG/M metagenome (GOLD analysis project Ga0315306, IMG submission 203803) | Freshwater sediment microbial communities from Lake Towuti, South Sulawesi, Indonesia - TDP1 | ecosystem: Environmental > Aquatic > Freshwater > Lake > Sediment | place: Indonesia: South Sulawesi... | reverse complement strand
TCAAGAAAGATCAGCTTGACGATTCCCTCTGAAAATCTGGAGGCGCATCGCATCATCAGGAAATATGGTTTTCATGTCAAGCAGAAGGTAACTCGAATGTTCGTTGGTAATGCCGGGGATCTTCCCAAGATTGACGGGATCTACGCTGCGGCAGGCCTTGATGTCGGATAGATCAAACGGGTATTGAGTCTGACGGTTTCAGTTCGATAAGCATTCTTTCGATGATGATAGCCACAAGAGCAACGAGAGGTAGGGCAACGAGGTAGGGTGCTTTTGGATGCCAAGCCTCCGCCAAGAACCCGCCGATGAAAGGGCCAGGAATCCTAGCGATTGCTGTTACTGTCATCCAGGTTCCGACAGCCTCATGGATCTCACCATGCCCTGTTACTTCGGTGATGTATGCCGATGTTATTGGGCCCCAAGTTACGATAACAAGTCCAAAGAGGATCGCGCACAGGTACAACGGGTAGATCGATTGCGCTAAGACGTATAGCCCGAAGCATACAGCTCCCAACGCTTCCGAGAAGATCATCATAGTTCTTCTCGAACCAAGCTTGTCTGATATTGAAGCGACCATTATGTTCGTGGCGATCGCTGTTCCCCAGATGAGCGTCTGCATCAAAGCGATCTCCTCCTTTGTCGCGGAGAAGATTATGGCAGGAGTGATCGTGAAGAAAGGCATAGCTATTGCCCATGAGAACGAATCTAGTGCTGTTACAAGATAGAATCGCTGAAGCATTGGCGATGCTTTTCTTAACATTGAGAGAGGAAGCAACGAGCCTTGCACAGCTGTGGCTTTCTTCCTTGGCAGAGGAAGGGACATCAACAATGCAAAAGAAGAGACTGCAGCGCCTAGGATGAATAGCCGGCCGTACCCGAGGGCGACGAATACCACTACGCCAAGATTGGTTGCGATAACCATGCCGATATTGCTGAGCGTTCCAACAACACCATATGATGTTGCGCGCCGTTCAGACGAGGTTGCGCTTCTGATTAACAAGGTTCGCCCCATCATCACCAGTGCAGTGGAGACTGAGGCGAGGGTCATCCCAATCATGATGGTAGCCGGGCTAGGCGCAAGCGCGTAAACAAGCATGGCACAAGCCGACGCCAAGGTTCCAGCTACAAGCGTAAGACTTTCTCCACGAATGCTGAGCTGTGCTCCAACAGATCTAGTAACGATCCCTGCCAAACTGCTTATCGTGCTAAAGAGCCCGTAGGTGGCCTCAGAGACATTTGAAAGCTGAAGATAAAAGGGCCACACGCTCGACTGAAGGTTCGACCCAACGGAGTTTAGAAAGGAAGCTAAGGAAACAAAGAAGTAATCCCTCTTCCTGCTCTTACTCGACTCATTGTTCATGAAAGTGGGAGAACACGGTCGCGAAACTGGATATAACCATTGCTTGCGCTTGCAAACTTTTTCTGTGAATCTGAGGACCTGAAAGGACTACGGAAACGGATCCTAGGGGCATCTGTCACCTTTCCGTGCAGAAGGCCTTGAAATCTGCTTTCTTTGGTGCTCCGGGCGGGAGTCTCGTAGCGTTCTGTCGCTACTTCGAATTCGCGAACCTGGAAGGTCTTCCAAGTTTCCCGCGATCAGCGACTCGATTGGCCTCCGCACCGAGAGCGAATAAGGCCGCTATGCTTAACCGGGCTACATTCGGCAGAAGATGCTCTTCCACCGGAGCCCTTAGCTGCCCGGAGCATCTTGAGAAGCATCTGGCTGCGTTAAAAAACGTTTTCCGTATGGGGCGATTCTTTTGGTCACTTGTAGACGGTGTCGCCTGGTCGGACTCGATCCTTTACCTTCAGTCCGATCGCTTTGCCTGCCTCTGCTCTCTGGATGTTCTGGTGTTCGATCTGCATTGAGTCAACTGTCTGCTCGAAGTTGGTGGTGTCGCCTTTGATGAGGATACTGTCTCCCACGCTGAGCGGTGCGGTCAACTGCACAACGGCCACATTGATCTTGGAATAGAAGTGAGTTACCTTCCCTACCTCAGCCTTGCCCTCTGCCATATACTCACCTAGATCGTAACTAGATTATGCGGTGGTCTGCTTTTTACGCTATCGCTTCACGCTGAAACCTTTGAATTCCCCAACCCAGTTTTCCTCACGGAGTTCAACCTTGGTAACATGAGCGCCCGGAGGGCCAATCCTACAGAAATCGACCATAAGGTCTACGGCGCGATTCTCCCCCTCAAAAACGGCCTCAACTCTTCCGTCAGGTAGGTTCCTGACCCAACCGTTGACCCCCAGCTCCACGGCTGTCTCTTGTGTATGATGCCTGAAGAAGACGCCTTGTACAATTCCGGAGATGTAGACATGGACCCGCTTCATCAAGCTTGGGCCTCCACCTTCTTCAAGGAAGGACACTAAACGAACATGTAGCTTGTGCTTTGGTCAATATATATTGCCGCAAGAACTTTGTAAGTGCCTTTGATATGAGAGGTTGTTCCGTTGATTCGCCTAGTTGTGTTTGATGCAGATGGCACGTTATGGGAGCATAGTGACATATCGTCGCTGAGCCCGCCTTTGCATAAGATCGATGAGAATACTCTGATCGACAGGAATGGAGTTGAGATACGACTCTTTCCGGGCGTGAAGGCACTGTTGAATGAGTTGACCGCCAAAGGCATCATAGTTTCCATGGCTAGCTGGAACAAACCTGAACTGGTCTTCGAGGCGTTGAGAGAGTTCGGCTTCGCGGATTATTTCACACATCCCAAGGTGGAGTTTCATCCGAACAAGCATGAGATGATGAAGAAACTTCTCTCTGACTTGGTGGCTGATGGGACGACAGTGAAGCCAGAAGAGATCCTGTACGTTGACGACCAGACATGGCACATCGAAAAGGTGAGAGCGAAAATTGGAGCAGTCAAGTTCCTACAGTTTGGCGTCGACATAGCCAAGATAGTCGATGTCCTGAAGTTCCTCTAGCGACAACACTGCTCATAAACTTCTTTCCAATCCTAGATTGTCACATCTAGGTTCTTGGCTGTTTGAGGAGTCGCTTCTTAGGAAGCTTAGGTTTTCTTGCCCTTCTAACATCTGCGACAGCCATTTCTCAGCACCTCTAGAGCCTGAGAAGCTTGGCCGCGTTACCTCCTAACATCTTTCGCTTCTCATCGTCGCCTATGTCCAGCTCCTTGATTCTTTGTACCGCCTTTTCTAAGTCTGCAATCTGATGAGGAAAGTCGCTTCCGAGCATTATCTTCTCGGGTCCTGAGAACGAATATGCCGACATGAACACATCGTGGTCATAGCAGATGGAATCCATCCAGATCTTTCTCAGATAGTGTGACGGGAGCTTTGAGATATTGGTCTTGCATTCCGGGTAGGCCTGGAAACCTGTATCGATCCTACCTCGAAGATAGGGGAAGACACCGCCTAGATGGGAGGCAGCCAACTTCAATTCTGGTAGTCTCTCGAGAATGCCGCTGAAGACGAGTCTCAGCACAGCGAGTGTGGTATCCACGCCGAATCCCAGAATAGGGATGAGCCTGTAGTCGTCCATGGCGGCTTGGTTGATCGGTGATGTAGGGTGGATGTACAATGGGACATCCAGCTTCACAGCCTTCTCATAGATGGGTAGAAACCGCCCGGAGTCAAGGGGTTCACTGTTGACATTGGACAACAGCATAGCTCCTCGTAATCCGCACTCTTCGACAGCTCTTTCCAGCTCGGCCACGGCTGCTCTTGGCTCCTGTAAAGGCAAAGTTGCCAGTGCGGTGAAGCGATCGGGATATTTCTCCGAGATCTGGCCGAATGCGTTGTTCGTCAATTCAGCGAGTCTTATCCCCCGTTCCGGTTCTTCACGCTCAACGCCTGGGGTTGTGAGGGTCAGTACTTGCATGTCCACACCGTGTCTGCCCATAGCCTTCAACCTGTCTTCCAAATCTATGTGGGGTCCGACGATGATGTTGTAGTCGCCCGTGTAGCGTATCACCAACCTTGCTTGCTGATCCATCTCAACTGATGCGTACCCGCTTCCCTTTTTGAGCTCGTCGAGATAGGCCTTTGGATAGAAATGGCTGTGAAAATCAATAATCAAATCCAGTTTCCTCGCATCGCAATTGAAGCGAATCTTCACTGGACAACGGAGCACCAGTTGAAAAAAAGATATTCTAACCAATCATTCGATAAGGGACCGCGAGAACTTGGGGGGCGTGGCACCACGCCCCTACTCTTGCCGCAGCTGAAGCGCCTAGCTATTCTATGCCCCATTTCCTGGTCATTCTCACGATTAGGAAGATTACGAATGCAACTATGGTGAATGTGATGACTGTTCCTATGAAGTGGCCTACACGGAACGGGCCGACCTGTATGACTTCCCAAGCTATTCCCGGCGTGACGAGTTGCACTATTGGCATTATCAGGTCGCCTACTAGTGCTTGAACTAGGCCGCCTAGGTATATGCCCATAATGAAGGCAACGGCCATCCCCATGACCTTGTACTTTAAGATGAAATCCATGAACTCAGCCCGCAGACCCTTAGGAGGCGGCGGAGAAGGAGGAGCAGGTTTAGGTTCTAGGAGTGTTCGAATGCGCCGCAACTCTTCCAGTATCTCTTCTTCCTTTGCCAAACAATCACCAGTCATATTTCTTTGAGCGCCACTAAAAGATTTGACGGAATGCAGTGCAAGGTTCGATCGTTAGCCTTCGAAGCCACAAGCAACCTCTACACCCTACAAGACTTGCGTGCGCTCTAAAGTAGAATGCTATCTACCTCGAGCGTTTTCTTGAAGGCAAAAAAGTCGCTTAGCTCTAGGGGCCTAATCCTGTTCCTACGTCCACCCAGATCTTTTCGCCCGTCTTCCTGTAGCCTATTTTCTGGTAAACTTTGATTGCTGGGTAATTATCTGATCTCACGAATAAGGCGGCCGCTTCAGCGTTTCCTAACGCCTCTTCTGTGATGGCCGATGTTGCCAATGTCGAGTAACCTTTGTTTCGATGGTCAGGATGCGTGTAGACTCCGCCTATCATCCAGACCTGCGGTATTTGAAGGAAAGAACCAGAATAGGAGACTAGTTTGCCGTCAATGAAGGCTCCGTACATTTTCATTTTGCTAAGCCATTCCATGTATTTCTCGACAGTTCTCTCCGGTCGATCTTTTCTGGTTGAGAGAAGCTTTGCAAGCTGTAGAGCATCATCATTAGTGTGCAACCGCCTTACCAGATCAGACTTGTACAGTTTTGCTTGGCCTTTTCTCACTAGCATCCAACTCTCAATGTAATACTTTGCGTCGGGGAATCTTCTCTGTATTACTGCCATAAGATTTGGCGGTGCGTGCATGACGAAGTGGTTTTCTGGTGCATACTTTATCAGCTGTTCAGCCGTTGCTGTGCCGTCAGATTCCATGATTATGCTTGGAACATCGGTGGCTGCGTACGTAAGTATGTAGCCATCGAGATCACTGTTCTTGAAGGCTACATGTGTCGTCGTATGTTCTGGCTCATATTGTATGTCATAGTAAGCAAAGACGTGTCTGATGATATCTGACTTCAGAGAATCGATTACATGTTGTTTGTTGCTTTCGTCAACTTTTTCCACTTTGAGCATCGGGTTCTCCACTCTTTCGCCTGAGCGATCACTGGGACAGGCTCAAGCGGCCTTGCCCACTCTTGACCTTGACATGGACTCTGCAGGTTTCATCTGGCGTCAGCCCTGCTTTCGCGAGCGCGCGCGGCGAATCTAGTTTCTACGCCAATCTTGACAGGATTTCCTCTCTCTTGAACGATCTTACCCCAAAGTAGAATACGAGGAGGTCGACTGTAACGAAGACTCCTATTAGCGCACCAACTACCGTTGATCCGAAGAAGATTGCTCCTGAAACCTGCCCGAGCACCAGCATCAGTACGGGTATGAGCAGTATCGCGCTGATCTGCTGAGCCTCTCTGAACCCTTTAACCCTCGCTGAGATTATCACCGTTAACCCTATGCCTGCAAGAGCTATCGTTGGGGCAACCCCAAAGATCAACATGATCCAAACCAAATTAGGAAGCAACAATCTCCCCTCAAACAAGGAAAGCGAAAAGAGGTCTATGACTGTGGAATAAATGGCGAACGAGACTGCGGTCACTATCATTGAAGGAACAAACGACACGAGCATTTTTCCTAGAAGCAGTTCGCTGTCAGACAGAGGAGTCGCCAAGAGTGCTTCAACTGTCTTCCTTTCCTTCTCCCCAGCGAAACTGTCTGATGCTATTACGCTCGATGCCATAAGAGGAATGATTAGAAAGAATGGGGCGAAGAAATAGAGCGACATGACGTAGACCAAGGCCTGCCAAGCATTCATTCCTGCAAGCTCTTCTCTCACTTGGCTTGGGAGATTCTTCATCATTGATGTTGAGTTCTCTAGAGGTGGTCCGGATATGGATGACAGATTGGGTGTTACAATGATGAGAGTGGGAAGTACGGCCGATATTAGGATAGGTACTGCTACTATCGGGAGGAGGATCTGCCAGTTTCTCCTAATCTCGTGCCAGTCTTTTCTAAAGACTAGCCCGATCATGCGTGCTCTCACGAAGATTTCTCCCTGACCAGTTTCAGGTAGGCTTCCTCCAGCGATGGCCGAAGGATGTTGACTTCGAGAACCATGCCTCCAGCATAGACGATTTTCCTAACTATTTTGGGAGTAGACTCCACCAGATTATCAACGGTAATCAGCAGCGTGCCTGTAGCATCGTTTGCACATATCTCTCTGACCTGTTCAACCTCTCTGACCGCGCGAGCTATCGCTTGATCAGATTTCTCCAGTCTAACTTGGAGAGTTGGTTCGCCTGCTATTCTGTCCTGAAGCTCTTCAGGAGTCCCCGCGACCATGCACCTACCTCGACTTATGATCATGACTCTGTTGCATAATCTTTCAGCGTCCTCTAGACGATGTGTGCAAAGCAGAACGGTGTGATTTTCGCGCTGGCTTAGGTCTGCGATTAGATCTCTTATCCCCTTTGCTGACTCAGGGTCAAGGCCAGAAGTAGGCTCATCCAATAATAGGATAGGTGGCTTGTGTACTAGTGTTCGAGCAATCGCGAGCTTCTGTTTCATTCCTTTTGAGAGCTTTCCTACCTTGTCGTTTCTCCGATCCCATAACTGAAAGAAATCGAGCAGTTCCCTGATCCGGTCTCTTCTTTCCTGAGCATCAGAGAGACCGTAGGCTTCTGCGAAGAAGTCCATGTTTTCATGCACAGTTAGCCTTTCATAGAGGCTAGGGTTCTCGGTTAGTATTCCAACTATTTCCCTCACTTTCGTCGACTCCTTGGCTATGTCATATCCGCCGACTCTGGCTGAGCCCTCTGAAGGAGAGATTAGACATGCCAACATGCGGACTGTTGTTGTCTTGCCAGCACCATTCGGACCTAGGAGGCCAAAGATCTCTCCTCCCTCAATTGCTAGATCTAGGTGATCTACCGCTATGAGGGGCCCAAACTTCTTCGTCAACCCGTACAGTTCAATGCTTATCAAGTGGAACCCTTCTCATTGCTCATCTTTCAACTTCATGTTCGCGTGAGACGCCTCGATCGCTTCCTCAGTACGCACCAAGATCAGCAGCGTCTGACTCTAGAACCCTACTTTCTCTTTTACGAAAACTACCGTGATTCGATTGGGCACTATTTCTCTCTCAACTATCAGGATCTTGTTTATGCTGCTTCCAACTCCGTAGGCTCTTCTGGCACGGGCGTCCTCTAGGGGAAGACAATGCTCCTTTATCCTTCTGAATGCTTCATCGAGATTCTTGACAATCTTCTGTGTTCCAATAACCCAGATTACCCTAGCTGCACCGAAGGCGTAAGGAGACAACTGACTACCGGACTGTGCAGCTATGGCCACCTGACCTTCTTCGGTGACGGCATGAACGCTACCCACAATGAACTCAACGGCGGCAGCCCTTCTTCGAAATGCTTCTCTCTTTTCCCTATTGTCAATCGATATGATTTTCTTTCTAATAGATTGATATCTGCCGCTTTCCTGTATTTCTCTTGAGACTCCGATCTCTTCTAAGGTGACCGATGTTGAGTCCATTACTTCCGCGCCTTCGGGTATGAGCTCCAAGACCTCTCTCTTGGCGTCCTGACGATTATTTACAACTATGACCTCCATACCTCTTGCTTTGAGCGCCTTTGCTGCTTTCTCTATAGTATTGTCGTCAGCCAGTCTTGTCCAGTCCACGCGAAGCTACCTCATTAGTGATTCAAGATACAGTTACGATCTTACACTACAGGCTTCGATTTCCTTAAAAAACGAAGTGGGCCCGCCCGTATGCAATTAGTCAACTAAGTGAATCCTTCCGAAAGAAGATGAGTCACAGTTGCTTCGCGCCTTCAAGAGTAGGTTTAATAGCAGCTGCTATTACTAGCATATGCTATGTATATTGGTAGGCCTTCCCCACCAGAGGAACTTGTCGACAGAGATCGCGAAGTAGGTGAACTAGTCAGGAACCTCTCAAATCCAAGGGTCAACTATTGCTACGCCTTGACAGGATACAGGAGGATCGGAAAGTCCTCGATTCTTTTGAAAGTGAAAGATGAGCTATCGAAGAAGGGAATAGTCACAGTCTACTTTGATGTCAGGGAAAACATGAGTGACCCAGAGTTCTTCCTTGGCCAGCTGGCAAGCACCATCATTGCGGAATGTCGCAACTTCCTTACATTGCGCCAGAGCATCAAATCGAAGGCTCAAGACCTTGGAAATACAGTTCGACAGCAGATCATGAGGGTTTTTTCGAAGCCAAGAGGAGTCGGAGTTGAGTTCACGGTTAATCCTGACGGCACATGGTCGGTCATGCCGAAGATAGAGTTCGGAGAGGAGAAGGATAGAGATTATGCTCGTCCGTTCAAGTCGGTCTTCAACATGCCAAATGAACTTTCACAAAGACTCCGCCGGAGGATCGTAATCATACTGGATGAATTCCAAGACATCAATGCACTGGCCGAATTCAAAGGACTCAAGAACGTGATGGACCAGTTCAGAGGAATTCTTCAAAACAGAGGCAATGCCTGCTATGTCATCTCAGGATCCAGAGTTCACATGCTCGAGGCCTTGCTCCGTGACAACAGATCTCCCTTCTACATGCATTTCAGGGAGATAAACGTCAAAGAGATGGACAAAGATGCTGCTAAGGCTTTCTTTGCAAAGGTTGTACAAAGTCATCAAATAGCCACATCTAATCTGGATCAGTCTTCGGAGGAGGCCATAGGATTGGTTGGCGGTCATCCATTCTACCTCATGATGCTTGGAGAGCAATGGGACGGAAAGACACCACTCAAGGGAATTTTCCAGAGACTCATTCAAGGGCCGACGGGACCGATCTATCTGTACACTAACTATGTCCTTGCGGAGGATCTTTCAAAGGCTCGAGGGGGCCCAATTCTCAGAAGAATAGCCATTGCACTGGCCAGCGAACCGCTGACTTTCTCACAGATCGCCCGCGCCATTCGAAAGAAGGAAAGTTCCGTTGGTTTCTATCTCAACCAGCTCATTCGCTTTGACGTGATCAAGAAGGATGAATTGGGTCGGTACTCGTTGGTCGATAGGGTGATCGCCGAGTCAATCAAAGCCTCGGTTGAGATGCAATAGCAATTGCTACTAAGAGCAGATGCTATTACAGACGATCACGCCGCGGACGGATGCACTGAATAGTTAGGATCGCATGCACTAGTAAGTTAAGTGAATCCTGCCATTTTCGCGGCAACTTCATGGGCCTTTATTGGATTCTAGGCAGGTACGATGCTGCTCTGATAGGAGAGGCAAAGGATGAGAAGGCCGAGATGAAGGCTCTCATGCAGCGGACAACTTCCTCTCAACCGAAACGCTTGTCGCCATGACCAGAGAAGAGGCCGTCAAGATCGTCGAGTAACCATCAAACGTAATGTCTGGAGACACGCAATGCATCTCATGAGCCCAAAGGGTTGGGCTCTTTTCTCTTTTTCTCATTCGGCGTGAAAGAATTGTTCTACCCATCAGTCGTCGCCTCCAGTGTTAGTCTTAGTGCGATGTAGGCTTAGAGGAGCGGGAACATGGTCTCGTTCGGAAGAAGTTGAGGTGATATGGGAGGTTTGGGGCCCATGTTCCTCGCCCGGTTCAGATGAGAAGCCTCAGGAAGGATATGTGAGAGAGTACCTCATCCACAAGACAAACGATGTGTTCGGAGCGTTGTATGGGTTCGTAAGACACATAAGCTGTTCTGGGAACGGCTGTTTTGTGGCAGATCATCATGTCTGTTGTTGTGAAGAAGGCTAGAATAGGCGACTTGGTGTCCATCGCGGAGCTTCATGGGTCCAATCCTCACCATGTGTTGGATGTCTTCTCTGATGCAAAGCTACTTGAGAAGTACACTAGGCTGGAGAACTATGCCGTAGCCGAGGTGGGCGATGCGTTTGCGGGTTACGCATACTATCATATTGTTGACGGACAGATGCCTCAATGGTTCGATGCTAAGCCGTCTGGGCTAAGGTACGCGCACATCGTAAAGCTTCATGTAAGAAGGGAGCATCGTGGTAGAGGGATCGCAACCAAGCTGATGGAGTTTGCTTTCAGAGACATGCGAGAACGTGGGGTGGACGCTGTCTACGTGGAAACCACTGAGAGCAATCTCGCGGCGATGCATATCTATAGGGAGAAACTTGGATTCCAGATCTTCAACAAGACTTTACACATGAAGCGCCCTCTCTCGCGCTAGTTTCTTGCTTCTCCATCACGCCTAGCGGAGGCTCTCAAGAGGTGGTTTGGTTCGGAAAATCGAATTGAGTATGTCTGGTTTTCGCCGTAAGGTAGATATCTGGAGTTCGATGGCACCGCGTCCTACCGGAGCAAGGTGTCCACGAGATGGCGGGAGAGGCTAGGCTTTGGGAAGAGTTGAGGAGGCTTCAGGAGATGCTTGGCTGCGGATAGGACTTGAGGCTTGTTTGGGCTCCAAGCCGTGCTTCCGAGCTTGAAGGAGAGGTGAAAGGGCGCGTAATGTACTTCTACTCTGGGACTTTGAAGGCGGCTGTGAAGACGTTGAGGCACGAATTCCTCGACTACGTTGTGACCCAGTTGATTGAACCTTACAAGGAG
>Ga0315306_10001527_pt1 | contig 11061 bp, 6 predicted proteins | sample TDP1_MG_FD_203803 | JGI IMG/M metagenome (GOLD analysis project Ga0315306, IMG submission 203803) | Freshwater sediment microbial communities from Lake Towuti, South Sulawesi, Indonesia - TDP1 | ecosystem: Environmental > Aquatic > Freshwater > Lake > Sediment | place: Indonesia: South Sulawesi... | reverse complement strand
GCTGTCCCACCGCACCGGAATCACGCGTCACGACATGATCTGGTATAAATCGGACTTCACCCGCAAGGAGCTCTTCGAGCGGGTCAAATACATGGAGCCCCAGCAGCCGCTGCGTCAGACTTTCCTTTATAACAACATGATGTACACTTCCGTGGGCTACATCATCGAGCTGCAATCAGGCAAGACCTGGGAAGAGTTCGTCCGCGAGAGAATCTTCAAGCCGCTGGAGATGAAGAGCACGGTCTATTCCATCGCCGAGATGCAGAAATTCCCTGAATACGGAGTTCCCTTCACTGAGAAGCGGGACAGCTTCGAGCTCTACCAGCTTCCCTATTATGAGGATACTGCAGGGATGGCGCCCTGCGGGGCGATGATCTCCAACATCGATGACATGTCTCACTGGCTCATAGCTTTAATGAATGACGGGAAATACGGCGGTAAACAGGTGCTGCCGGCCAGCGTGCTCAAGGCGACGCTGGAGCCGGCCATCTCTCTTCCCAACACCGCGGCCGAGACAAGAGGATTCTGGGAAATGCTTAACTCCGCTTACGGCATGGGACGGCAGACCGCCTCTTACCGCGGCCGGCTGCTCACCTTCCACGGCGGCGACCTGGACGGTTTCCACTCCCAGATTTCCTTCATGGCCCGCGAGCGGATCGGCGTGATCGTCTTCGTCATCGGCGACCATTGCGCCAGCCTGTATAACATCATGAGCTACAATATCTACGAACGGCTGCTGGGTTTGGACCAGACTCCCTGGAGTGAGCGCGTGCTGGATATCAGGTTGAAAGGCAAACAGGCGGGAAAAGAGGCCAGGGCTAAGGCTGGAGCGGACCGAGTCCCGAACACCAAGCCATCCCATCCTCTGGAAGGCTATGTGGGCGATTATGAACATCCGGCTTATGGCATCCTGAATATCAGTCTAAAGGACGGCCAGCTCCAGTGGAGCTTCCACAACATTAAGCTGCCCTTGAATCATTTCCACTATGACCGTTTCGACACGCCTGATGATGAGCTCTACGGCAAATGGTCCGTCAATTTCAGCACAAATCCCCAGGGCGACATAGACAAAGCCCTGATGTCCCTGGATGAAGCCGAAGTCGTCTTTACCCGGAAGCCCCCGACCCTTGACCCGAAACTCCTCCAGCAGCTGGCCGGGACATATGAGACCCCGACTGCCGTCAAGTTCCAGGTAGTCCTGAAGGAAGACGGCCTTTACCTGGTTTTCACCGGACAACCTGAGCAAAAGCTGATCCCCATCAAGGGCCTTCAGTTCCGCTTGAAGGAATTCTCGGACTTGGTATTCGAATTCGTCATGGAGAACGGCAAGGTCAAGGCTCTAAAGCAGCGCGATCCTTCCGGAGAGTATGTCCTGCCGCGCAGGTAGGCGCTTTCCTTTTTGCCGAGATCATACATCCGGCAGACGTTCCTGCGGCTGGCCTTGCGGGCATAATTCAGCTCATTCCTGAACCGTTTTCATACGGCGGCGGCTTTCTTAATCGGAAGACCATCAAGGTCTTGTCCTATCTATAGAGAATTGTTATCATTTGATGAATGGAAAAGAAAAAAATCCTTGAGCGGATCAAAAAGACAGAATCTCCTTTGAGAAGACAACTGCTGATGGTTGGCCTGATTACAGAGCTTCTCGAAGAAAGAGGCAAAGACGCTCCGATTGTTATTGGAGGCTGTGCCCTCTCCTATTACACGAGAGAAGTCTACCACACAGCGGATATCGATTTAGCTTATGCAGATAGAGAGGCAATCGATAATGTGTTGACAGAGATTGGATTTTCAAAGAGAGGCCGATATTGGATTAATGAAAATTTTAATTTGGCTGTTGAAGTGCCCGTAGGTATTTTAGCCGGGGAGGATGCTCCCGTTGAAGTTGTCGACCTCGGGAAGGGTCTATCCTGCAGGATCATAGGAATTGAAGACCTCATCATCGATAGGTTAAATGCCTGCAAGCACTGGAAATCACGAACCGATTGTGAAATGACTGAACTGCTCATCAAAAAATATTCTAAAGAGCTCGATTGGAATTATTTGAAGAAAAAAGCCTCTCTGCCAGAAAACGATACGTTAGAAGAACTTCTATCATTTAAAATAAAGGCTAAAAAGTGAAGTTAAGAAAAAGAAAATTCCAGGATATTTCTCCCTTAGCGTTTCTCCTTCTGAGGGACGAACTTGGTTTCCGGAGATATCAAAAGCAGATTCCAAGGCACAAAAAAGAGCGGGAAATCCTGATAGAATTGGCCATGAAAAAAATCGCCGAAAAAGAAAAAGATGATTTTATTCCTCAAGGTTTCAGAAAAAGAAGAGTCAAAATTCTCTAAAAGCGCTAATCCCGACCAAATCAACCAGGAAGCAAGAGGACAGGCTAAGGAATAAGAATTTACATTCCTTCGCTTCATTAAGTAAAATTTTTTAACAGCCAGTCTTTAAATCAGGTTAAAACTGCCTAAATCCTTCCTATAAATTATCTCGAAGAGACCGACGGCTAAAGCCGCAGCAATAATTCCATATTCATGAGTTGAGCTCATGCGGCATACTAATACAAATCCATTAAATTAAACGTTATTGCGAGGAACGCAGGAGATTCCTCGCTTTGCTCGGAACAGGCTGCGCAATCTCATCTAATTAATAGGTTGAAACTGCCACGTTCCCTCCAGTCGCTCGCAATAACAACCAAAAGATATTTATTGCGTTTGTATCAGCTCGCACTGCCTGGCATAAAAGTTGCATTCCCTTGAGACGATACTTTTTGGAGTGGAGGGAAAAAATTAAAAAATATTCAAGATGGAGGGATTCGAAATGCATAAAAGAAGTTTTTTATTTTATTGCCTGATTTTCTTGTTTGCCTCTTTTCTATGGGGAATCTTCAATCAACCGATTCAGGAGAAAAAGGCGATCCCTATCAGCACAAAATCCGAGAAGGCGCTCGGCTATTACCACAAGGCTATGCTCGCCGTTTACGGCAGCTACGAGGCGGAGGCGCTGAAGAATATCAAGCTGGCTGTTGATACTGATCCTGAATTCGTGATGGCCCGCACCTGGTATGCAAGATTTCTCGATGTTCCTGATGCGCTGAAGATGATGGAAGAGACCAAAGCCCATTTTGGCAAAGTCTCTGAAGGGGAAAGGCTATTCGCTCTTGCCATAGAAGCCCAGGTCAAGAACGATTTGGAAAAGGAAATCGAGCTCCTCGAAAAACTCATCTCCCTATATCCGGATGACGGCACGATTTACAACGAGCTGGGGGTCGCCTATTTTCAGAATAAAATGCACGACAAATCCATAGAGGCCTATGAAAAAGCCATCGCCTGCAATCCTGAGATTTTCGGCGCCTACAACGATGTGGGATATGCCTGCATTCGAGCGGGGAGGTTCGAGGATGCGATCAAATGGCTCCAGAAATATGCCCAGCTCATGCCGCAGGGTGCGAATCCTCTGGACAGCCTGGGCGACGCCTACAAGCAAGCCGGCAGATACAAGGAAGCCTGGGATTGCTACCAGAAAGCCCTGAAGATCAAGCCTGAATTCACGGCCTCACTGCTTCATCTGGGCGATGTCAAACAGGAGCTCGGCTATTATGAGGAGGCGGTCGGTCATTATCAAGAATGCTTGAAGAGCTTAGTTCCCGAAAGGGATATCTCTGAATCCCATTTCAACATGGTGGATTCTTATTATCGGCCGAAGCTTGTCCAGACTTATTTGCTCATGAACAATCTGGAAAAGGCAGAGGAGGAAATCCAGAACATCCTGATGCGGAATACGGGCGCCGGGAATGTCCTTGGACATTATCTGGCTGGAGAGCTAGCGCTGAGGAGAGGCGACGCCAAGAAGGCTAGAGAAGAGGCAGACCTTGCCCAGAGATTCGAGAAAGAAAACAACCTGCTCGACCAAGAGAAAGATCAGATTGTCAATTTTCTGAGGGCGAAGATTTCTATGGCAGAGGGAGATATAAGCCAGGCGGAGAAGTCTCTCATGAAGGCGATCGATGCTTTTGGGATGGAGGGACAATCCAACCTTTTGAGCAGAGTCTATTCCCTTGGAGATGTCAGGCTTGTGTCTGCAGAGCCCTTGAACCTTCTGGCAGAGATCAAAAGGCGAGAGAAGAAAGTCGACGAAGAGCTTTTAGCCCTGAAAAGAAGCCTGCTTGTTGTCTCCCATCAGCCGCAACCGCATTTTCGTCTATTCGAGCTCTACAGAGTCCAGAAGAAAAACGAGTTGGCGGCAAGAGAATGCAGAATCTTTCTCAATCTGGCTAAGGAGCATCGCTGGAGCAAGGAAGACATCGAGAAAGCCAAGCAATTTCTGAGATCGATTTGAAAAGTCAGCAGCCTTAAAATTGAACTACCGCTTTTATCTGTGAAATTATTCATACTTCACTCTGGGGGGCTTGTTTACTTTTTTTTAATTGTGAGTATAATCGGAGGCTGAGCTCTTAAGGCAACAAAATAAATATGGACCTTGTGCTTTACGAAGGCGGCATCAAGTATGATAGGTGGGTCAAAGTTGTTCTTGTCTTCCCGGTTGTTTTATTCATTATTCTGGCAGTTTTGTTTTACATCGATGCCAGGTATTCGAATATTTTTCCCGGAGAGACTGCGCGAAAAGCGATGATTGCTTTCATCGACCTCCTTGTCGCAATTCCTCTTGTCCTGGTTATCTATCGTCTGTCTCTGCCGCGGAAGATTTTCATTTTTCCGGACAGGATCAAGATAAAATTTGGCGTGTTTTTCTTTAACATTCCTTTCGAGACAATTGAGTCAGTCAAGCCGGCAAAAGGAATATTTACCGGGAGAGCCATCAGCGCCATGACCTCTTTAAACACCCAAATAGAAATTGTGAGGAAAGCGCGAAGGAATATAAGAGTCTCGCCGAATCAGCTCGACCAATTTTTAGGGCAGGCCAACAGTGCTTTGTCGAATTGGAGGCACACTCACGTCGGTTCAGAATTATAGGGACGCATTGCTTAATTCAATAAATTATAGGCACACATTACTTAATTCAATGCTCTTAAATATTGGGAATTACCTCAATTAAATATTGTGTCCCCTTAATTATGACCGCTTAATTACGAATCTTGAGTGCTGCTAGCCGATTCTTAGCTTCGATGACATCAGAAAGACCAGGGTCAGCGTTTTTCCAGAGGCTAAGAAATCTCTCATATTTCTCTGCAGCTTTTTCCTTCGCGCCTTTTTCTTCGTAGAGCTTGGCCAGCCTGAAGTAATAGAGGGGATGAATAAGAGTTCTTTCTTCCCGGCTAGGGTCAAACTTGATCAGATGCTCGTATTCGGCAATGGCTTTGTCTAATTTCCCTTTCTCTTTGTAGGCACGGGCTAAAACATCTTTGAGAAAAGGGATGTTATGGGAAAGAAGGGCTTCTTGAATTGAAGGAGGCTTCCCCATTGGCGATGCCTTTTCCAAAACCGCGATGGCTTTAGAAACCGAACCTTCAGTAAGCAGAATCTCCCCCTGGAACAAATCAAAAATAAATGCAAGGCGTTGCTTGTAGGCGGGGTTTGCTTCTGGTAAAGCAGATTTTATCTCAGCCAGCTTTGACTTTGCCAGGTCAACCTGGCCTTCCTTTAAGTCAACTGAGCCAAAAAGAAAAATATAGAAAGCCTTCATCGTTTTGATTTCCGAAGGACTCTGCTGAGATCCAAAATCGAACGAGCTTTTAAGGTACTTTTTGCTGAGTTCAAGCTCTCCCCGGTCACAATATATCAATCCCAACAAAAGTTCTATACCCGCTTTGGATTGCCGATTTTCAGTTAGGTCTAGCAACCTCAAAAGCTCGGAGAGGGCTTGTTCGCAGTTTCCGAGCCAGTAATTTAAGAAACTCTTATAAAAATAACCTCCCCATTTTGGTCCCAAAAAAGGAGATAAAGCAATAAACTGGTCGAGATACTTCATCGCTTCTTCATAATCTTCTTTCAAGGCAGAAGCATAGGATAGCCCTATATAAGAAATAATGAAGTCAGGCTTAATTCTTAGCGCTTCTTTGTATTTGGCTATAGCTTCGTCGAGATTTCCCATGCGAAAATAGAGCTCGGCCATGGAATCAATCGGATTCGGATCTCCGGGCTGAACAGAGGCATATTTCTTGAGATATTCAATAGCCTTCTCATAATTCCCCAGCTCAGAATAGGCAAAGGCCATCATATTTAAGGCCTCACCATATTCAGGGTCAAGCTCGAGCGCTTTATTGATCTCCCCAATAATTTGAATGGGCATTCTTCTATAAAAATAATATAAACTGAGCTCATAGTAGACCCTTTTTTCTTTTGGATACTTTTCAGCAATCTCATTGAGGATGCGGAACCTTTTTCCCTGATCCTTCTCTACGGCCTCGGCATAGGTTGCCTCGATATAAAGCCTTTCTTTCTCTGTTAGTTTCTCCGAAAGAGCCTTGGCTTTCTCCAGGGCTTCGACGCTTTCTTTAGAATTGCCCCATATCTGATGCGCCTTGGCCAGGTAGAGGTAAGCTAAAGCGAAGTTGGGGTCGAGCGCCAGGGCCTTCTCAAAGGATTGCCGCGACTGGTTGAAGAAGAATCTTTCGTATTCGTCTCTTCCCTTGAGGAAATAATTGTAGGCTTCCATGGAAGATGTCGTCACATCGGCGATGCGCGTTTGGGTGGTCATTATCTTCCGTTCAGAGATGCCAACGCCGCGAGAAATCTCCCTGCTCAGCTCCCCAATTTGTTTTTCGAGAATGCTTCGAACTCCTTCGCCATTCGAGCTTGAGCTCTTGATAAGATTCTTGGTTTTGACATCAAGAACTTTGACATCAGTGGCGAACATGTCTCCAGCTTTAACGAAACTGCCCAGGACAATCTTCTCCACACTATCCATCCGGCAAAGCTCAAAGCCTAAATCCTTGTCAATAACATCAACATCTTCCTTTCCTGTTTGCTTGAGGAGGTCGTGCATCCTCTCCCAGGTGGTCACCCGCAGGTATTTCGACTGCTCGAGGCTGGTGATTAAGAGATTGGGGATGGCTTTTTGAAGATAGTCATAGGCATTGTCTCCGGTCTGGTTCTCGAAGCTGATGACAGCGATCGAAGATATGACAGCTTCTTTTCGAGGCAGGAGTTGCCAGGCAAGCACAGCAGCGGCAACAAGAGCGGCAATAATCAAAGCCGGGATGAAAAGCTTCTTCAATCCAATCGTCACTGTTATTTCTTTTGATGTGATCGGCTTTTTCTTGGGGATTATTCTCTCTGTAGTGGGAAGGCCTTTCTCAAGGTTAATCAATTCGGAAAGAATCTCCCCTGCACTCTGATATCTTTTCTCCTTATTCTTCTCCAAGCATTTGAGAATCAGGCGATTCAGAGCTTCAGGAATCTGAGAGTTAAGCTCTTTCGGGTCTTTGGGCATCTCGCTCTTGTGCTTCATGGCGATGCCTAAAGGCGTTTCTCCTTCAAAAGGCACGCGTCCCGTCAGCATCTCATAAAGAATTATGCCGAAAGAATAGATGTCTGAACGATGGTCAACTTCCTTCACCTCAGCCTGCTCTGGAGACATGTACTCAGGCGTGCCAATCATCACCCCCAAGCCTGTTATCCCTCTGGCTTTGATCGAGCGGGCAATGCCAAAATCCATGATCCGGGCATTTCCTTCCTTGTCGAGCATGACATTCTGAGGCTTTAAATCGCGGTGGACAACACCAAGATGATGGGCCTCAGAAAGCCCCTCGCAAATCTGCTTGGCGATATAGACAGCCTTGCCTACACTCAACTGCCCAACCCTGGCAATCGTGCTCTTCAAATCTTCTCCGGCCACATATTCCATGGTGATGAAATAAGTCTCTTCCTCTTTACTGAGGTCATACATGCGGCAGACATTCCGATGAGCAATCTTGCGGGCAAATTTTAGCTCGTTCCTGAAGCGTTCGATTATTCTCTCATCAGCAGCAATCTCAGGGCTCAGAAGCTTTAAAGCTACCTTTTCCTTTATCTCGGTATCAAGAGCCTTGTAGACTTTGCCCATACCGCCCTTGCCCAGCTCTTCGATGATTTCGTATCTTCCGGCGAAAATTGCTCCGGTGGTTAATTCTTTCTTGGTTGTGCTGACAGTTTTTGTCTGAGAAACAGATATCTTCTCAGGGGAATAAATTTTTGTCCCACACTTGCCGCAAAAAATTGTATCAGCCGGGTTTTCGAAATGACACTTCGGGCATTTCATTTCTGCTTTTCCTCTTGAACGTTTTAAAAAGAATAACAGTTAACCTAAAAAGAGTCAAATTTATCGTTGCCGTCAACCCTTTATCTGCTCTTTTAGAGAGAATTCTCTACTCTTGAGGAGCTATCTCTTCTCTATCTGGGCCAAGACCGATTCTTTGTATCGGGCAAGGAGCTCCAAAGAATATTTTCCGAAAGCTCCGGGCTTGTTCAATCTTGCCATCAAAGCTTTTTGCGGCTCGCCTTGAGTATCGCCGTGGACTTTGTAATAACCTGTGCTCTTGAGAATAAAGGACCTTTCATATCCTTTCTTTCGAGCAGGAGCTCGAAAAGTAAGCTCAGCCCAATCCTCATTCGCAGCTAAGACATAATCTTGGTCATCGATGTTTTCCAGAAGCATTGATAAATCTTTTCCCTTGCTGTCCTTGGCCCGGATGAGTTGAGCTTCAGCGATATCGAGCGGCAGATCAGAAGAGAAGTCAGCCTTGACGCTGTCAACCATCCACAGTCCGGCTGTTGATTCGAGCTTAACTCTCAGCGCATCGCCGGGAATATTGCTAATATCAAGCTCAACTATCTGCTCCTTGGAAATTGAAGGGCCGACGAACCAGAGATAGTCCATATCTTTCCAAATCTCTCCATCCCATAGCTTGAGTGAGAGCATTCCCTCTCTGATGACTAATTTTTTAAACGCTTCACGAGCTTCAACAGAGCGGTTCATCAAATCGTGCCAGGCTTCCAATTCTCTTCCTGGAAGCGCGGAAAGATGCCCTTCCAGGTAAGAAGCCCAGCCTGTATTCTGGATGTCAAGGATTAGCTTGGCAATATTGGAAGCCGTCGGTCGCGGAAACTCGATAACGATGCTGTCCCTTATCTGCTCTAGAAGTTCAGGATTTCGGTCGAAGGGGCTGCTTATCCAGAGGTGTTTGTCCTTTTCTTTGAGGAGCTCAAGGACATTGTTCCCGCCCCAATCGACTGCTTTTAAGGGACTCACAGGCTTTAGGATAGAATAAAATTTGCCAGAAAATGAAGGTGCGACATCGCTCCCTCGAGGATGGTCCACTGCGAAAAGCTTTATCTCATCGATATACTGTGTTTCTTGAAATCTATTCATGACCTTTAAACGATAATGGCCTTTAATCTCTTCTAAATGGTCAAGATTATCCCAATCGCTCCTTTGGGCTGCCTTGAAGATGGCGCCGCTGAATGTTTCAGAGTCGAGGATATATTTTTTGCCGTCAAAGCTGTAGACAAGAGGACAGGAGGCATCTCTTAGACTTGGGCCCCAATATATAATCCAGGCAAGGACATCAATCCCGGCACCGATCAGGAAACCCGTCCAAATGTTTTCAAACCCGCTTTTCGGAACCTCGATTTGATAAATGTTATCCATTGGAATAAACTCAATTTTTCCATCTCTAATGATTTTAATTGCCGGAATACTTTTGATTTTTGATAGACAAGGAATTTTGCCTGAAGCAATCAAGTTCTTGATTCTCGCTATATCCAGAGGATTGCCGTTGCGGTCTTGAATAGCTTGGATGGTTTCTAGTTCTAGAGTGATAATTTTGTATGTGCCGGCGCGCTTTACGGAGATGTCCACGAGGTCAAATCCCTGGAAGAAAATATTTTGATAACGATCCCCTTTAGTGGTTTGAATTGTTATCTTTTCGCCAAGAGAGGGAAGAATGATTACTCCCCGGTTCTCTTCACGGCTCTTTGCGTATTTTTCGGCATACTCAGCTTCACGAATATCGCCAACGCCTTTGTATATTCCACTCTTAGATTGTCCGTCTTTCAAGAATAAAGTAGTCTTTTTTCCAGGTTTAATTTGCAATATCTCCCAACCTGGAATAGTCATTTTGCCAGGTCCGACAACAGCTCCGGCTATAAAGCCTGCGAAGCTACCGCAGTTGACTTGAAAGGCAATCCAAACAACAAGCAAAAAAATTAATATCCAAGAAATTTTCTTTTCCAACTGCCGCCCCTCCTTTAATCAGCCATAGCCTTATTTTTTCTCTTTTTATCTTAAAGTAACACTTATCGTTTCATAATATCTGATAAAAACTCATGCCTTCTTCCAAGTGCATGAGCTAAGGACTTAATCTTGCTTATTTTAGAATATTTTTTGAAGAATATCGGACCGTTTTTTACTTCTTCAATGCGGCTTTTATTTCTGCGATGCTAACTCCTAAAGTTTTTCGGGAAATTTCGTCGAGGCCGGATTCCGAGCCTTGGAAATGAAATGTGCGGTGGGTGTGCTTGCCGATTTGCCCTGGCTGCAGGGCAAGAGCCGGCGAGGAAGTCTCAAGCTCATAGAATCTTCCAAGCTGGGCTGCGCCCGGGGCCGGAGGGCCGTCGTTGTAGCTGTTCACTGTATCGCCGCCATACGGCTCCTTCTGAATCTCCCACATCGAATTGACGTAATCAGTGACTCCCTTGGGAAGCGTGAATTGGACGATGCTCAGTACCTGATTGACGGCATCGTAGCTTCCGAGCACTGGCTTTGAGCGCCGCGGAGAAATCCCGATCTTGCTGCGGTAATTGGCGTCGCCGGCGAAGAACATCACTCCCTCTTTCACAACCAGGCGCTCTGCAGGAACCTTGCCGAAGTAGGCATCGTTGACGATCGGGCCGAGCCTGGCTTCATCGCCCTTTTTGAAAGAAATGACCACAGTCGTTGCCGGAGAGGCATTGAGCATCCCCAGAATCCAGATGGAGAGCAGTCCGGTTTCCTTTATCCAGGCCTTCGAGCCAGCATTCTTGATCTCGTTGACCGTCTCAAAGGCCACGGCTTTGACTTCCGGCTTTATCTTCAATCCAATCTTTTTGTTTAGCTCGGCATCGCTCAAGAGACGGACTTCGCGCGTGACCT
>Ga0315306_10001526_pt1 | contig 11065 bp, 13 predicted proteins | sample TDP1_MG_FD_203803 | JGI IMG/M metagenome (GOLD analysis project Ga0315306, IMG submission 203803) | Freshwater sediment microbial communities from Lake Towuti, South Sulawesi, Indonesia - TDP1 | ecosystem: Environmental > Aquatic > Freshwater > Lake > Sediment | place: Indonesia: South Sulawesi... | reverse complement strand
CGACTCTGTTGAGAAGAAAGGAAATGCTTCTCTGGTCGTTCTTCTTTGCCTTGATTATGTTTGTTCAGGTTATAGTGAGACCCACTGTCCCCCAGTTTCTCGAAGACGAGTACGGTTTAGACGAATTTCGCATTGGAATCTTGGCATCTGCCACTTTCCTCGGCTCCGCTTTGCTTACTATTTGGCTCGGTAGAATCGGAGACAGGTGGACGAGGGCTGGCGCCGTTTCCGTCTCCATGATCTTATGCTGCATTTCGATAGCCACTCTCATTTCGTTCAACAACTCTCTCACGCTTATCTTGGCCTCTTTCTTAATGGGTTCCTCTTATTCGGCGTGGTCTGTGGTGAGTGCACTATTTGGCTCCGTGGCTCCTGAGGCTTCAAGGGGGCGTTGGATGTCTTTTCAGCAGACTGCAGGTATGCTAGCGGCATTTCTTGCTCCATACCTCGGAGGCATGCTGTACAAGGCTTGGCATTACAGCCCATTCATGGTTGCGATAGTGGCAACTCCGATACTGGCTTTCCTGGCTCTTACAAGTCCATTTCAGGAAAGGCCCCAGACAGGTGAGAGGAAAGAATCCCAACAAACTTTCTGAAAAGAAAACGTCTCTCTCACGGCTACGCTATAGTGACAACAACTTTTGAAAATATTCCAAAACACGGGGGGAATATCTCCATGATTCATAAGGTATATATGAAGGTGTAAAGAGGTGTAGAGCGAGGGAGGACGATGGCGCTAGAGATAACCCGCGAGAAGATGCGGGAGCATACACTCGATCGGTTTAAGCATATCAAGACCTGCGTTCTTGCAAGGGAGCTCTGCATGCTTGTGCGTGCGAACCGTGTGGCACTTACTAAGAAGGATGTCCATGAGTGCTGCTCATTCATAGCCAAGCTTTGCAACGAGGCTGGATGCGATGAACCGAGCGAGTTGTGTAGCAAGGCTGCTGAGGAAATATTGGGGAGCGAAGAAGAGTACCTAAAGCTGTGTGAAGAGAGTATGAGAAAGTGTAGCGAATCCCGCCAGCCCAGAAGGGTTGGGCCCGAGAGGCGAGCGCATTATGTTGCGTGACAAGTAGCTATAGGCATCGTCTACATTGTGTCAGGTTTGCCCCTATAGGGTTCATTGTTTGTCTTGAGTGTATTGGCAGTTCTAGAGCAGGCTATTCAGTAGGATGCAAATAAACCTCGCTGGAGGAGTTACCTACTTAGCGCAGGATTTACAGGCATTCACGCTTTTTGGCTAGGCCTTGTTCAGTTTTTCCGCAGACTCTCTTCGTGGCATCCGTTAGGAGTTGCAGATTCTATCTTTTGGTCTTTGCTGACTGGGCTCTGTTTACCAAGATGGCTGCAGCTAGGGTGGCGATCATGAGCAGTGGCATGAGTATGGCTGTTGGAAACTCTGGTACGATCCATGTTCCTTCAATCGTGACGGTTTTGGTCTCTGGAAGTAGCAGAAACGTCCCTGTTTTTCCTATGTACGTCATGTATAGCGTTGTCTCGGTGGGGGTCTCCGTCACAGTCAAAGTCTTTGGGGCTGTTCCCCCAATAGTGATGACCCACCAGTCGGCTGGATTCTGAAGCCCTAGAAAGTCCTTCGGTATCGTAACTTCAACCCAACCTTCAATTCTGAATCCAAGGAGCTTTGTCATCTTGACAGGGAAGGTGGCTCTGAAGGTTATACTCTTCTCCTCTGCGCTGTAGCTGAAATCTTCAACAGGGTAGCAGTCGCTACGTGTCGGGATTTCGTAGGTTTCTTCATCCACAGTGGCCTCAAATATGGGTGAGACATAGACATATAGAGACTGGGGTTCGCTCCAAGCGTCAAAATAGTCTTTCGCCTTGAACTCAACGTTGAATCTTCCGACAGTTGAAAACCTATGAGTTGGATTTTTTTCGGTGCTTGTACCACCGTCATCGAAATCCCAATGGTAACCTTCTATGGAGTCTCCTTCTGCATCGGTGACAATTGGTGCAGTAAAATGGACCGAGTCACCGACAGTAATGTGCTTATTTCTTGTGCCCTCAACAAGTGGAAAAGGTTCCGCGGTTGGAGCATCATTGAAAATCTTGTATTTATAGTAGTGGTCGACATCTCTATAGCGCTCGGAATGTCCTTCGATCCATTCATTAACGGGGGAAGGTATGGGTATATCAACCGTCCATGTGGATGACCAATCGACCGTAGGGCTGTCATGCTCTTCTGCCTTAACCCTGAACCATGTATCTAAACTTCCCGAAACTGTCCATGTCCGACTTATGTTGAAATGCCCCCACTCGCCGTCGCCACATTTAATTTCGCCTGTATACGTGTAATCCTCTATGGGAGAACGGATGGCGAAGTACCAGTCTCCATCTCCGAAAATCCAGGTTTCATGATCGTCGTATATGAAGGCTTTGTAGTAGTTAGCCATAATCGTATGTGTCCCAATCGTGGCTTGAGCTGGCTTGATAAACCCTGATGAAGCAAACACTGAAACAGCTAGAACAGTTAACAACAGAGCATATCTCAACTTTCTTATTTTCTCACATCCTCTCTCTTTGGGTATATTTGATGTGCCCCTCACTCGGCACAAAGGAAAACCAGCATAACACCAACGAAACAGGTGTTATGCCAGAAATCCTCCTGATGGATGGTTATTTTCGCACCCAATTTAAGATTTGTGGAAGGATTTTCATTTGCCTCAGAGTTTCGCCTTTTAGTCTTAGGTGGAGATATCACCAGCACTTTCCCCTTTTTCTGCTGTGACATTTGGGGGGGTGACTACTTGCCTAGAGAATGTCTTCTCTCAACGCTTTTCTCAGAGATTATCTGCAGTTCAATTACTCGGTTCCTGAGATTGTCGAGCAGTTTCTTGAGTGCTCTAGCGCGCGTTATGACTCCCAGATGAAGTGAACAAAACGATAGGCTACTAGTTTCAACTGAAATTCCTTATTATTTGTGCACAAGTGAAACAAATTCGCGCTGCATCTTTGTAAAGGAAACAAATTGTCATATACAAAAGGCTGTCTTAGTATTGGAAAACAATAAATATGAATAACGGGTGATAAGAAGTGAGCAAAGTTGTCAAAATATCCTTATATACTCAACACAGGTAAGCTAAAGAAATTTCTGGAAATCATACCGAAAATAGGTGTTCCACCCAAAATAAACACGAATACTCTTCCGACTCTTGGATTCAAAAGTGCGGCTGACCGCCCAATAGTCAATATACTTAAATTCATCCAGTTCACTGACGACAAAGGAGTACCTACCGATGCATATAGAACCTTTAGAGATTCTAGCAAAGCTGGAAGTGTAATGGGGGCAGCCCTAAAGAGGGCATACGCTGATCTCTTTGAGATATATCCAAATGCCAGTGAAACTGATGATATATCCAAATGCCAGTGAAACTGATGATACGTCATTGAAGAACTTTTTCGCTCCCACTACTGACGCTGGAGAGCAAGTAGTAGCTAGAACTGTAGATACGTTCAAAATTCTATGCAGTTTTGCTGATTTCGAAGTTTCCCTTGGTGAGCCTGCTCTGACACCTACACCTACGCCAACTGCTGTAGGAGTTCAACTCCCGGTGACTCCAGAAGGCGTCAGACTTGATGTGAGCATTAGAATAGAGTTGCCAGTCACTCAGGATGCAGACGTCTATGACAAAATCTTCAAGTCGCTCAGGAAGCACCTTCTCTCTCCAAGTTCAGAAAAAGATTAAGGACATCCTTGCGAGAACAGCTAGGACTCAAGCTGAACTAGATGCTATTCTCTCTAAATTCAAACCAACCGTCATTCAGAAAGAAGCCTCACAAGTTCTAGAATACCTGTTCTCAAAATTTCATACAGTGGTAAGACAACTCCAAGAAAGACAGAGAGACAGAGACCCTTTTTTTGTGAATGATGAATACGATGTTCAAGACCTACTCCACGGACTTCTACGTCTGTATTTCGAAGACGTAAGACCAGAGGAATATTGCCCAAGCTATGCTGGAACTAAGCCTCGTATTGACTTCTTCTTGAAAAGACAAGGTATTGCCATCGAAGCAAAAATGACTAGCGAAAATAATCGAAAGAAAAAGGTAAGGGAGGATTTGATTTTGGACAAAGAATATTACAGCAAGAAAGAAGGTGTCAAAACTCTCTATTGTATGGTTTACGATCCCGAGGAATGGATTACTAACCCGCGTGGTTTTGAAGACGATTTATATGAGAAAAGCGAGAAATTTCAGGCTAGGGTTTTCATAGTGCCGAGGAAAGCTTAACTCCTGTGCGCACGGTGTGTGCAAGGCATTCATTGTGAGTGTGGGGAAAGGGTCATTGGGGGAAACTGGGCTTCGGGGGGTTTCCCCTTTAGTGTTTGTTGATTGGCCTGGCAGAGGTGGGAGGGTAGGAGCAAGGTCAGAGCCTTGCAGGTTGCTGAATACTCATGGGGTTTGCAATAAATCCGCAAAGGGTTCACATCGGCATTAAAATATATCAACTATGAAAAGCAAATCTACAGTGGAACAGATGAATGGACCTGTAGAGTCACTGAGTCGGAGGAAGACCGTAGAATGTTGATTGAAAAAGGCTTCGAATTCGTTGAATAAGTGGATGGCAAAAGCTACTATCGGAAGCAAAAAGAATAATCGAGCATTTCATTGAGGTTTAGAGTATTTCGCTTTTTTCTGAAATTGTTCCTCGTAGATTTCTCTAACCTTCTGAATAGTGTCAGCATCCTCTGGACTTTTGTCTTCTCGAATTCTCGTTATTCGGGCGAAGCGTAGAGCCATCCCACATTTGTACTTAGGACTTTTCTGAATCTCATTATACGCGACCTCAACCACGATTCTTGGCACGACCACAACCCTTCCACGCTCCTCTCTCACAGACAACTCCTTGAGCCTCTTCGTCATCTTGATGATCTCCTCGTCCGTCAGCCCCTTGAAAGTCTTCCCCACCATAAGAAATTCTTCAGTTTCAGGTTCAAGGGCTGCGAGATAATAGTCTGAGAGCCAGTTGTGCCTTCTCCCGTACCCCCACTCTGCAGCAACAATAACGAGGTCTAGAGGCTCTAGGATTTTCTTGATCTTAAACCAGCGCTTCCCGCGGACTCCAGGAGTGTAGGGGCTGTCCAGTTTCTTAGCCATCAACCCTTCATGACCCTCGCCTATGGCTTCGGCGAGAAATCGCTCCGCCTCCTGAGGGTTGCTAGTAATCATCTGCTTTGTCAAAGGTATGCTTCCGACGATCTCTTTTAGTTCCTTTCTCCGCTCTACGTATGAGTAAGAAGTCAGGCTTCGACCATTAAGATATATGAGGTCGAATACGTAAAGCTTAGCGGGAATCAGCTTAACCATCTTTTCTATGTTGTGAACTCTTCGGAACCTCCTCATTAGGTGTTGGAATGGCAATGGACTGCCATCCCTCCCCAAGGCTATGACCTCTCCTTCCAGAATAGCCTCACGAGCTCCTACTTCCTCTCTAACCAACCGCATGATCTCAGGAAAGCTGTCTGTCACATCCGTGAGTCTGCGACTGTATATTCTGACATCATTTCCAGATTTGTGAATCTGTATGCGAGCTCCGTCGAGCTTGTGTTCAAATGCCGTCTCTCCACCATGCTCTTTGATAGCCTCATTTACATCCTCAGCCATCTGAGCCAGCATGGGTTTGATGGGCCTGAAAACTTGGAACTGAAGCCTCGACAAGCCTTCTCTGCCTTGAACCTTAGCTATGCTAGCAACCTCTCCTATGTCTCCTGTTAGCATGCTGGCTCTCCGAACTGTTTCATAAGGGACATCAAAGGCTTTGGAGACAGCAAGTTCCATCAGACCCTCGTGAAAACCTGTCCTCATCTCGCCGATCATGATCTTGACTATGTATTTGGCTTCTAGTGGCATGGCTCTCCCCAACAAGGTTTCCAGGAGGCGTTCTTTCCGTTCTCTTGAGCCATAGCCAGTGGCTTCGGCTATAGCCTCCAGGCTGCGCTGGGCCTCAACAATCGTCAAGGGTTTCTCAAAGAGTGTAGCTTGCTTGCGGATTTTACCTCTTTCAAAGACGATTTTTGTCGCGGCTCCTATGTCGCCTGTTCTGCCAAAGGCCTCACTGAAATTGCTCCACTCCGCATTAGTTATGCGCTTAATCACACCACTCAGCGTCCTCCAACTGACCTCAAGCGTCCTCTGATCCCACTTGGCAAATGCCTTGCCGAGAAGCATACATACCGCAGGCTCCACTTCATCCATGCTTACACTGTTCAGAAAGTCCGCTACTAAGCTGATCATCAATGTACGCTTGGAGGTTGACTCCAGCTTCTCACAAAGCTCAACTAAAGCTTCAAACTTCGTTCGCATGCCATTTACCTTTAGATGTGGACGCTTTCTTCGAAGAATTTTGCCTTGTATATTAACATAAACATTTTCACGAACACGAAATCACAGATGGGCAGCCACGTCTATTTCACCTTTCTCTGAATGTCTAGACACTCAGCATGAAACACAAGATCGGCTCGCTATCTTCCTGTTCTAAAACATGGGTTTATAAACGGTGGATTTACGCAAATCAATGGTAGTAACAATGCGTTGGAAGAGGCTGGCTATATTATTAGTAGCCGTTACCACCGTTGTTGGCGCAGTTGCAGTCTACTACATGAATTCTCTATTCTACGCCCCTGGAGATGTTCCTATCCAAAAGGTTGTTTCTGATCCAAAGTCATTCGATGGTGCTCCCGTAAGACTGCGTGGTTACGTTGTGGACACAAAGGTGTACATGTTCGGCCCCAAATATGTTCTGAGGGATTTTGATGAGGAATGTGAAATTCCTTTGAACGGTAAAGATGGCCCTGTAAGGGTTGATCTTGAACCCTACGTTAGCTTTATTTTTGATGGGAGGAACTACACGCAGATAAGAAACATAAGGGTGAGTGTTGTGGGACATGTGCGTTATATAGGCTTTGTGACAGATGCTCCTCCTTTCCATCTTGACGCAGAAAGGATTATTTCTTCGAAGTCTAGATAAACGCTTACTTGGCCGAAGTCAAGGAGGAATACAACGCGAATGAGACGAATATTAGCACGCGCATCAGGGACACCCGAAAACGAAGTGTTGAAAGATGACTGAAAATCTAACAAAGGAAAGTTATCGCTTAGAAGGAATTGCCTTCGGCCTGGCAGATGGTTTGATCATGTGTTTGGGTTTAATAATAGGTGTTGCTGAGGCAACTTCCAGCACTCAACTAGTGATAATTACTGGAATAATCGGAGGCTTTGCCAACGCATTTGGAAATTCTATCGGTTTCTTCATGTCTCAATCGGCTGAAAGGGCACTGCAGATTCATGAGACAACAGAACATGGAGCAACAACAAGGATACATTCGAGAAGGGAGGTAATTATAAACAGCATCTTCTCATTCGCATCAACAATCGCCGCCACACTAGTTTTGGTTTGGCCATTCATATTTTTCTCCATGAGCTACGCCGCAATCCTCACATTCATAATCGGAACCGCAACGGCGTTCATCTTGGGAGGTTATATAGGCAAAATGAGTCACGAAAACCCCTACAAGACAGGACTAAAATACGCTTTACTCGCAGTTCTAGGAGCCATAATCTCCCACTACATAGCAGATTGCATCCAACTTCTAACCTAAAACCAAAGCAGAATTCTGCTCTTCCACTGTCAAAGAAGTTTAGAGCAACACTATGTACTTGGTTAATCCGCTTCGCCGAAGAAAATAGGATTAACCTAAAGGTCGTTCCATTCTTGAAGAATCCTCTGCTATGGGTTTGGTGCTTTTTCGTATCTGTCTTCCTTCCAAGGATCAGCTGTGTGGCTGTATCCCCGCTTCTCCCAGTATCCAAGCTCCTTTTCGAATGTGAATTTTATCCTCCTTACCCACATTGCGCTCTTGTAGGCGTACTTCTTCGGTACAATTAGCCTCAAAGGTCCCCCGCTTTCCGGTTTCAGGTTTTCATCGTTAAGCTTGTAAGCCAGCAAGACATCGTTCTCTAGAAGCTCGCTGAGAGAAAGGGAAGTAGTGTAGCCGTCATCACACTCAAATGTTACATATTTGGCTTCCTTCTTGGGCTTGGCAATGTTCACAACCTCCTTGAAGAGAACGCCTTCCCACTTGTTGCCAAGTACACTCCACCCTTCAACGCAGTGGAAATCTGATATGCTCTTGGCCTTTGGGAGTTCTAGAAATTCTTTCCAAGTTAAAGTCTGAGGCTCCTCAACCAACCCATAAATCTTCAAGCTCCAAGCCTTGGGGTCGAATTTTGGTATGGTGCCGATGTGTCGAGTAAGCATCTTCTCGACGACCCTTTGTCCGGGAGGTAAACGCCCTTCTCCTTCCAATTTCAATCCTCCCAATAAGTTCACGCATGCCCCAAATGCATGATTGACTACTGCAAGGCAACGTTAAGTCAGAAAGTCGATAGCTTTTCCTTAGCTTTTTTAATCCTTTCCTCTAGCTCTCTGACTTTTTTCTTCTCTCCTGCTGCTCTATGGCAGTCGAGGGCGTATTCCAGAGCACTCACTCCAAAGCGGTCAAACCCTTTTTTGAATGATAGTTCCGCTGCCTTTAGAAAGCGCTCACTTGCTGTGGAATAATCTTTCAGTATGTAGCTGCACTCAGCAGCCTTATACAAAGTATAAGAGGCATCGAAGATGTTGCCTGCCTCCTCATACAGTTTGGATGCCTCGAGAAACTTGTCTATCGCTTCTTCATACTTGCCAGTGTCGGAGAAGGCTGTTCCTTCTCTATGAATCTTTATGGGATCTTTCTTCTCCTGTGTTTCGGTGTTGTCCATTTTTTCTTCCTCTCGTAGCTGAGTAGTTGTTGAGCCATTGTTTTTTAGGTTTTCTGTTTCTCCACAGCCAATTGAAGTTAAAACACGTACGCGTATTATTGATGTTCATACACTCTTATCTGGAGGCAAGTAACACACGGCTCTCGTTAGCACTATTCCTACAAGAGGAATCTACACATTAATCATATTCCTGTCAAAAGAGATCCGCGTGAAAGTTGGACAGCTGGGCACTAAGAAATTCCCAGAAGGATATTATACATACACGGGCTCTGCTCTGGGAACTGGAGCCTCAAGCCTGAAACAGCGCGTTTTGCGACACTTAAGGAAAGTTGGTAAAAAGAAGCGCTGGCACATTGACTTTCTCTTGGCTCATAGACACGCAACAATTACCGCCGTTCTGGCTGCACAGACTGATAAAGGGATGGAATGTGAGCTAAATAGTTACGTAGAAAACGAAGGAGCAGCTAGAATTCCTGTTTCAGGCTTTGGTTCTTCAGATTGCAGCGGTAACTGTGAGAGTCATCTTCTGTATTTTGGCGAGGAAGATGTCGAAGAGAAGATCGCTGAGCTTTACGCTGAGAAACTCGGTTTTGTACCTGTTGCGGTCGAATTCCGCAATAGATAGTTGGGGGTTAGTGTCCAAAAGTCTCAAATCTATCTTTGCACGAAAACTCTACCTGGATAGCTGGTGACTCAATGCCCATTCACATAGGACGAGCTACGACCGATGACTTGGAGATCCTCTACAGCATCGAGAGACAATGCTTTACGGCAGAGGCATTCACGAAGGAGCAACTAGTGTATCTCCTGGAAAATCCGAGGGCCATAAGCTTGATTGCAAGGATAGACGACCAAATCGCCGGATTCATCATAGGTTTAATCCACAACCACGGCAAAACGAGAACAGGCCATGTTTACACGTTAGACGTTGCAGTTAAGCATCGAAGAAAAGGAGTTGGACTAAGACTCCTTAGGGAGCTCGAAGAGAGATTTGTTGAGAAGGGGGTCGAGATCTGCTGTCTTGAGGCTCGAAAAGGGAATGTGGCGGCGCTGGAGCTTTATCGAAAGCAGGGTTACATGGAGGTGAACGTTCTGAAGGATTTCTACTCCGAGGGTATTGATGGCGTTAGGCTCGTGAAGAGACTCTCTTAGCCTTTTTAGTGAATGATTTTGGTTGACCACCGGAGAAGCTCCAGTTTCAAAAAATAAAGACCCAAAAGAATGTTTAAATAATACCGCTCAGAGTCAAAACCTCCGTTAAGGTGACATGTTTGAGCGAGGCAGAAGAGATCAAACTGTTTGGGAAGTGGAGTTTCGAAGGAATCGAGGTAAAGGATCCTGGGCTCAAACGCTATGTTTCTCTGAAGCCAGTCTATGTTCCTCACAGCATGGGGAGACATGAACATAGACGGTTTCGCAAGGCTGAGGTTAATGTCATTGAGAGGCTCGTGAATGACCTCATGCGACCTGGAATGACTGCTGGAAAAAAGGCTAGGACTGTAAACCTCTTAAGAAATGCCTTCGAGATTATCCATCTCCGCACCGAAGAGAACCCTATAGGAATCTTCGTCAAGGCAATCGAAAACTCCTCTCCATGCGAGGATACAACAAGAATTAGCTACGGGGGTGTGGTCTATCATATGGCTGTGGATATCTCACCTCAAAGACGGTTAGACCTGGCGCTACGCTTTCTCTCGGAAGGTGCAAGAAAGGCAGCGATCGGAAGCCCCCGGACCCTAGAAGAGTGTCTTGCAGAAGAGCTCGTCCTAGCAGCGAATAATGACACAAAGAGCAACGCCGTGGGAAGACGCCACGAGATGGAAAGGGTAGCAAGGTCGTCCCGCTAGAAAGATTCAAAATGCTTTAGACCAAGTTTGCGAGGAAGAGACTGACAATTTTGAAGCTTCTCTTTGTAGTTGGTGCACAATTTTTAGCGGAGGCTCAATACGATTCTGAAGACGTCCCAATAGTAGAGGTTTTGTGCAGCGTGGAGGCCAATGAGCCATTTTCGGCGCTGGGTTCTTTCCATACTTCCACCCGTAGCATGCTCTATGTGCGTTCCTGCAAATAATATACTATATCGTAAGACGTAATAAAGATTTCCCCTCCACTTTACCAATCTACATTGGAAGTCAGCTGGTGGCGGTATTGATTTATCAGGGAGCCTTAAGATTTATTGTTGATTGGTTATGTGTGTGGAGTTTGACTCTGTTATTGTTAGGTTGGGTGGGGAGATATGGATTAAGGAGGTTTGGACTAGGAGGTGGTATGTGCGGCGTTTGTT
>Ga0315306_10001525_pt1 | contig 11071 bp, 8 predicted proteins | sample TDP1_MG_FD_203803 | JGI IMG/M metagenome (GOLD analysis project Ga0315306, IMG submission 203803) | Freshwater sediment microbial communities from Lake Towuti, South Sulawesi, Indonesia - TDP1 | ecosystem: Environmental > Aquatic > Freshwater > Lake > Sediment | place: Indonesia: South Sulawesi... | reverse complement strand
GTATCAGAACGGCAATCAAAGTGATGGCGCGTGCTGTCAGAGTCCTGGCCAACCCCATGAATCTTCACGCCCATTCCTTTCGAGCGTCTATAAATGATTTGCCGAGAAGGAAATTCACTGTTGTCGATTCAATCGATCTCTCGATCTTTCGCACCGGCTATGGTAGAGATCTTTCTTCGGGAGGTTGCTGCAACATGGACCCTAGAGCTCCTCAATCTCTCTCCCGCATGTCTCACAGTAGACAGCGTCAGGCTTGTTCTCTGCGCCACAATATCGGCAAAACTTGACATCGGGGGCGGCAACCTCCGTCTCCTCTACTCGTTCCATGTCCTCCGGCACGGCGGGGGCCATAGGCCGCGGCGCGACCCTGGAACGCGTGCTCAACCACAGAACGATGATAGCACTCACGAGTGAAGCCACACCTGTCGCAGTTATGACGGGGGGGAATGGCGGAAACGGTGTCAAGAGGTAGAGCCCGAAGGCTACGAGGAAGATTCCGACCACGACCAGCCGACGATTGAACTGACGAGCCACCTCGTACCACGCCCCACGATGTTCTTGAAAGAGCAGGAACGCGTCAGCATCACGGTCGGCCCCTCCAACCGCCCTCTGGGATCTCCGCGGTCCCGGTGTTCCCGCTCATCACCAAGATGCGTTGGGACCGGGGTAAATAGGCTTTCGGGCTCTGTGGCTGAGTGGGACGGAACCGGTGAGCTGTCCCCGATGTGATGTCGAAAGCCTTTATTCAGTACAGAGGCTGGACACGGGGTCGTGGATCGAGTATGGCTGGTGTCGATGAGTGGTGAGGATCTACGAACCGGAGATCTACTTCAAGTCTAGCGAAGAGATGAACGAGGTTCAGGACAACAGCGTCCACCTTGTCGTGACGAGTCCTCCCTACAACGTGGGGAAGGAGTATGGGAAGTATGTCGACAAGCATCCGCTCTCTCAGTACCTAGACTTTCTAAACGAGGTTTGGAGGGAGTGCGTGAAGAAGCTGGTCCGAGGGGGAAGGATAGCGGTGAACGTGGCGGACACATGGCGTCAACCATACCTTCCCCTGCATTCCCACATAACGCAGCAGCTCCTCGGCCTCGGGCTATTGATGAGGGGAACGATCTACTGGGACAAAGGGGCCAGCGTCGGCGTCTCCACGGCCTGGGGATCCTGGAGGTCTCCTAGCAACCCCACACTGCGCGATGTGGGCGAGTACATAGTCGTCTTCTGCAAGGATTCGTTCAAGCTGGAGAGCAAGAACAAGCTCCCGACGATAACTTCGGAGGAATTCACTGAATACACCAAGTCAGTCTGGCGTATGAAGACGGCAGATGCAAAGAAGACAGGTCACCCCAGCCCCTTCCCCGAGGAGCTTCCCTACCGCCTGATCCAGCTCTACACGTATCGGGGGGACACGGTCCTGGACCCATTCCTTGGCAGCGGAACTACGTGCAAGGTGGCGAAGGCCCTTGGAAGAAGGAGCATAGGATACGAGGTGGACGAATCCTACCGATCCATCGTCGAGAAGAGGATTGCCGGCTACCAGACCCTACTCGACGACCAGATTCCAGGCTGAGGGCCTTTGCAACGACTAGAGCAAGATGTCTCCGAACCTCTTTCCAGAGTTTGCCACCACAATGGAGATTTTACGTGCGAACGTGTCGATTAGGCCGAACGTCGACTTCTGCGTGAGGTAGGCGCAGACCTCACCGCTGTTCAGGAGCAAGGTCTCCCCTCCCTCTCCACGACCGGCTGGTGGGTGTGACCACAGACGACCACGCTGTATTCTCTGGAACGAATCAGGGAACACAGAAGCTCCTCCTGGCGCCAATGGAGCAAGGCCATGGTCAAACCCCCTAGACCTAGCTCCGCAAACAAGCCGCGAATCTCAGCCCCGTGGAGAGAGTGTGGCTTGGCCGGCTGGTTCTCATCACCGTCGTTGTTTCCTCAGACACCGAACATCCTGGCCTTGAGGTTGGCGAATCGAGGAGCCGTGAATGGAGAGACGTAGTCTCCCGCGTGTAAGACAGCGTCACCCCTGAGATCGTTCAGCCTTGCAACCACTTGATCTATCATCGGGAGGTTGTCGTGACTGTCAGAGGCAACCCGATCTTAATCCCCATTCATCGAGGCAGACCGGGCTCTTAGTCGCAGATATGGCTTCGAAGCGGACGAACTGGGGTCAGATCGAAACCCATCAACCTCCTCGAACGATGCGTCCGCGGAAACTCTAAAAAAGCATCGACGCCGACTTGGAGGGCTGAAGCAGATGTTGCCATCAAAGTTGAGAAGGAGCGCAAAGAAGTTCTGGGTTCTCCTAACAATAGTAGCCTTGACGGGGGTACCGGTTCAGCTCGGTCTCGGCTTGCCCGGGCAGACTATCAGAAATGAGATCGACCGCTCGATCAAAGACCTGAGCCAGGCCGTGAACCGGCTTGCTGCAAGCCAAAGCCAGCTCGCCGCGCTTCAGGCAGTCATACCTGAGGCGAACTACAGCGCCGCATGGAACTGGCTGCGCCAGGCTCGCGAACAATTGCAGTCCGCTCAACAGGACCTGGTCAAGATCCTTCTACCTGAACTCGTCACCTCGATCAAACAGTCAGCGGAGGACAAGGTCTACTCTGCTCTGCTCTACCTTGCGAATGCCACCCGGGAACTCGCTGCTCTCCCCAGCCCGTCATCAACCGGTGTGAGCGATCTGCTGAAAAGCCTGGAGGCAACCACAGTGACGGTGATAGGGGTTGAAGCCAACCTGATCAACCTCGATCACCGTGAAGAAATCGAGGTGAAGATGGAGGACCTAAGATCTGAGTCGGTCCAGCTCGACTTGTGGCTGACTCGGCTCAAGATCGACTCCATCGGCCTCGGGAGTTACCTCCTAATCGCGAACTACAGCGCCATACAAAGCGCACTAGACCGACTGTCCTCCAAGAATGACTTACTCCGGGGCAACGCGGAATCCATCGAAGAGAGGCTATGGAACGGAACTGCAGACTGGCTGATGAGAGAGATCGACATCTTGCTGCCCAGCGCCAGGGAGATCGAGGAGAGGCTGATGGATATCCAAAGGGAGTATTCGTTCCGGGTGGAACCCGTTCCATCAGACCTGCTTCAGAAGCTGAGGATCGAGGCTGGTTTCGCTCTGACATCGAGCCAACTCATGGAGCAGAAGCTCCTTGAGGCCGCGATCTCCTCCCTCAAGTGGAAGCTCCAGCTCTCTCAGCTCCAACCACTTACGCCTGGATTGAAGGGGCCGCCAGGCCCGGAGGGCCCGCCGGGGTTACAAGGACCACAAGGAGAACAAGGACCGGCAGGACCAGTGGGGCCACAAGGACAACAGGGACAACAAGGGGCCCAGGGGCCACAAGGACCCCCTGGCGAGGCAGGGCCTGTGGGTCCACCGGGCCCGGTGGTCTCGATGCTTCTGCTAGAGACCGAAGAGGAGGTCATGTCCGGAGAGAGATTCATCGTCCTGGTCTTGGTTCGCAGCCTGAGAGGAGAGGATCTCTTCACCTACCCTGTGGACAACGCATCCGTCAAACTGGATGGACAATCGACAACAACCAACTCCTCTGGAATCGCAGAGCTCGTGGCGCCCGCGGTCTCCAGCGCAGCGATCTTTAAGGTGTCCGTCCAGGCCCTAAACAACTTGGCTAGCAGGAGCATACTCGTGACGCCTCCGGCACCCGCTCCGACATCGCTCCTACTGACTGCGGGAGTAGCTTCGCTGGGCCTCGGTCTCGCAGCCACAGCGCTTGTGTTGATGCTACGAGTAAGGCGTTCCGTGCGCCGTCTGGCAGTGGGTAAGCCGCCATGATTGATCGATTGATCGATTCCCCAACTCGTAGGAGATGCGCCTTGGCGTCCTTGAAATCCAGAAGACCGAAGGCGGAAGACGAGAAGACGAGTTGACTCGAGCTAGGCCTCCCTCAGCATCTCCTCCAGCGTCCGGATCAGGTCCTCCTCTCTGCCTTGGGGAACCGCTCCTGACGCGGCCATGGAGTGACCGTCGGCGAATCCGCCCTGCTTCTCGCAACCATGGATCAGCAGGGTTGAGACTGGCGGCTTCTTACCTGAGGTAACTAGCTTCCCGAGGTCTCTAGGAACCCTGGCTGAGACCTTGACAAGATTCTCCTTGAGAGCTCCGAAGCCAGGGACGTCGGGGCTCATGTTCATGAAGCCTATCAGGTACTTCTTCTGGTTCACGACCCGCTGGAAGCTGAGGTAGGATGAGAAGTTCCCCAAGACCTTGACGCCCATGCCTCGGAAGGCGTCCTTGGCGTGGAACCACTGTGTCCCCTTTCCCTGCTTCAACCCTCTCTTCCTGATCTCTGACAGCAGCCTTGCGTTGGCCTGCCTTCTCTCCTCCTCCAGCCCTGCGGCGAAGCGGTCAAGCCCCGGGTTGAATCCATGTAGGCAGGCTTCGATGGCTCTAGCCGGCCCGTCTCGATAGTAGCCCACAGAACCCATGACGGACAGCTTCGTCGACAGCCTGTGAAAGGATGCCGCTTTGCCTAAAGCGAGGATCTTGACGTCCGTCCTTTCCCCGGACCCCCTCGTCTCCGCAAGCCCTCGATCCAACGCGTCCTTGAGGGGCTCCGCGTTCAACCCGACTAGTGGCCCGGGTATCTCCGCCGATCCGATCACCGCCAGGTGTGCCATATCCGTGTTCCCTGGGCTGAGGGCTTTGGCGAAGAGGTAGGCCACGGTGGACGCGGATGCCTCTTTCTCGCCGCTAATGCCGTACAGCTCTGGGTCTAGGTTGATGACCTCGGTGTCCTCGGAGGGCTTGGTGTCGTGGTGGTCCAGAACTATCGCAAGGTTCCCTTCCTTGTTCGCGCTGCAGATCTTCTCTATCTGACCTGCCCCGAGGTCGACGTAGACGAAGGTCTTCCCTCTCTTGGAGTGAAGCTTCTCCACCACCTCAGGGTAGAGCTTCTCCAGGGAGACTAACTGGACGGTGAATCCCTCCCTCTCCAAGGCCCTCCTGGCGATGGCACCAGAGCAAACGCCGTCCGCCTCGTCGTGACAGAGAACGGTTGCTTCCTTCGGCCTCCTTGACTTCAGCCTGCGGGCGGCGGAGGCCAGATCTTTGAGGTAGTCCGCCGTTCTTCCGCTAGGGCTCTCAGGCCGCTCCTTCTCCTCGACCCGGGCTTCATCAAGCTTCATCTGAGTCTCCCCCGATGGTCGCCGAGGGGCTAACGCCTCAAGGATTCTGGAGACAGCGGGCCACACCTGGTTCTCCTCATAGTACTGAAAATCCAGGTTCCTGCCAGAGGTCAGAAGGTAGGGCTCGGCCCTCTCATAGAGCTTCCCCGACCCCTTGACTATCACGTATCCCACAGTGTCCCCCAGACCCAGATCCCATCCTTCTCTCCTCAGCCGCCTCGCAGCCTCGACGTGGGGCGCGTTGACCTCGTATTCCTCAACGGGCTTCGACAACGTCTTCCGGATCACCAGGTCTTCCACGGGTATCTTCCCGGCCCGGAGATCTGCGAGGTAGCTTTGCACAAGTCCTTCAGCCTCTTCCCTGCTCTTGCCTCTGAGAACCATGTCCACCACAGTTCTCTGAACAGTCCTCGCCGCGTCGGTCCAGTCACCGCGCACCGCCTCCAGCCCGACTATGTCCAGTTCGCCTTGAGCCGTCAGGCCAGCGTACTTCTTCTTCGCCTCAGTGAAGAGGACGGACTGATAGACCTTGTCTGGGCGAGCCTCCAGCCCGAGCTTCTCGCCTATCTGACCCACAACCTTCTCTATCTTCTTCTGATCATTCTCGACGAAGAGGCTGTCAGTGTCACCGTAGATGACCTTGAGCTTCGCCCGTCGAGCAAGGCTCAGGGACTGGGTTATCACGTCCCTACCCCAGGCAGCGGTGGCTTCGGCCACAGGTCTTGCGTACCACCGTGCGCCCACCCATCCGGCGTAGCCGTACGAGGCGTTGGCGACTGTCTTCACCGCTCTCTGCCTGGCGTCCAGAACCTTGTACTTCACGCTTCCAGGTGACGTTTTCTCAAGCTCGGACCTGATCTCCTGTCTGATGTCGATAAGGCCCTGAAGAGCGAGCCTATAGAAGCCGGCTGGCTCCTTCATGAACCTGTGACCCACCCCTGGAGCCACGGAAACGTCTCGAGGACTGACCTTCCTCTCTGACGGAACATATGTGTCTGGGGAGATGTTGTAGAGGATCATCAGGCTCGGGTACATGGATCTGAAGTCTAGGACAGCCACGTCTTGGTGTATCCCGGCCTCGGGTTGGAGGACTATGGCTCCCGCGTAGGGGATGTACGGTCTCCGGACTCGACTGGGTATGAGAGCTCCAAAGCGCTGCGCCTGGGAGATGAGGTAGGACTCGACCCTGAATCCAACCGCAGCCGTGGCGACGTGGTCGAGGGGTAGGCCTGTTATGTTCGAAAGCTGAGCCAGGTAGTCGAGGACCGCCTTGCAGCATCCAAGGGCTGCCTCGGCACGCTCGGCGCAGAACCTGAGCAGACGGCGCCGCTTGCTGGGGTTGTGCCAGTGCGCTGCGAAATCGGTCTCCTTGATGCTGGTGAAGTCCTTCGCTTGCTTGATCTCCAGGTATTGTGCCAGCTCTTCCAAGCTGTTTAGCCGGAGCTCAGGTATCTCAGATGCAAGGTCGTAGAGATCCACGCTGGCCCTCCCTGTCACTGAGACGTGTCCGTAAACGCTTCCGTGGGGCTCAGCCCCCGATCTAGCCACCTCTAGAGGTACTCCCAGCCTTTTCGCCCTCTCCATGAGGTATGGCCAGTCTCTCCGATTAGACCCGAAGCCAACGATCACGTCGGGATCGCGTCTCCTCATGAAGCGAACGAAGCCTGTCAGCGCCTCTTCGTCCTTGCCGTTCTCGGCGAGGAATTGCCATGTCTTTCCCTCTGAGGTTGAGACGGAAATCACGGCCACCGGATCCCTTTCGGGCCTGGGGGACCCTTTCCTGCCGAAGTACAGGGCGTGAAAAGCCATCACCCTAAGGGCCGGAAGCTCCGCTCTCTCCTTCACGTTTGGCTTGCCGTGTATCTCGTACGCTGAGTCCACATCCATGCCGCTGGGCTTCTCACAGCTGCTGACCCTCCACAGGTGCCAGCCGCATGGCTTGACGCCGTAGTCCACCATGTAGCGGTTTGAGAAGCGGATGTCGTCCTCGAGAACATTCTCCACTCCGCCCAGTTTCTTCAGCGTCTTAGCCAGCCTTTCGGCCTTCTCGGGATTCGTGAACTGGACCTTGATCGCGGAAACATTCCTTCCGAAGTAGCTGCGCTCAAGCAACCGAGCTGTTCCCGTCTCCCCCAGCTCTTCAAGTGCCTTGAGCGCTTCCTCCCCGAGTTTCTTGAGGTCAGCAGCCCTAGAGGTGACAATGTACAGGTAGGGCCTGAACCCGCGTTCGACGAGCAGAACCCTCTTCCCCGGGGCCACTCCCCAGAGCCAGACCTCGGGAACTCCGTCCCTGATCTCCGAGTTTATGTCCAACAGCCAGAGCTCAACCTCGGTCTCAGTGGATTCTCGATCTCTACGCAAGGCTCCTCCTCGTCGTCCACTCAGCAGTTTGCGCCTAAAAGGGTTGCAGACGGCGTGTTCACGATCAACCCATTCGCCCGGAGCGGAATTTGGGGCAGATCCCACTGTCGCCGGCGTACCGTCAAGCTCACCGTTTTTCGCTAACCTCAGGAAACCTTGAGTTTGATAGAACTGAACTCTCGACATAAATCTTGCTTTTAACAGTTGGAAGGCAACGAGATTGACCCAGGCACAGAACTCTGAAAACCCTCTGGAGAGGCGTAGCCTGGAGCACGCCGTGCTGCGCTACGAGCTGCACGAAATGGCGGAGAGGATAGAGAAGATAGGGGAAGCGATGGATGAAGCTCTAAGGATCCTTCAGTCCCCCCCTACCCTACAGGTGCCTGAGGAACCTCAACAAAGACAAGGGGAGAAGGACTTCTCCGACCGAAACGAGGTGTCGCTCCTGCTCTCGCTCCCAGACCACCTCAGGATGACTATGGAGGTCGTGAAGGAGCTTGGAAGGGTCACATCCGAGCACGTGGCCCAACGAACCCTGCGCGCCAAGTCCCTGGAGAGCAGCTACCTGAACCAGTTGACAAGACTGGGATACCTGAAGAAGCAGAGGGTGAGCCGAAAGATCTTCTTCTCCCTCTGCGAGAGAAGTGCTTCACAAGAGCTCACGGAACCCACCGCCCCCGAGCAGGGACCAGAGGCGGGAGAGGCAGGCGGCGAGTCCATCGACTGAGATCGCAAGAGGCAAGCCGGGAAAATGATGGCGATACGCACGAGTGTGTTGCAGGAGCTGTTGAGCTCCGAGAGGTGGAGCAGGCGACTGGAGTCGGCGGAGACGATGGAGCAAGTTGCCTCAGTTCTCGAAGCCTTCTGCCGAGAAGAAAAGAGAGAGGTAGCCTACCTATCCGCTGAAAACGGGCATAGGATACCAGTACCCACCACATGACTCACGCTCGGCTCTCAAGCACTCCTTCATGACCCTCTAGGCCTCAGAAAGAATCCTTGAAGAAGCCATAGCTTCCCTCGATCGACCGACCAGGAGCGCAGTGGGCAAGGATGGGAACGCAGCGAGCACCTCCGGCAGAACAGCCACTGCTCTCGCCGGTTTCTCCACGTTTTCCCATCAAGCAAGCAGCTGGTGCTAGTCGTACAAGACTATTGCTTGATTTGGAGGTATCGGAATTATATCGTCGAACAACACTCGCACGTCTTTGTTGCCCAAAAGCTCGGACGTCACCTTTATCGAGTGTTCTCCAGGCTCATTCCACCCGATGACAATAGAGATGGCCTGCTCGTTGCCAGCGCTAACATGCTGGTTATAGTATTGTGATCCGTCAGCCAATATGTTGTAGGTTCTGCCTGAGTGGGTTTCCACGATTGTTACCGCCAGGGAATATATCCATGCACCCGGAGGTGGTGTGTAGGGCTCGATGATCTGAAGCGGCGAGCCCTCCGGCACTATGATATTCCCTCTCTCCGTGACGAGCTTCAAGTCATACAGACGACCCTTCACCGCAACGCACCCTGTGTCGAAGACTTTCGTGGGTGTGCGGGGTGCAAGCGTCAAGCCGGCGTCGATCCCTATCGGTTCTCCGTCCCTCGGCATGACCCAGATCCTTATGACGGATATCGAGAGGTCGCAGGTGTTTGTGATGTTGAGCATGATGGCGTAGTTCACATCTAAGTAGGCTACGGCAGATAGCTTCTCGTCCATCTTCTCCTCATCCGCTCTACGCATATCGGAGGAAACCGTGTCGTAGAGAAAGCCAACCTGTCTCATGTACATCAACAGCGGAACCACGGTGGTCAAGATGATGGCGACGGCCAGGACACCTCCGAGAACGGTTGAAATGCCGCTTCTTCCGGAGGCCATGAGAGCTCTCACCTAGCAGCTAGCCGCTTCCCGTCGTCCCGTAGTTCACTATAACCGAGTACTGGGCATTTGCAGATGGATCAGACGGGTTCCACAGGGGTTTAGGCAGCGCGTAGACCTGCAGGGACTCGATCGAGCTGACCCCCTCCATCGCCGGGTACACCGAGGCAGTGAGCCACCTGCCCTCCCCGATGCCAACCGTGTCTGGCGCGGTCGAGAACTGGACGGAAGACGGGGGGATCACGATGGAGGTGATGACGAGGTCTACCTTGCCCGGGTTGTATACCCAGATGTAAGCAGCTCCACCACTGCAGTGCACTTCCTCAACGACAAGCCTAGCCTCGTGCCTCATCACTTGAGCAGCAGCCTCCGCCGCCGTGTCTGACGAGCTGTGCGACGTCCACCCAGCGGAGAATCCCCAGACAACGAAACCCATCGCTATGACCGTCGCGCTGAGTATCGTGGCCTGCACAACGCTCGAGTCCCCGCGGCGATTTCGCCGGAACCTCTTCCAAGAAACCTTCGGGAACACTTTCAAGCGACCCATGACGGGGGCGACTTATTAGAGCTCCCTTCAGAATATGTTGAGCCAATCGGTGAAAACCTGGTTCGCGAAGTTGTGAAAGAACCAAGATGTCAAAATGTGTACTTTCCGTTTAACTCAAAGATGTCTTTACCTTCATCACCGAGTCTCTTGGCCTGAGGGAATGCGGCGGGCGTGGGATGTACAGTTCAGCCAAAAGGTCAACCTATCCTTGTTGAAATGAAGAGTGTTTCTGGGCGTCTTGAAGAGTTTCCAGAGTATCTTGAACTGTTTTCGGGGATATTTTGAAGTTCAAGGAGTGTTGAACACGGCGCTTATAGCGATCGCGGCGACAATAGAAAGCGGGGGCGCTCGGTCCACCAAGGCGTGTTGGGCTATGGATTGTCCGAAGTGTGGTAAGTTGCTCACGGCGGTGAGCGCGGATTTCGTTTCGGAGACGATGTACCATGTATGCTTGGGTTGTTGTGAGTCTAAGAGGTTTGTCGATGGGGGCAAGGAGTCTAACGGTAAGAACGGTAAGAACGGGAATGGCGTCACCGTCTTGGACTTCATCCGTTGCCTGAGGATCTTGGACACAAGGTGCGATGAAGGGATAGCCGCGAGAAGACTGGTCAGGAAGCTCCTCCTACTTTGCTTTATGAACCGCAAGAAGGGCGGGTTGCACATCAGCCTGACCGACACGTTGTCCAGCGTTGTCAGCAGGATCCGTGAAGCCTCTGGCACCTCCGAGTGCAACGACATGAGAGTTCTCCTCACAGGCCTTTCTCTGCTCTACCTTGGAGGCGAGCTCGTCGATCCATCGAGCCTAGGAAAGCCAGCGGAATCCATTGAGCAAGAGATGCCGGCGCCTCTCTGACCAATCGATCAGCATCTGGTCCGTGGCGGGTAGACTAGGTATCCTTCTCGGCCGTGAGATCCAGATCGCGGACAGAGCCACAGCAAGGATCAACAGGAGTGCAAAAAGGGGAAGCAGAACCGTCGGGTCTCCGGCATGGCGCGTTGTAGTGGCTGTGACCGTGGCAGTCACAGTGTGAGTTGTTGTCATCTCCGAGGCGTGGGTTTGAACCCGGGTTACAGTTGACGTAGTTGTAACGACCTCAACCTGGCTCATCTGCGCAAGCAGCACAGCCTCT
>Ga0315306_10001524_pt1 | contig 11072 bp, 17 predicted proteins | sample TDP1_MG_FD_203803 | JGI IMG/M metagenome (GOLD analysis project Ga0315306, IMG submission 203803) | Freshwater sediment microbial communities from Lake Towuti, South Sulawesi, Indonesia - TDP1 | ecosystem: Environmental > Aquatic > Freshwater > Lake > Sediment | place: Indonesia: South Sulawesi... | reverse complement strand
AGGAGGACCAAGACAAAGAGGCCTGCATGGGGCAGGCAGGTCCATCTTTCGTTCCTAGAACCTGAACAGAACCTTATCGAAACCTACGATCCTTCCGTTCTTGACCTTGACGCCTTCCTTCTTCAGCAGTCGGATCTTCCTTTCGGCCCACTTGCCCGATGTCTTTCCTCCGAATCCACCGATGCTACCGTCAGACTTCACGACCCTGTGGCAGGGAACTATAGGTGCATAGGGATTGTTTCTACAAGCATTGCCGACCGCTCTATACGCCCTACTGTTCAGCTTCTTAGCTATCAAGCCGTAAGTTGTAACCTTCCCCTTAGGAATATTCTTCATGAGTTCCCAGACTCTTTCATCGAACTTCATTCCCAACAGACCTCATTTGCCTCTCGAAGGCTGGCACCTTGCACTTATTCTTTTGCCAACAATCAGGTCTTAAGTAGAATGACTGATCGGGAAGTCCCTGGCATCCAATGTCGCTCAGCCTACAAAGTAAGACAGTACTACCCACGGGCCAGCTTGCCAACGATAATCGCGGACAAAGACCCGAGGAGAAACACCAACGCCACCCAAGGTAATAGCACTTCATAAGGAAACTCATGTGCGCCAACCAGAGCGAATATCGATGCGACCAGAAGGTAGTATGCGCTCAAACTGATCCCGCCAACGATCCACTTGTGGACCGGGATGCCTGACAAAGCAATCATCACAGGCAGCGAGACCAGTAAGGGTGCCACCGCAAACATACCGCTAATCTCGCTCAGTCGGAATGTCATTAAAGCCAGCCCGAAGTGGACAGGTGATGGATAGTAGCCAGTCATGATCCTAACGATCACCATCAGGACGAGGGTCGAAATGACAATCAGAAGGTACGCTAACGTACAGGTTAGAATTGCATTACGTAGTACTTCCCTTGGGCCGCTCGCATCCGCTGCATTGTTCCCGGCGGAATCGGCCGTAGAACCTAGCAAGTTTGGGTCATCATTGATGCTCTGCTGCTGGAGATCCGCAACGCATGCCTTGGCCGCCTCTTCGCGATCGTCGCAATAACGGCAAGTGGCATCAAGTAGGCCACTCCTATGAAACTGCCGATCAGGATGCCACCGAGAAGAGTTGCCAGTTCAGGATTCAAAGGCAACACGCCTAGCATCTGTGAGGCAATGCAAAGCGAGGCAACTAGAGGAGATATTGAGATTCGAGCAAGCGATGCCACGGTTGGGTTTGCTATTACGGCCTCAGCCATGGTCGGGCTGAACGAGTAGTAGAAGACATTGAAGGCACGCATGAACTGCGCCCCCGCAAAGGAGGACATGACTGTGCAGTCTCTGAACTCTCTGAGGAGCTGGACTTGTGGAGCCAACTCTGAACCATATGCGGCAGAGGCTATGAAGCATGCATATCTGATCGTTGCAGCAGTTGTCACAGTTGTCGTAGTGGTAACCACTAAAGTCGCCGCAGAGCTTGTTGGCACCAATGATGTTTCAACCGAAGTCATTGTCACCGTAGGCGAAAAGACTGTAGTGGTCTTGTAGGTTGCGTTCGTCGATGTGAGTGTGGCTATGGGATGAAATGAGGTCAAGGTCTGGGTGAGCGAGGTAGTCGCCGTGGTTGTCAGCAAAACGACGACGGTGCTTGTTCTTGATGTTTCGAAGGTGTGTGTCTCAGTAAGCCAAAACGTAGATGTGTCTGTGGTTGTCGTTGATGTTCGAAGTGTGGAAGTGGTCACGACGGTCTGCGTTGTCGTGCTAGCTGTAGTTGTCGTAGTAGTAGTGGTCGAGGGGCTCGTAGTCGTATAACTGTGGATACTGGTGGACGTTTCTGTCTCCGTTACCACTGACGTAGTAATGTAGCCAACTACTCTGACATCCACGGCAGTGGAGGTGCCAATACCAAGTCGATTCATCATCACTGTTGAGAGGATGACGATTCCTAAGAGCACCGCAATAGCTCTTTGCCTCTTCATTGTGACACGCCATCCTAGCCGATTACGTCTGTTCTTGCTCCCTTGGAGTTGCAGTCAATAGGGCTGCCACCTTCCTGTTGAAGGTGCTCTTTCTCTTGAGTATGCGAACTCCGAGCATAACCGGGATCAAGTACACTATTCCGAATATAGCGCTTGCCAACATCCCTACCACGACTACCCCGATTTCCCGAGCGGAGCTGAAGACTACGAAGGTTGCGGATGACAACTGAAGGGTGCGCAGTAATGGATAGAGTAGCGAGCGTCCGAGAGCGGCTAACAGTCCGGATGAGGTTATAATTGATGCTACAGTCGGACTGAACGAATAGTAGAATGAATCGAAAGCCCTCATGAATGCCTGACCGGCGAATGTAGATCGAACCCGTTGATCTCTGAATTCTCTTAGAGATTGCACTGGTTCTGCCAGCTCTGAGCCATATGCGGCCGAGGCTATTGCACACCGTCGCTCTCCAACAGGCAGGATTGTGGTTACCGTCGTCGAAGTAGATGTTGTGGTCACAGTTGGAGAATAGATTGTGGTAGTGGTCATGAGAGTCGATGTGACAGTGGTTGTGGCTTGAAGGGACGTGATCGATGTCAGAGTCACGGTCGGGGAGTATATTGTCGTGTTTAGACTGGTTATGCGTGTCGTCGGAACGCTCACTGTAGGTGAGAAGGTCGTCGACGTTTCGATCAAGGTAGTAGTCGCGGATGTTGTCTCATAAAACAGTGATTCTGAGGTGACCGTCGCGCTGGTGAGCAACACAATTCGATCCCAAGAGGTCGTAGACTGCGTGGTAGTCAGTGAAGTGGTTGTGGTGGTAGTTTCGACAGTAACAGTACTGAGTGTTTGGGTTGTAGTGGTTGTCGTGTGCGATGTGCTCGTTGTGGACGTGTGTGTCGTAGTAGACCGTGTCGTTGTCGTGAGCACAGTAGTGACTGTGTCGGTCGTGATCTGAGCTACGTCTTCGAGGACTTCTGGCGGTGTAGGACCAAAGAGCTCAGCACGAGGAATGAAGGCCTCTGTCAGAAGTATTCCCGTCACTATCAGATAAATCAGGATCACGGTGCGCTTCACAGAGCCGCCTCTCATGAAATCTCCTTCAACCCGAGTGTGCATGTTCACGTCTCGCACCGTTGACAGGTCTTCCGACGGGGCCGCGTCAAGGCGTTTAATAAATATGTGGTATCGAAGAAGGTAATCAACATTCATCAACTATCTCGTCCGTCACCAGCCACGAGAAGTAGTGTCCACGACCTCTAAGAACCTTCCACCGTCTCCTCTCGGTTCTTACTAATACTTGGCTTGGCCACAGCATCGCCATATACGTGTGCACTCTCGTTTCTTGTGGAGGGAATGGTTCGTGCGAGTGGAAGGTTCAAAGCTGGCATTTCCCACGACATTGGCCGTCCTACTCACTGTCGCCCTAACATTTGCAACGCTTGAACTTCCAGTAGTTGTCAATCGATGCTTGGTTGAGTCTCTCGGCTTCCCCGATTTTAATCCCGGTTTTCAATCCGAGCTGATTGAGGAGTTTATGAGGTCGCATTATGTGCGGCTAATAGGCTACGCGTCTCTTGCAGCCGCAGTCGTTCTGATTGTTGTTGGATTCGTGACCAAAAGGACCGGTCTGTCGGCTGTGGGGTCGGTAATGTTCTTTCTTCCGACCTAGGGTTAGCCTCGCAGCCAAGTAGAGACAGAGATAGCCAACGTGACCAATGTGAGTATGCTTCGAAGCCGTCAGAGATCAGGCGCGGCGTATTTGAGCTTCCTTTCGGGTATCTTGATGGCGAAGCGGCAACGCTGATCCCCTCGTAGGGCGCTCTCCAGAACCTCGACATCAACCTCTTCATCAAAGATTACGTCGAAGAGAAACTTCTCGTAGCCTCCACTGCAGTAGCACCAGGTAGGAGAAACATTCGGCTCTCCCCTCAGTATCGACGCCCTAACCAGCGGACAGTGGCAGGCGTAATACCTCTTCATCGCCGGGTCTACCTCTCTCAGATAGTCCTTGGGGGCGTACGGAAACTTCGTCACGTAGATCTTGCTACCTTGCCGGGCTCCAGAAAGTATCTCCTGGTTGCTTCTGACGAACTCAAGGACCTGAGGGGTGATCTCCTGCTCGTAGAACAGCCTCCCTTCCGCCATAAGCTCCTCCAGCTCGGCGATCATCCTTCTGTGCAAGTCGCTCAGGAACTCGTCGATGCTCCCAAGTTCTAGGAACCTCTTCCTTTCCTCCCTCAGGCTTTCAGGTGGTATGTTGTGATTGTTGCCTGCGAGGGCCTTCTTACAAATCTCTGGGGAGAGTTCACTCTCGAGCCGGTTCATCATCATGTGCGTCACAGCAGGGTATTCCTCTTGAGGCGATCCGAGCGGAGGCATCTTGACACCGCCGAACACTTTTCTCCTCTTTTCCTCACCAGCTATGGCTGCAACTCTCTCAGATATAATGGGCAGAACGTTTCTCGCTCCAAGGATCCCGGCGAAGTAGATGTAGAAATCATTCCTCTTCACCACATTGCTGTACCGGGCGAGCGCCAAGAGCAGTTCCGCCGAGTTCCTTCCCTGAGCCATCAGAAGTGAAACATACTCCTTCACGTCCTCAACCGCCGCGGACTCGAAGGTCTTTCCCTTCGTTCTCAGGTGTTCCTCGAATTCGCGGACTGCCTTGACGGCCAACTTGATCTCCCCCTCTTTGAGTCTGCGTTTCAAGCAGTAATCTCGAAACTCCTTCTCGCGCACTCTCCACCACTTCGAGTGTACCCATCGGAGATCGCCTGACCTATATGATTTGACCTAGGAGGCGCTGTATCCAATCGGGCGCAACTTCCCAGTTCTACGCGAAATTGGGCGTGGTACCACACCCCCCTCTAGTAGGTGAGGACGCGTTCGCAGAACATCACAACATCCATGCAGTTCAGAAGGATCAAGAGCAAGTCTAGACCAGAGTTCTAAGCCTGGCGGTGAAGGAACTTATCAAGAGAGAGCTACTGGCTTCCTGAGGATCTTAGAAACGAGCGAAATCGTTAACTACAGACATACTCGTAGGTTATCAAGCAGTTTCTTCTACCAACGGAGCTCTTACTGAAATGAACCAGAGACGGCTCCTCAGTCAAGAAAGGGCTTCACCCGGAAGGCTTGTTCTTCCCTCATTGGTGATTTCTCGCTTTGCAATAGAACCTCCGGGAATTCTAACAGGACTCCTTCTAATTGATATCGGACTCACTTTCGGATGTTCTGTCGGCGTTGTGGGACAGATTCGAACTATTTGTTCTATTGTCGCAGTCTTCTTCGCTCTGCTGATGGGCATCTTGAGTGTTCGGTTCGAACACAAACTGTTGCTAATCGCGGGTCTCTTGTTGGTCAGCATCTCAGGTTTGGCTTGCTCCTTTGCTTCGAACTTCAATGCAATGCTCCTATCTTATTCGATATCAGGTCTCGGGATGGCTATGGTCATGCCGATGGCTTTTGCATTGGTTGGAGAGCATTTCGCTCTAGAGATGCGCCCCAACGCGATTGGATGGATCGTGACAGGGGCTGCCGTATCGTATCTTGTCGGGTCACCAGTCATCGGATTGATTGACGCCTTTGGAGGATGGCGGTTGGCTTTCCTTGGATACGTTCTTCCAGTTTCTCTCCTGACCTTATTGTTGGCTGCAAAAGGGTTACCCAAAATAGCTCGCGGGTCTCAGGTTGCGATGAGCCGGACAAACTATTTTGAGAGTTTCAAAGGGGTCTTCTCAAACAGATCTGCTGATGCTTGCTTGATTGGCAGTGCCCTCGTAATGGCTACGTACCAAGCTGTTCTCGTCTATAGTGCCTCATTTTACAGGCAAAGGTTTCTCGTATCTACAGGTTTGGCTTCCATATTTGTCTTGGGTGGAGCGGCATTCTTCACGTTAGGGGCCATGGTCAGTGGGCGGTTCGTAAAGAAGATTGGAAGGAAACCTGTGACCGTCCTGACTTCCTTTCTAGGTGGAATCTTCATAGTCTCCTACACCAGCTTGACTAGCCTATGGCTGTCCTTGGCCGCCAGATTTCTAGGCGCTTTGTTTATCGGTATGACAGCTACGGCAGCTAACAGTTTGACTCTCGAGCAGACTCCAGAGTTCCGCGGAACAATGATGTCCGTGAATGCCGCTGCCAGTAACATGGGCTCAACTCTTGGAGCAGGAGTGGGCGGACTAGCACTTCTCATATTCGATTATGAAGGCATGGCGCTGAGTCTCGGGGTAATGGGTATCGCAGCAGCCATAGTCTTCCAGCTATTGGCAGCCGATCCCACAAGAACTGAGACGCGGGGACGCTCTTGACCACCCAAGAATTGTTGGGTCTAGAAGATTTGCTATCGCAAGCATGTTGATGGTGCGGCAGCGGTGGCTCTGGCTAGGTGGCTGGCAGAGAGAAAGGCTTAAATCCGATAGTTATGTTGTTCTAACATATAGTGGTGTAAAATGCACATAAAGTTGGTTTTACATAACAGAGAACAACAACGAGCAAGCAAGTCACATCGCGCACTACTGGCGATAGGAGTGTTCGCGGTCGCAGCGGGGGTCTTCCTGATGATCGGCGGTCACATTCTCGGGGAGAGAACCGCTGGCGTGGCGACGGTCTCATGGATATTCGGGATCGGTTTGATCAACGCATATGGACCGAACGGGAAGGCACGTAGGAGGGTACTTGAATGAGTGGATTCGAGTGGTTGGCTACGAGTGGCTTGATAGCGGCAGCAATCGTCTTGATCGGTATTCTGCTCGTGTGGAGGATACTCAAGGATAGGAAAGCGGGCTTCCCTGTCGCGGACGAGCGGACGCAGAGGATAAACGGAAGAGCCGCGACGATAGCCCTCAACGCCGGATCGTACCTCATAATCGCAATTCTAATCGGGACTCTTATCGCGAGGGAATTCCTTGGCATACCTAGCTTCGGCGAGGACTTCTACAGCTACTCGTTGATAGCGGTCCTCTTGGTTCAGAGCCTGTCGTCCGGCTTGCTCCGCTGGTATCTTGGCAGGAAGGGCGATTCCTGAATGGCGTTCAGGACGAGGATCAAGGAGCTGAGGGCAAGGTACAACCTTACCCAGGAGGACTTGGCGAGGAAGGTAGGTGTCAGGAGGGAGACGATCATCTACCTGGAAAAGGGGAAGTATAATCCTTCGCTGAAGCTGGCGCACGACGTGGCCGAAGCCCTGAAGACGACGATAGACGAACTGTTCATCTTCGGTGACGACGTCCCTGAGCCCGGGAAATAGATAGACCAGCTGCAAGAGAGCGCGCGCCGGCTTCATTTCAGTGTTCTATTCTGTGTACGACTTGTTTCAACCTTTGGCATCTTAAGCAGTATCCTGCATGTATGGGGCGAGATAGCGAGAGGAGTAGATATGAGTAAGACTCGAATTGCTCTCCTGATTTTGCCTATCGTGCTTTCGATTTCTATTCCAGTAACCTTGGCGGACCGCTGTATTCTTCCAGTGACGGATGCAGATGTCTATGGACCCGCGCAGAAGGCGATAATAGCTTGGAACGGTCAGGTTGAATATCTGATTCTCTCGACAGACCTCTATGCTAGCGTCGATGCTAAGGTTCTTGAGATTCTTCCCCTTCCATCGAAACCAGAGGTGCTGGCAGGAAGTTTCCAGTCGTTTCAAGCCATCCAAGATCTGATGATGACGCATATGCCGAGAGCGGCCGCATCACAGTACAAGGCTGGGCTAGAAGTGGTTTTCCATAAGAAGATTGGAGCTCATGACATCACAGTGGTGAAGGCAGCTTCGGTTGATGAACTGAGCGGATTCATCTCTGATTACACGAGAGAGATGGGCATAGCTCAGCCGAGTATGCGGGAAGGAACTGCACAGATCATTTCAGAATACTTGGCCAGAGGCTACAACTATTGGGTCTTCGATCTAGTTGACCTAAATTCGACTGCTAGCAGCCTGGAACCAATCACCTACAAGTTTCAGAGCCCAAGCCTATACTACCCGATGAAAGTCTCGGCTACCGCCAAGGGAACCACAGAGATAATCCTCTACCTCATAACCCCAAATCAGATAGCTGAAACCGCGATCCCGCCGAAAATGCGGATGGCTCGCTATGTTCCAACTGACCTACCAATACAGTTTCAAGTCACACACGATGAACTAGCTACAATAGACAAGGAAGTTGCTTCGCTATTCGGCCCAGTCATCCTAATCTACCCACCCCCTCCAGCCGCATGGTTCACCGCCATCAAATACGAAGGCAACCTAAACGACTTGGACTTCGATCTGGAAATTCCAGAACGATCAACGCCCTGCCGTTCAATCAAACTCAGTACAGACAAAACCCAGTACAGCCTAGGTGAACGAGTTAAGATAGCAATCGACTTCACTCATCTGCTTCCCAAATGCACCGAAATAGCAATTGTCCATTTTCACCAAATTCGCCTAGAAGTTCTTGATGCTAACGGAAAAACGGTGCAAACCTGGCAGTGGAGGACGAACAATGACCTTCATCAGACGGTTAGTTGGAGCGCAAGGAAGGCGGACCAGTACACTGTAAAGGCGAGTTCATGGTGGAATGGAAAGAACCTGGAAGTAGAAGATCAATTGACAATAACAATTGCGACTCCAACTTCTCCTCCGCAAGACATCCTTCCACATGACTTCGAGATTCAGTGGCTTCTCTACGGAGTCCTCATTGCCATCACTTGCATCCTGATAGGGGCCGCCATCACATACCTGCTACTACGCCCAAGGCTCCAGAAATAGCAGATCTGCGACAAGGCGAACCTCACAGCGCCGATCTAGAATGATCTTGTCAGGACTCACGGCCCAATATTTTTCCGTTGCTAGCGCGCCGGTGCGGCCGTCATGATTCGAACCGTCTTCATCGTCGTTCGGTCAAAATTGTGTGAGTGACTAGCATGGTGTGCGCACCAAGGGATACGCACACACACAATTACTGCCAACGACGACCGACGACGCTACCTATTGAGTTCCTTCAACCAACCTGGAGTCTTGAAATCGGTTATGACAATGCACTGGCCTTTCTCCCAGTCAGGATACGGCTTGATATCTATGACAGGTGTGTTGTCAAGAGCATCGAGTCCGCGCACCCAGAGAACATTTCCTTTACGTTTTACAAGTTTCACTAAGGTTAAGCCAATTGGGTTGGGACGGATCGGGGCCTTCGTTGCGAATATTCCCACATTGCCTTTCGGGTGAACCAACATCTTCTCTTTATCCATTATTCTGTTCATCCAAAAGACAACATAGATGTGTGACCACTCTTCAATGCCATCCAGCCCTTTTTCGAACTCGCTATCTAAAACTATCTTTGATACTAGATTTCTATCTCTTACATCATCACTAGACGACAACCGTTTGACGACACCTATCGGCGTCATCTCAATTCTCCTTGAAGGAGACAATTGCACCAGACAAACAAGTCTTCATCACGAGGATATTTAGCCTATACGCGCGCAGGAACACTCACCGAAGTTGGGAGCGATCTGCTAGAAAAGGCCGAAAGTCAAGGCGCGCGCACGAAATTGTGTGTACGCGCACCACGGTATAGTACATACACAATCTACTGAACGATATCGAAAGACAATACGATTATTGATGACGGTTCAGGTTGTGACGGCCGATTCAAACTGGCTGGAGACCGTTGAAAACTGACTCAAACATGGTAATTCTGGGACAGCCCCGCGCGCTATCGTGAGGAGCAATATTCGATTGGTGAGCTTGATCCATACCGTGGAAAAGAGCTCACTTTCGAAGAGGGAGAGATCAGAAGATGCAGGAGCGCCAAGAGAAACTGGAGGCAATGTACCCAGAAAGGCTCAGAAGCAAGGGCAGGGACTAGCTTTCTCTGCGCCATTGCCCAGCCAAGAACCTTAAGCAAGACAATGTGTAAGGTGTAAGTAGGGAAAGAAGATGAGGTTTCCCAGTCTACGCTATGCATTGTCGAAATCCTATTTCCCCATAGCATTTCTGATCGCGATTGTTCTCACAATCTTGGATCTAACCATTGCTTCTGTCCACGGGCAGGTCAGAACCGCCACAGTGACTGTGTATGTAACCGTGGTTCAGACCGTGCCCGTCATCGTGCCGGTTACAGCCTACGTAACCGTCGCGTCCGTGGCTACTTCATTCATGACGCTTACTACTACAGCCGTATCGTTGGGAACGGTGACTCTCTGGAATACTGTAAGTCTTTGGAACACTGTGACAACCGCCGCAGCCGGAATACTCGGACCGATGCCGGCCAACATCTTCGGGCAGTACAGCGACGTGGCCTTGGCGGGTGGAGGAGTCTTGGGAGGAGTTGCAGTGGGCCTCGTATCAGGCCTTATCATGGCCAAAGGGAGGTACGCGCGGTTGAATGAGAGCCTAGTAGAGTTGGCGCGTGTGACCGCTAACCTGAAAGACCTAATCTTTCCCGAAGGGATTGCCGATCTTGCGAGCCGAAGCGTGTGGAAGAGGCTGCATCCGGAATTGGGTTTCGACACTAACTTCGAGGACTTCAGTCAGAAAGTAAACCAGCTCTACAAGATACTGGAGCAAGTCCTAAGATTCGAGGAAGAGATGCATCAGAAACAAGCCCGTGATTTCTTGTAGCAGCTGCATGTGATTCATCACAGGCAGAAGGCAGAACTTCACGACTGCGGCATGATGAGTTGGAACAAAGAGGCCTGTTGTGAAGCGTTATTGGAAGTATTCTGTTGGGTCAGGCACGCCAGCTTCATTGAATCCCTTCTTGCGATGTAGACACGATGGGCACGTTCCGCAATGCTTCGGCCCGTTCAGGTAGCAGGACCAGGTAGACTCAAAGGGGACCCCGAGTCTAAGGCCCAACTTTACTATGGCTGACTTACGGGTTTTGCTGAATGGCGCCTCGATCCGTATCTGCTGACCAGTGGCCAATCTGGCCACGGTTTGAAAGGATTCGTAGAAGTTTTTCCTCCAAATGTGATAGAGTGGAGGATCTGAGCCCTGTGCCCCATAGAAGATTCGCCGAGCGTCAATAGTATGCGCATAGGCGACCGCTGTTGAGAGGAAGATCAGCCTGAATTTGGATGCTGGAGGAAGGGTCACATGATTCGGCGTGGTCATTCCGGTGAAGATTT
>Ga0315306_10001523_pt1 | contig 11075 bp, 10 predicted proteins | sample TDP1_MG_FD_203803 | JGI IMG/M metagenome (GOLD analysis project Ga0315306, IMG submission 203803) | Freshwater sediment microbial communities from Lake Towuti, South Sulawesi, Indonesia - TDP1 | ecosystem: Environmental > Aquatic > Freshwater > Lake > Sediment | place: Indonesia: South Sulawesi... | reverse complement strand
TTAATCTAGGAATTTACGTATGTGCAATTTCTTGGAGATAAGCAGAACTGTAATGAATGGAGCTGGTGGCTCGTAGCCTCTGTTTAGGAAGCCGCGTATCCTCATAGTATCAGCTGGAGCTTCTCTTTGCTTACGTACTCGACTGAAACCCTGTCTGGGGGATACTTCTTCTCGACCCTCTCCATGAGCCTACCAACGTCTTTATCGGAGTCCACGACAGAACGTCTATAAATGGCTATAAAGTTGCCATCATACCTCTCCACAAGTGCCTCATGATTCTCCTCAAACCACTTCCTATTACGCTCATGCTCCCTGAACAGGGTCAAAACCTCGCTCAAACCGGCCACCACAACCAAATGAGAATTAACCTATAGTTAAACCATTTTAAATCTTTTGAACGAGCAAGATTCGACGGTTCGATCCCCTTTGTAAACGCCTCTGAAAAACCCGTGCATCGCGTGGCTGAAAGCGCTGGCGACACGTGACCATCCAGGGCGGATGAGGATGGACAGCTTCGCCGAAGCAGGCTAAGAACTGGCCACATAAACCTAATCCTACTAAAAACATGCCTAAAATTCTCCAAATCAACCATCTGCCAATACTCGTTAAACAAAACGCAAAATGAAAAGTTAAGCGGATTCAACTTCTCCCACACCCCAAGGAATTATCGTAACCTAGCGATTGACCGAACAAATTGGTAGTTCACTAGGCTTTCTCTGTTTCAAGCGCCCTCACGAGGAGTTTTCTTGTCAATCCGTAAGCCTCTAACCATTTTGGATGGAATATGAAGTCTTGCAAAAATTCCATGGAGTTGTTGTAACCCAGAGAGCTCCAAAGGGATTTAACGGTGTGCTGTAACAGTTCGGGCCAAAGTCGTTTCTGCCGATTTGGTTGTAAATTATTCCCGAAGCGTCTATCGGACTGGTAGGCTAGACTATGAGGGAGGTTTCCCTCACTCTTTTCAAAAGTTCTTCAGATAGTCCGTAGGCTTCCATGTATTTTGGTTTTTTCACAATGTCTTCTTGAAACTCGGCAAAGTTGTTATAGCCCAGCGAAGCCCAAAGGCAGTTAATGACATAACGAGTTAATTCGAGGTTCTTTAATTTTTCCGCGACGGTTATTAGAGCTTTCCAAGATTGAGTAAATTCATTTATCATGGTTTCTTGATGTAAAGTAGGAAGCTGGCAAAGAGTGGCTAAAACTACGACGATATTAGTAATGACTTCTGCGTCTACTTCTTTTTGACCTTGAAGCTTTGCCATATCAACTTCGAGTCTTAATTTTTCACGCTCGGCTCTGAGTCTGTTAAGTTCGGCTTTGGTTTCTGGGGGCAGGCTGGCAAATTCTTCCTCAGTTAATTCCACCCCTGTTCCTTGCTTCGTCTCGCTTTCTACGTCTCGTGAGTATTTTGAAGCCGCGCCCTCTGAAACTCCTAGCTCACTAGCTATTTCTGCAACACTCAAGCCCTGTTTTCTCAACTCCCTAATTTTATTAACTATTTCTGATGGTAATCGTTTCGCAGGCATTTTTCTTTTCCATCCATTATTATGATGATGAAGATGATGATGATAAATTTTTATGAAAAATTAATTTTTCTAGCATCTTTCAAGCCTTCAGCAGTTCCATAGCGCATATAGCATATAATGGCTAAACTAGGCTGAAGGAGGCTGAAGCTGGGCTTTAGGCATGGAAGATTGGTATCTCAAAAAGCGGTGGAAATTGATTGTATCATACCTTGACGAGCGTAGTATATGTTTGACGTAGCATATATTGGCATGGATTTTGGGACGAAAAGATCCAAGAAATATATCACTCTTAAGGGAGGGGTAGAATACATTAGCGGTGATATGCATTATGGTTGTTTAACCACGGAACGAGGAGACCTTTTGTTTAAACTTTCTTTCTTGCTTTTTTCCGCCCGATCCAGTAAAAAATTCCGGCTAAAACCCAGCATATAACTGTGCTGATAGGCGTAAACGTGCAGTGAGCGTAATAGCCCAGATAACAAGGCTTGCTGGCGGGCGCGGGTATGAGCGTTGAAATGCCGAGAACAACGAATATAGCGACTAACAGCCACCAATACCACTTCATTATCTCTAATCAACCTCCTCTTCTAACCCATCTAAGGAAGTAAAGGGCAACTCTTTTTAACTTACCCTAAAACTCCAGATGAGAGAAAATACGGATAATACGCAGGAAATCAATGTAAGGATCCCATCATATCTCAAAGGGAGCTTGTCTAGGCTAAGGTTTAGGTTGAGACGTCTTTATTATTCTATATTGTCTTATGGACTATCTTAACTCTTCTTGAATTCTTCTAGCATCTTCTTAACTAGTGTGATGGCATATTTGGCTTCTTCTGGGTTGTAGACTCCCTCATAGAAAGCTTCGTCGTGAAGCGTTTTCATCACGTCGCTGTAGATGGCTCTGAGGTCTTCTCGGTCAATCTTCCTCAGCAGAGACCTGCGTTCACCGTGTGCTTTAGGTGTAATGCCCAGCTTGCGGTTAATGTAGGAGTTTACAGCAACGATCATTGATAGGAAGGCCTTATCTAGGGCGTTTCTGTAAAGCAGCATATCATTTGATTTGAGTGCTTTTTCAAACTCTTCCTCAGCATAGTTAAGAATCTCCTCAGCCGTCACTAAAGAGCTATCAACAACGCCTTCAACCAACTTCGACCCACCCAAGATATTACATGTTAAAGCTTAATATTAAGATGGTACGCCGTGCAGGCGACGAACGTTGGTTTACAGTTCTTGGCGACACACATAGCAGAAGCTTTATAGAAAGGACGCTACGGTCGGCCGGAAGAGGCCGAGCCCAAGATTCAAGCGTGGAAGTTTGAGGAAAGGAAATGCCTTGGAATGCCCTTACAGTGAAGCGAGGGGGTCGGTGCTCCGCGGTAAGTTGTGATACTCTCGCGCACAACGGTAAAAGAAAGAGGAAGATCTCTTTATTATGTGTAAAAATGTGACGGGGATTTCTACATTGAGTGAAATGAAACAGAAAATCCTAGCCCGAGAGGTCAAACCCATAGTTATCGGAGCCATCCTAACCGTGCATCATATGGGACCAGTTTCCTGTGAGCTACGAGATGTTGAGGGAAAAATCAAACAACAATACGTTCACTTAAGTGGTATAAGGCTCTGGGATGTTTCTTATACGGCCGTCAGGTTCGCGGGGGACGTAGATTTCACCGCGGTCCCACCGCGTGCACTTTTTGCTTACCTCGATGAAGCAAAACAAATCTTATACGTCGTGGAAGCCGAATATCCGGCGCCGCCATAAAAATCTTTTAATTCTCTTATCCTCTTATCAATCGGGGATTACTTAGTTGATAAAATCCCTCATCTTTAAGAAGGGATTAGTCCGCGTTCGGCTCCCAGTATGCATTTTAGGGGTAGTCCTGTCATTGGCTGGAATACTCACCCCTATTCAAACGCCGGTGACCGAAGCCAGCCCGATTATGGAGCAGACGTTTATCCTCAGCGGCAGATGGTGGAAAGCATTTCCAATTGATATTAACGTTACCGGAAAGACAAGTTACAAATTAACTATAACCTTTTCCTCAAATAATACAATTACAGCAGCAATTATAACCGATTCAACAATGTTCGCCATAACGCATGATATTCGCGCCTCAATCGTATGTGAAGCATGGTTACCCAGCTCTAAAGATGGCTCCTTCGATTATACCCCCAAACAATCTGGGCGATACTGGATTTTCTTTGGTAATGTCCAGCCTCGACAGATAATTATCCAGCCGCCGCGATTCGGACCTGGTTGGATTGACCAAGTAAGTCAGGTCACGTTCATCGTGAAGGAAACGTACGTGGGTTTGAAACCTATGACTAACTGGCCTCTAATCGGCGTTGGGACCCTAATCTTAGTGGTAGGTCTTGCAGGCTTTCTATTGAAGAGAGAAGTGATCGAGCCTACGCAGCCTCTATATTGAGGAGACTCCGTCACAGCCGGCTCCGAGCTACTCGTAGAGAATCGAGGTGCAATTTTTGCTACGCTAAAGGACGTGGAAGGCAAAGTCAAACACGCTACGACTTTACGTAAATCTGATCCTGTTTCCAATTGGTCTAATTACCTCAGCATACCTCATGCGCCTCATTTTGGCTTGGTTTGACAAGGTCAGATGAATTGATTTAATCGGCGTTTTCATACTAGTCGAAAAGGGCAATGAACTCGGACAAAATTCGCTCCGTACCGTTTAGAGATTCACGTCTCTTAGCGTGCGCGGGTATCTAACTAGAAGAGGAATGCCTCAATTTTTCTAAGCTTGCCTGTAGAGGTGTCGGGGATGAAGCTTGCTAGTTCCACTGTTGTAACTCCCAGAATCACGGAATCATCGGCGTCAAGCTTTCTCAAAGCTTTCCTAACCTCTCCGTCAAATTCCACTACGAGAACCTTTTCATAGTCTAAGACTTCTTCTTCTACGGTTAATTCTCTAACAATAGCTATTTCGCCTTCAAGTTTATGTCCAGTGGCACTTGTAAGTGAGCGCTTTCTACCCGTATACGTAACGCCGATGGTTTCGACAAAGCCTTTATCGATAACCGTCATGATTGCACCGGTATCCACTAGAGCCACACATTTCCGAGAGCTCTTAGAACCTCTCAGCGTCACTTCAGCCTTAACAATCAAGCCCTTTCACCTTTAATGCGAAGGAACCGCTATTTTTATGTTTGCCATCTTTTAAACGTTGGCGCACTTTGTAGTTTTTAATTGGTTTTATCTCATATCCCATGCGCTTCATTTTGACTTGGCTTAGCGAGGTTAGATGGATCGGCGAACTGAAAATAAGTTTTATAACCTTGGATCCACTGGCTTGAGGACGGCGTATAGGTAGGCTATATAATGCGGAGCGCAATTCATAGCATCAGTCGAGTTAGATCCAAATGGAAAAGGCATCAAAACCGAGAAGGCAGAAAGCGAAGAAAAGACTCTATCCGAAGGGCGAACTGAATAGGCTTGTGGAAGGCATGAACCCTCTTGAGACCTTAATGAAGCTTAGAGGATGCGTTGAATTTAGGAAAAAAGAGAAGATGCTTATGGAAATCAACGCTTTAAGGGCAGAGCGTAGGCTATGATAATATAAGAGGCTAAATGAATCTCAATTTTGAAACTTTTCACATGATGAATGTCGAGGCTTATTTGAAATGCCGAGGGCTATCTACAAAACCTATCAGGCTAAAGCTGTGCTCAACATCCATAAACACTGTGATGGCGGCTGGTTCTGGAATAAATATTCAGCTTTCCCCTATGTCGGGTGTGAATTGGGATGCGAGTACTGTTATTCGCGAGATGAGAAATATAATCCCCATCGCCCTTTCCGGGATCCGCAAGTTTCAAAGTTTGACGACGCTTTTTCTCAGTATATCAAGATTAAAGAAAACGCTCCAGAACTTCTGAGAAAAGCGCTTGAAAATAAACCGCGAGATTTAATTTATCTTGATAATTACCAACCAATCGAGGCAAAATATAACTATGTTAGAAAAATGCTTGAAGTTTGTTTTGAGCTTGGCTTCCCTGTTTTTATCAATGAAAAATCTCCAATGCTTCTTCGTGATTTAGATGTTCTAAAGAAGATTGCTGAAAAATCCTATCTGAATGTTGGTTGGTCGATTATTACAACTAAGGATGATGGGACACGTCTCATATTTGAACCGAGGGCACCGCCGGTTTCAGCTCGATTTGCCGCTATGAGAAAATTAGCAGAAAACAAGATTATAACGGGCACAGTTTTCATGCCTATTTTGCCCTCTATTTACGATGCTGAAGAAAACATTGAAGCAGTTATCAAGAAGACCGAAGAATGTGGTGGACAATATGTTTTAGACGGAGGGCTAACCCTCTGGGGTTATTGTAAAACCCATTTTTATAAAGCACTCAAAACCTACGATCCAGCCTTAATAACGAAATATGACGAACTTTATGGAAATACAAAATTATTAGCAGAGCATACTAAATCCGCTCATCAATTAGTTGTTAAATACTGTCAGAAATACAAAGTAAGACCCTATATCCCGAGGCCAATAGAAATCTATCCTAAAGAGCTACAAATTAACAAAAAAATTGCCGAGAAATTCTATTTGAAGGCGCGAGAATTCCAAATGTCAGGCCAAAGCGGCTACAGGGAATGGACTTACCGAAAAGCTGCTTGGAGTTTAGACGATTTAGAGGAAAGCGTTAAGGAGATTCTTCAAAAACAAGGAATCGACGGAACGAGGCAAATCAAGGGAGTTGGCAAGAGTTTAGGCGAACAAATAAAGGAGTTCCTGAGTGGGATTACATAATGAGCCCGGGGGGAACTAGGAAGAAGAAGTATACCATTCTAGAAAAGGAGCAGAATTGGAGAAAAGAAAAAGAACAGCCCATGTATTCGTTCAAAAGTTGAAAGGTCTCCCTTAACGAATTAGGATTTAGGTTTCACAATAATATCCATAATGCTGCCACGATGTGTCTTTTCTAGAACATGAAATTTTTGATTAAGCCCTATTCGAAAAACAGTTTTAAGAAGTCAACTTTTCCTAGGTGTTTAAAGTCATTCGAATACACTTCAAAGACTTCTGGTATTCAAAACTCCGAAGACTCCTATCAGTATCTTAACTAATTGGTTTTTACATATCCAAACGCATTAGTTACAGATAATCTATCCAGATAAAAATTACAGATAACTATTTCAAAGTATTAAGGTATTTAATTTGCTTCTCCCTTTAAATGGAGTAGCTATGAGCGCTATGGCTAAAGTATCTAAAATGTTCAATCGCCACAGGGTTGAATTTCTCATTCCGCTCTCGATCTTTTTAATGGCCTTTTTATTAAGAGCCGTCGCACTGGACCAAGTAGAACTTCGAGGAGATGAGGTTACGTATATAAAATCTGGACTCATATATATGCAGCTGATTTCTCAGGGTAAATTACCAATTCCTCCATATGTATATGAATGGACCACTTCAACTCCTCCCGTGGGTTTTTTCATAATTGGCTTAGTGGTATGGATGATGGGTTATAGGGCATTACCTACACCGTTCCCGCCTCAAAGGCTAGTCCCTAACCCTGTAGATACGTTGCATCCGTTGTGGAATAGAGAGGTATGGACTTGGCCGAAAGATCAAATAGAGATTCTTTTAACAGCTAGGGTAACTGATGTAATTTTTAGCAGTCTTACATGTGTTGTTATGTATTATCTTGGCAAGACACTGAAAGATCGAAAAATAGGCTTAATGGCAGCCATCCTATGGGCTTTTAATCCCCTTTCGCTTCTCTTGGGACGGTTGGCCCTATTAGACTCAATAATGATATTTTTCCTAACTTTATCCATTCTGACATTTTATAAGGGGATTCAACAATCTAAATTAAATTTGATTATACTCAGCGGCGTCTTATTTGGACTAACGACTGGGTCAAGGCTCTTTGGGTGGTTATTAGTTCCAATAGGGTTCTTCTGGTTTCTGGGCTTGGCTATAGGAAAATACTTAGTTGGGTTGAAATTAGGTAAAACGCTCACGATCCGTTACATATTATTCAGTTTACTCACAGTCCTACTTGTCGGTATTGTAACTTTAGTAGCTGTTTACCCATACCTCTGGCCTAACCCTGTTAACCAATTCATCAAACCCTTCACGGCAGCTGAACGCTTACATGGGACTAGACACCTAGGCTTTAACCCTTACTTTCTGTTGCAGCTAGTAGTAAAACAGCCAGGACAAGCCCTAGAGGCAGGAGCCACCCTCACGATGCTAGAAATAGTATTCTTCGCTTTAGGTATAGTGTTTGCCATCTGGCAGATGATAAAAGCTAGGCAAATACTTCTCCCAGAGGCTCTATTACTATCTTGGTTTGTAGTACCTATTCTATTCCTATCGTTTTTCATCACAACTAAGTATTGGCATTATCCTTTCATTGTAACACCTGCAGTGGCTATTTTAGCTGCTACAGGAATTGATCGTGTCTTCCAAGGTGCGTCGCGAACTTCTCTTATGCTTACAGGAGCTGCCTTTGCCGTAAACATCACGAGCGTATTGATGTTTTATCCTACTTATCGATATGATAACTTTGAAGACGTAATAATCGGGATAATACCAGTTAAGCTGGGAGTTTTAATTCTCATTCCTTTAGTTGCTATGTTATTGCTGTCGGTTTATTTTCATTCAGCGAAAGGACGGAAATCGACTCGAAGAGGGTCTCCGCTTCCTTGAGATTCTTCTGAGCGTCAAGTGTGGGGTTATAGAAGTTTCAGCACCGCTCACATGGCATCAACAATCCTCTAGAAAAATCATCTAAGAAAAATCTTCATTCAATCTATTAGACCTCTTCCGATCAGTAATAAATGAAGGAAACGACACAATTTGAAGGTCTGCAACGTATCCATCACCTACAAAACAAAATCCTTGATGATGTTTCCTGACAGATGTTATCAAATCTTAACGCGGATCAAAGCCAAAGGACACGCGGTATCTTCGCTTGTCATGGCACCATGTGGTGGTGTAAGTAATCCCTATATTGGATATGGCTTAGGCACCGTTTCCCAACTTATACGTGCCATGCGGAATGACGTTGATGTTTTTCTCGCCGACAAAGTTGAAACCGGGCTTTTTTCACTTATCTGCAAGAAACTACGCGGACGACCTTTCGTATTCGACTTCATCGATTACTACGTTGAAATAGCAAGAGATGGCGAAGAACGACTAAGGCCTTACTATACTTCGTATTTAGAAAAAACCGTTCCAAAGTTTGCAGATCACGTAATAGTCGTGATAGAACCCTTCAAAAACCGCCTCAACGCATTGGGCGTTCCAGAAGATAAAATCACCGTCATTCCCAATGGTGCGGACACATTAAGGTTCAACCCTAATGTCAACGGTCGAGAGATTAGAGAAAAGTACAACCTGCAAAGCGATTTGCTAATAGTTTACGTTGGAAAAATCGAACCTTGTTACCACTTAGATGTTATAGTTAAAGCTGCCTCCCTAGTCCACAAAAACGAGCCCTCCTCAAAGTTTCTCTTTGTCGGCACTGGTAGAGCGTTGAATGATTTGAAAGCCCTCGCGAAAAAACTGGGGAACTCTGATTGGATAATTTTCACTGGTTTTCAACCTTACGAAAGAATTCCCAACTTTGTTGGAGCGGCTGATGTCACGGTTTTTCCGCATCCGAGTGGCATAGCGGTTCACGAATATATGGCGTGTGGAAAACCGATAGTTAAGGTAAGAGCAGAAATGGGAGATGTGCTCGAACATCTGAAAAGCGGATTCTTAGTGGAAAGACGGACACCTGAAAATTTCGCGAAAGGCATACTCACCCTCCTTTCCGATAGAGGGCTAAGTAACAAATTAGGAGTGAATGCGAGAAAGTTAGCAGTTGAAAAGTATGACTGGGAGACACTAACGGAAAGGTATCTTGAAGTTTTAAAGAGTGTTTGCTGAAGCTCGCCATTAGAGATGGTAGTATGGGGCAGGAAGTTCCTCTTAGACTAGCTTTGGTTGTAAGCAAGTTAACTAACCAGTTTTGGCTGCAAAAGACGACAACGTTAGGGTTCAGGCGCAAACACGCGGAATGGATCGGCTGGAAACATGTCTTAGAAGAATACGGCTATCCATTTGATGTATTCACAGATACGGATCTTGAAAATTTGCCTAAGCTATCCCGTTATTCCCTCATTATTTTACCTGAAGTATCTATGATGAACGATCTCGCCGCAGAAAACATAATCGAGTTCGTGAGGCGCGGTGGAGCCATCATTGTTTCGTCGAAGTGGGGACCATTTTGGTATCCAGATGGCACTGAGAGGAGGAATAATCAAGGCCAGCCCACTTTTCCGACGGATTTTACGCTCATGATGGGAATAGACTCCCCTCCCATGAAAGACATAACAAGTGGAGGTTTTTTCTCTCATATTGAGCTAAGCCATGAGATCTATCGAAATCTCTCCGACGACGAGGCAAGAATCCAATTGTCAACCAGATCGATTGGAGGCGGATTTAACGTTCTAACTGACTCCATTACCGTAAGCAAAATACGAACCGGAATGGGCGAGGTTCCGGGCATCATCACCCATAAACATGGAAACGGATCATGTATCTACTTTAACTTTCAGATTGGAGGAATCGTTGCAGATTACGAAAACGATGTGTGCGGTGAAAACGAGGGTACCATGCAAGAGCTTCCCAGAAGGGAAGAATGGGAAGCGGGGGAATGCTACGTCCTAAAAAAGATAATGAAAAACAGCATCGACTACGCTTTAAAAACGAACATTGGCTTAGTCGTTAGGGTGTGGCAAGGCATAAACGCCGCTAAGACGACGATGATCCTAACGCATGACATCGATTCAAGATACGGTTGGAATAATGGCATAAACACATTAGAAGCAGAGGAGGAAAAAAGAGGACTAGTTTCAACCTGGTACGTCAAACCGGATTCATCAGAATACACTCCAAACAAAACCAAACTTTCTACGCTAATCGGTAAAGAGCATGAGATTGGGCTACATGGAACTGACAGCTATGCAAATACAAGTGAAATGCAGCGTGAAGTGGGCATTCTTGAAACCTTCTGTCCTCCCGGTTACGAGATAAAAAGTGAAAGACAGCATTATTTGCGTAGGAATCGTTTAAACACCTTAAACGAGGAAGTTCTCCCATTACCTGCCTATGAAGCAGAATTAGGTTTCATTTGTTCGTCTACATTCCCCGTATACTCTAGGACAGAACCACAAAAAGCTAACTCAGGGGTAAAATGTTATTCGCCATATCATGCAGTTTGTTGGAGCGCAGCCGATCAAAGTCTCGCTGAATTACCCATTTTGATTCTTCCCATCGTTCTCCAAGATGTTTGGGTTGAGGGAACCTTTCTTCAAGAGCTTAAGCGTGCGTTAAAATCTCGCTTCCTTGCAAAGCTTTGGACGCTAATTCTCAGCCATCGATATGAAAGAAAGTTCCTGTTGAGATGGATTGAAACCTTCAACTATTGTTACGCGAAGGAAGTCCCCCTCTGCCTCTTAACCCACCCAGATAGCAAATATGAAGATGGCACTGGATCCCCAAGTCGAGCAGAGAACCTTTATG
>Ga0315306_10001522_pt1 | contig 11077 bp, 10 predicted proteins | sample TDP1_MG_FD_203803 | JGI IMG/M metagenome (GOLD analysis project Ga0315306, IMG submission 203803) | Freshwater sediment microbial communities from Lake Towuti, South Sulawesi, Indonesia - TDP1 | ecosystem: Environmental > Aquatic > Freshwater > Lake > Sediment | place: Indonesia: South Sulawesi... | reverse complement strand
CGGTTTCTGGGGCCCCTCTTTCAAATTCTATCCCGGCGTAAAGGTCCTCTGAGTTCTCCCTCACCACCACGAGGTCTATGTTTGAATACCTCGAGCGCACTCCAAGATACCACTTACATGGCCTCAAACAGGCGTATAGGTCGAGCGTTCTCCTTAGGGCCACGTTGACGCTCCGGAACCCATAGCCCACTGGTGTGGTTATTGGACCTTTTAGGGCCACCTTATTTTTCCGGATGGATTTGAGTACCTCATCCGGTAGGGGGGTGCCATATTTTTCCATGGCCTTTGCCCCAGCCCCCATCTTCTCCCACTTGATGGCGACGCCCGTGGCCTCTATGCATCTCCTTGCGGCCTCGGTGACCTCCGGACCTATCCCATCCCCAGGAATTAGGGTGATTTTGTACATCTGACCCCCTCAATTTAACTCGAAATCCCCTATGATAACCCTATCCCTCAGGTTATGAAACAATAATTTATTCCCAACTTCAGTTATTAGATTGGTCGATATGGCAAAGCTTGTAAGCGCCTGCCTCTTGGGGGTGAAGTGCAGGTACGATGGCACGAGCGCTCGAGATCCAAAATTGTTGAAGCTTGCCAAGAAGGAACGGCTCGTCCCAATCTGCCCCGAGCAGTTCGGTGGTCTGCCGACGCCGAGGGAGCCAGCTTGGATAATTGGGGGTGATGGTTCCGATGTCCTGAAGGGTGTGGCGAAAGTCATCAGCCGGAGCGGGGGCGATGTCACGGAAAATTTCCGCAGGGGGGCGGAAGAGGCGCTGAGGATAGCGAAGTTTTTCGGGGCTAAACGGGCGATCCTGAAGGCGAGGAGCCCATCCTGCGGTTGCGGAAAAATACGCGAGCCTTTCTCCTTCGATAAGTTGAAGGATGGCGACGGGGTGACGGCTGCGCTGCTCAAGAAAAACGGCATCAGGGTAATCACGGAAGAGGACCTATGATCTCAGACTTGTGAACCCGAGCCCATCGACGCCTATTCGCCCGGCCTGCCCTTGCTGCCCCTCGACCTCGAATTTTACCCCGAGTATTTTCTCGACCAGCTCGATGTTCGTCAGCGCATGCAAGGTCAGCTCTGCGCTCGTTATCTCGGACCTGCCTTCCGCCAAGGCCATGTATGAAATCAGTTGATCGGTCAGATAGCGATCGACGGCTCGGCCTGTTTTGAGTTGATCGAGCAAGCTCTCGGCGGCCTCCCGCCCGACATGCTCAGCAGGCTTCCCCGGCCTTCCCAAACAGCTCCCCCCCAAGATGGCCCCGCGCTCCGTCTCAGCCCAAAGCGTGGTGCCCGTGCCTGGTCCAAGGTGGGGGTCTTTCGCTGGTTCATAGGATTCGACCTTGACATCGGCATCATAACCAGCTCGAAGTAACACCTGCTTGGCAGCGTGCGCTTGACGAGTCGCGATGTGTGGGGGTAGCCTGACGCAGTGCGATATACCTGCGATACGTGTTACTTTGCCGGCCTCTGTCAAGCGGATCGCCCGCAGCTTCTGAACAGGTTCAATGCGTGCCCGCACGACCCCACCCCCCCGAGGGTAATGCCCCCGGCGAATGAGTTCGACCTCACCCGCGTAGCCCATCCTCCTGAGCGTGGGAAGGGTGACGTTCGCCAGGTAATCGATCGAAGGCGCCATTGGGACATCGGTGCCGCCCGTGATCTCGACCTCGACGGGCTTCGAGGCAAAAGCGGCAGCCGGCATCAACGCCTGCAGGATGAGGGTGATGCTCCCGGCAGTGCCTATGTCTACGCGATATCGGCCGCCCTCGACGACGCCTGGCTCAAACGCGAGTTCAGTCGAGCGAATCGAGAGCCCTTCGACTCGGGCATTCGTCAGCCTCGCCACGGCTTCGACGCCGTGCATGTGCTGGGGAGCTAGCCCCGGCTTAGGCCGCTTGGCTCGGATATTGTAGATGTGTACAGGCTTCCGGCTGACAGCGCTCAGCGCTATAGCGACACGGAGCACGGATCCGCCACCTTCACCTATCGAACCGTCAATTTCTATCATGACAGTTACCTAGACCTCTTTCAGATAAATACAAAAGAAGCCATCGTTATTAATTTCAACTTGACCGTTCATGTCCGAATTTCAAACCCGCGTTCTAGAACTCGTCTCGAAAATTCCGAAGGGCAAGGTGACGACCTACAAGGAGGTCGCCCGAGCCTTGGGTAGCCCTAGATCGTGTAGAGCGGTCGGCAATGCCCTAGCTCGAAATCCTCATCCGCTGGAAATCCTCTGCCACCGCGTCGTGAGGTCGGATGCCAGAATCGGTGGTTATAGATTCGGCCGCAGAAGGAAAGCTAAGCTACTTGTCGATGAGGGCGTCGAAATAAAGGGCGGAAAAGTGAACCTTAGAGAATATATGTTTAAATTCAGTTGAGCCATTGGGTAAAATCAAACCCAAAAGAATTTTATCATTTAGCCGGTGCTTCTGAAGCACGCGCGCCAACATATTTATAAATGCGGCTCGGCTTTCCTCTGCCGCCGAGCCCGTTAGCTGCAGGTCTGGTCTGCTCGATCGGTTGTATAAGTCCTTGCTCGATCAGCTTCTGGACGGTGCGCCAAACCGTGATCTTTGAGGCGCCCGTCCGTCGTACAAGCTCTGGTATGGTGAACTCCTTCAGGTCCATGATTTGCCCGACAATTTCCACATCCCTAACTGTCATGTCATGGAGTCCCTGTTCGAGGAGCGTCGAGGCCGCATCTCCCCACATGCGCTTATAGCCTATCCATACCGCGAACACCATGAAGCCCGTAGCGACTCCGATGCTTGCGGAAATAGGAAGGACGGAGATCGATTTTGTTTCACGTATGATAAATGTACCTACCCTAAGTGTTTCCTCTGAGGCTAAACCGGGGGGTATTGGAAATATATCATAGGATTGAGGTATAGCGTAGGGCAGGAACATTTTTCCATCCAGACCTTCACCAAGATAACGGTCCTCACCCCCACCGTCATAAAAATACACGAGCATGTTACCTGGTGAGATGGTCAGCACAGGAGATTTCGATTGTTCAGCATCCTCCCAGCCGCTTATGGTTACGTATGTTACACGCTCAGCGTTATCACAAGTTAGAAGTGTTCCTCTTGAGTATCTCACAGCGTCCCATGATGCTGAACGCGCTCCCGTAAACCATTCGATATTTCCTACATCGAAAACTTCTCCGACTTGTTCGGCGTTTTCCCACGTTAAGACCATGGGCTTGAATTGCTCGGCGTTCTCCCAGGCCATCGGAGCCACATCTTTCCACATCATCTCCGTTTCTTGGGTGCCGTAGAAGTGATTTAATAAGGCATAAGATGTTGTAATAGTGCAGGCAGCGATGATCACCGCGATAAACGCGCCTAATAGCCAGCCCCGCATGTACTTCACCAGTTAATCCTAGGGTTTTGGGACATATAAATATTAAGTTTCACATACGAAACTTAATTTAAATATGCGCTCGACCGCACCTTTATCTGGGGGCAGGAATGAAAGCGTGGTGGTTCGTGATAGCGGTCTTGGCGCTTGCTGCGTGTTCGAGCCTCGCGACGGCCGGACCCCAAGCGCCCACGTTCGTCAGGACGAATGCCGAGGTACAAATCCCGCAGGTTGTAACTATTCAGACATCTGAACCCTACACAATTACCCAAGGGGTGCTGCTTTACTCAGAAAATGGGATCAGCGTAATAGTCATCGAGGATAAGACACTGACAGACGGCGAGGGCATCAGGACTTATTACGTCGACTTCATTGCCAGCCAGCTGCCCCCTTCAGCATATGTGATCCTCATCTACCCGCCACCGGTCATTGATACATATATTCCTCACGGGATAGCGCCTCCGGAGCTACGAGCAATTTTGACCGTCGACGTGCCTGAGTTGGAAAATCAACTCCTCACCGAAAATGCGGCCTCTGGTATAAAGTTGGCAACCGCTGAGGACATCTTACGCCAGTTTGCCATCTGGGCCTACATGGGCGTCGACCTAGCGAGCATGAAGGGTTATTGGTTATCGCTTGGGCTGAGCGAGGGTGCGTGGGGAGAAGCCGAGAACTGGTTAGCGGGATTTGCGAAGGCAAGTCCGGCGAAGGACATAACAGAACTTGACCCGTCGATATCGGTGAGCTATGAGCCTCAAGGCTACTCAGCGGTCGTGATCGGATTGACGAACAATGGCACAGCTGACGCTTACATCCGAGCAGAGGTTGGCACGATATTGAACAACAAGAACAAGGCCAACCAGAACATTACGATAGGCGAAACCGGCGTTGTGTTTGTACCCGCGGGTGCAAGCAAGCGGATGAGGCTCGAGAGCTACTGCATCAACCTGTCCAAGGGAGTACCGGCGATGGACGATTTGCTGACTCCGATGAAGGAGAAGAACAAAGCACTGAGCACGCTCTTAGACAGGGCGGCAGGGGCAGGCTACGATTACCAAGTACACGTGGTCCAAGAGGCCGTCTGGTACATTACGGATGGAAGGGGAACTTCTTCCGTCGAGGCGCAAAGGTTGCTATCGGATAACACGGAGGTCAAAACTTGGCAGGACCTGAGTGCAGCGCCATGGAACCCAGCAGGCTCCACGGACGAGGTAAATTTTGCGCTGCCCTTGGCGATCTCATTCGCGATATTACTCGTGGCGATATGGTTCCTCTTAAAGGGAAAGACTGTCGTGAGGACATGGACAGTCGCCATCTTGCTCATTGCGGCAATCGCGGTGGCTTCATCTCCATTCGTCTCCACAATCATAACGGAATTTACCACGGGCGGGCATTCAAGCGGCGGATGGCAACAAACCTTCGGGCAAAATCAAGTAAGGAAATTTTCATCTTACAAAGAGCTGAAGCACTTCATCGAAATGAATCGCTACGGTTACTATCCCAAGTTTGGAGGGTGGGGTCAGGTAATGTTACCGAGGAGCGCCGAAGCTCTATATGATGCATATGCTCCGGCACCATATGCTCCGGTGCCAGCAGATTTTTCGACGACGAATATTCAAGTGTTTGGGGTTGATGAGGCAGATATCGTAAAGACCGACGGGAAGTTCATTTACGTAATTGCAGGGAATAAGGTGATAATCATTGATGCTTTCCCTGCGGAAAATGCTAGAATCCTCTCTGAGGTGGAAGTGGACGGGAACCTAGTTGAGATATTCATAAACGAAAACAAGCTCGTTGTTTTTGGAGCGACGTTTATCAAGGTTTACGATGTTTCGGATAGGGAAAACCCCATCCTAAAGAGGGATGTCTCTTTCGATGGCAGTTATTTCGATTCGAGGATGATAGGGGATTATGTCTATGCGATAATAAGTTCGCCGATCGATTACCGCGGAGAAGAGGTGAATCTTCCCAGGATTTCCTCGAGTGGATGGGCCAAGGCAATCCAAGCATATGAAATCTACTATTTCGATGTCCCTGATTACTCCTACATGTTTACAACGATAATGTCGATAAACACGCAGAACGATGACGAAAAAATATCGAGCGAAACATTCCTCATGGGCGCGACCCAGAACATCTTCGTTTCCTCGAATAACATCTACATCACCTACACCGCGTACAATGATGGCAAAGGATTGAATTGGATGGAGGATTGGGAAGCAGAAAAAACAATCGTTCACAAAATATCTATAGCCGATGGGAGAATTGAGTACAAGGCCAAAGGGGAAGTCCCAGGACATGTTTTAAATCAATTTTCCATGGATGAACATCAAGGATACTTTAGGATAGCGACCACAACAGGAGAGGTTTGGGGCGAGGGGGCGCGGAACCACGTTTACATCCTTGATGAGGGCCTTAACATTGTCGGGAAATTGGAGGGCCTTGCTCCCGGGGAGAGAATTTATTCCGCAAGGTTCATCGGCGATAGGGCATACTTGGTAACCTTCAAAAAAATCGATCCTCTGTTTGTGATAGACTTAAAAGACCCAAACAATCCGAAGGTCCTTGGAGAATTGAAGATACCCGGGTATTCAGATTACCTCCACCCATATGATGAAAACCACATAATCGGCGTGGGCAAGGACACTGCGGACATGGGATCTTTCGCGTGGTACCAAGGCGTGAAAATAGCACTCTTCGACGTGAGCGACCCCGAAAACCCGGTGGAGATATCGAAATACGTGATAGGTGATCGTGGGACCGATTCATACGTTTTGCAAGATCACAAAGCGTTCTTATTCAGCAGGTCGAAGAATCTCCTCGTAATGCCCATCCTGCTCGCAGAAATAGATGAAGAGAAATATCCGGGAGGAGTTCCGCCAGACACTTATGGAGAATACGTCTGGCAGGGTGCCTACGTATTTGATGTCTCCTTAGACAACGGCTTCGTGCTCAAAGGGAGGATAACTCATTTGGAAAACGATGCCGAGTTGATGGGCTATTGGTACTCACCTTATTCCGTGAAGAGGTCTCTTTACATGGAAAATGTGCTTTACACCATTTCGGACAAATCGATAAAGGTGAACGATCTGGAGGACCTGAGCGAGATAAACGAGATAGAATTGCCCTACGTCGCCAATATCAATGAAGTTTATTGGGAAGGGCCAGGGTTGGTCCGCATTCAACCTATTTAATAATCGGTCTTTGAGAGGTCCCTAAGCCGCTCGACCGCTTTGATCTCCCTCATCACCTCGAGCACGGACTTCGGCACGAGCTGCTCCCACTTCCCACCTTTGATCATTCGATCTCGGATCTCCGACCCCCAGTACTCCTTGCGCTTGAACATGGGCGGAGTTTTGACCTCAAATCCGGACTCCTTGAAGAGTCGCTTGACCAGCGGGTTGCCAGAATAGACAACCGAAAATGGCGGGGAGAGCGAAACGACGTGCGATACCCAGATTGCGTGGTTGTTGACGTCGGGGATTGGAATTATGTGCACGCGCGAGAGGTTGATGTCAGCCTCGGACAAAGCCTTGCTTATCATGAGGGCCCGCTCACCAGCCGTGAACGGGTTCTCGAGCGTATGACTCTCCTGCGCGCTCCCTATGCCTACGATGAGTTCATCCACCTCGCGCAGGATCTGCTTGGAGACCTCGACATGGCCCTTGTGAGGGGGCTGAAATCTTCCGATCAGGATACCTCGCGTCACCATCGAATTACCATTTTTTACTGCGTGCCGTCCGCTTTTTAACACATCGCCTTAAAATCACCTTACCTCCTAGCCTAACCCTCCCTTTAATGGCAATAAAGCTGAGCCGCCCTAGGCATTCCGGTATGCCAATCGAGAAGACAGATCACTTCTTTTTCTTTGTCCTCTCGTGTTCAAGGTATGCCGCTTCCCAAGCCGGATTTTCCTTTCTCAGCTTGCTCAGGACCGCAGTCCGTAACTCGCCCGTGGTGATTTTATCGTGCGCGGTCTTGGCTATCTCGTCAGCGATCTTTTCCGCAACTTTTGCTGTAACACCGGCTCCCTTGCAAGCCATGACGATTTTTTCCTTCTGGAAAGGCTCGAGTTTGCCGCTCCTCTTCACGACCATAACTTTCATGGTCCACCTCCAGTCGTGAGTTGGTTTTTCACCTTAAATAGGCACTTAAAGCTTTTCAATTAAGATGAATATCGTGATACGAGGTCAGAACATGCAGATGGCTGAGGCTAGGCGAGGCAAGGCAACCGAAGAGATAGCGGCCGTGGCGAAGGATGAAGGTAAGTCAGTTGATTATGTGATGAAGAAACTTGCCGCTGGAAGGTTGATAATACCAAGAAATGTCAGGCGTAAGGGCATCGACGTCAAGGGGATTGGTGAGGGTTTGCGGACGAAGGTCAATGCGAACGTGGGCACCTCGCCGGACTACGCGGATATCGATGAGGAGGTCGAGAAGGCGAGGGTCGCGGTGAAATACGGCGCCGATTCCGTCATGGACCTCAGCATAGGCGGCGAAATCGACGAGGTCAGGAGGCATATCCTGAAAGCGGTCAATGTGCCCGTCGGGACCGTGCCGATCTATCAGGCTGGCATCGAAGCGGCTGAGAGGGGGGGCATCGTGGACATGAGTTCGGATGATATTTTCAATGCCATCCGAAGGCATGCCGAGGACGGCGTGGACTTCGTCACCGTTCACTGCGGCGTCACAAAGGCCGCGATCGAAGCCCTGAGACAGCAACGTCGCCTAACCGACGTGGTGAGCAGGGGAGGCTCTTTTTTAGCTGCTTGGATCGTCCACCACGGCGAGGAAAACCCACTTTACAGGGAGTTCGATTACCTGCTCGAGGTAGCCCGCGAGTTTGACCTGACGTTGAGCCTCGGCGACGGGCTGCGACCTGGTTCATTGGCAGATGCCTCAGATCGGGCTCAGTTTCAGGAACTCCTGACGCTTGGCGAGCTCGTGGAGAGGGCCTGGGCAAGGGACGTTCAAGTGATGGTCGAAGGGCCCGGACACCTGCCTCTCGACCACATCGAGGCGAATGTTAAGCTCGAGAAGAGCACCTGCAAGGGGGCCCCATTCTATGTCTTAGGGCCAATCGTCACAGACATCGCCCCCGGCTACGACCACATAGTCGGCGCCATTGGAGGATCCATTGCGGCTTGGGCCGGGGCTGATTTCATCTGTTACGTGACACCATCGGAGCACCTCTGCCTGCCCAGCGTTGAGGACGTCAGGGAAGGGGTGATAGCTGCGAAGATCGCGGCACACGTGGCGGATGTCGTGAGGGGAATAGACGTCGAGCGCGATAACGAGATGGCGAGGGCGAGGAAGGAGCTGAATTGGACGAGGCAGTTTGAGCTTGCGATAGATCCCGAGAAAGCTGCAGAGCTCAGGCGGAGGAGGCCGCCGGTGCTTGACTCACAGGTCTGCGCTATGTGCGGGAAGTGGTGTGCAATTAAAATGGTCGATACCTACCTAAAGGAAAAACGATGAAAAGGGGATGAAATGCGGGCCAAAAAGCAACTCATCATGATACCTGGTCCCACTAATGTGCCAGATCGCGTGATGCAGGCCATGATTAGGCCGATCATAAACCACCGTGGGCCAGAATTCCATGAATTCTACAGCGGGCTAGTCGAGAAAGTGAGGTATGTCTTCCAAATAAAAAATGATGTTTTCATACTGACTTCTTCAGGCACGGGAGGCGTCGAATGTGCGATGAGCAACATCCTCTCTCCAGGCGATGAAGTATTGGTTCCGGTCAATGGTGTCTTCAGCCAACGCCTGAAGGAAAAGGTCGAGGTCTTCGGAGGCAGGCCTATCGAGGTACCCATCGAATGGGGGAAGGCAGCAACCCCAGAACAGATGGCAGAGGCTGCTGAAGGGCATGATATAAAGGCGATAGCCGTCGTATACAACGAAACCTCAACTGGGGTCACGATGCGCGGCCTAAAAGAAGTCGGAAAGATAGCTCGGAAGCACGATGCCATTTACATTGTCGATGCCATCTCGATTTTAGGCGGGGATGAGCTCCCCACAGATAGCTGGGGGGTCGACATCTGCGTGACGGGGAGCCAGAAATGTCTAGCCTGCCCTCCAGGACTTGCGCTCATCTCGGTGAGCGAGCGAGCCTGGCGGGCAGTTGAGGCTGCTAAATCAAGGGCATACTACTTCAACCTGCTCGAGATGAGGGAATTTCAAAAGCGATGGGAGACCCCTTTTACACCTGCCCTGCCGCTCTTCTTCGCGCTGGATGAAGCTTTGGCCATGCTTCGGGAGGAAGGCCTTGAAAATCGCATCAAGAGACATCGAAGGTGTGCCCAAGCTTTCTATAGGGGTATTCAAGGGTTGGGGCTCGAGCTTTTCGCGGATGAGCGCTGGCGCTCGAACACTGTCATAGCAGTGGAAAATCCTCCAAGTATAGCAGACAAGGAGATCCGCGATTTGATGCGCGAGCGCTACGGCGTAGTCATCGCGGGTGGCATGGGCAAGCTCAAGGGGGCGATGTTTCGCATAGGCAACATGGGCATAGTCTCGGAGCGGGAGGTGGAGGCAACCCTCGAGGCACTTAAAGGCGCCCTTTCGCAACTCGGACACTTTAAATAAAAAGGGAAATAGTCGTATCGTGGTTCAGATGATAACTCCCACGAAATTCATATGGATGGACGGGAAACTCGTCCCGTGGAAAAAAGCCAACGTGCACGTGCTCACCCACACCTTGCATTACGGTATAGGGGTTTTCGAGGGCATACGGTGCTACGAAACTGATAAGGGGCCAGCCGTCTTCAGGCTCAAGGACCACATCCGCAGGCTCGAGAACTCGGCCAAGCTCGTTGGGATGAAGCTCCCCTATTCCATCGACGAACTCGTCCGCGCGGTCAAACAGACGATAAAGGCAAACAAGATAAAGGAGTGTTATATCCGCCCAATCGCCTTCTACGGGTACGGCGTGATGGGCCTGAATCCCGAGGGCTCACCTGTGAACGTGGCGATAGCGGTTTGGCCGTGGGGCACTTACCTTGGCGAGGAGGGGCTCGAGAAGGGGGTTAGAGTAAAAATTTCCAGATGGCTTAGGATCGATCCACGAATTCTACCCCCTCAGGCGAAGCTGGTGGCAAACTACGCAAACTCGATATTCGCGAAGCTGGACGCACTTAACTCAGGCCACGACGAGGCGATCTTGCTGAACACTCAGGGATTCGTCGCTGAGGGTCCTGGGGAGAACGTCTTTATCATTAAGGATGGTGTACTCATCACCCCCCCTCTCTCAGCTGGCGCGCTCGAGGGGATCACCCGGGACTCGATCATAAGGATCGCCCGGGACAAAAAAATAAAGTTCGGGGAGCGAAATATCTCACGAGGGCAGCTCTACGATGCTGATGAAGCATTTTTCACGGGCACGGCTGCTGAGGTCACGCCGATAAGGGAGATCGACGGCCATACGATAGGCGATGGGCGGAGGGGAAAGATCACGGGAGAACTCCAGCACATCTTCTTTGAGGCAGCTCGGGGAAAAGTGGCAAGGTACGGATCTTGGCTGGATTACGTAGAATCTATTCGCAAAACCCCATAGCTAATTTTCGCCAGTTGGCTCCTAATATCCGTCATATCTCGTGAAACAAGGGCCGCAAAATCTTTATAAGACTCGTTTCAACTGTTTGTTTGGAGGTTGGATAGGTGACGGCCCATACTGCTCATTTGGCTGTTTCTAAGTCCGCACTT
>Ga0315306_10001521_pt1 | contig 11084 bp, 16 predicted proteins | sample TDP1_MG_FD_203803 | JGI IMG/M metagenome (GOLD analysis project Ga0315306, IMG submission 203803) | Freshwater sediment microbial communities from Lake Towuti, South Sulawesi, Indonesia - TDP1 | ecosystem: Environmental > Aquatic > Freshwater > Lake > Sediment | place: Indonesia: South Sulawesi... | reverse complement strand
TTTTAAAACCCTTGACTTCCAGAAATATTTTGAGAAGGTGGCCAACACTATTAGGATGATGGACGAAGCTATACACATCATTCCAGTAATTTCGGAAGAAAGTGATGGTAAGAAAAAGAAATCCCTGTAAAAACGAAAACTATTAAACGGACCATAGGGTTCTTCACAGAATATGCGACGTTGCGTTTTTCACGAGAACAAATTATGTTTATTCTTCACATATAAGCAAGCGCAAGCTGCAACTGTGGTTCCGTCACCAACGCAGGAAGGAATAATATCTTTCATTATGGAAGCTGCGCTTCCTGCAGCATAAACGCCTTCAATGTTTGTTCTTCCAAACTCATCGACAATAACGCAGCCCGCCCGATGTGTTGCGATACTAGCTTTTTGCAAAACTGAAATAAAAGGAACCATAGGGCTTGCCACTAAAACAATGTTTGCTGTAAGTTTTCTAAGGGAAGAATTTCTTAAATGGCGCAAGATAAGTCGCTTACGTGGGGGTTCACCTTTAACTGCTTCTCCAATAAAATCCTCTATCAATTCTATCCCGTTTTTCTGTAATTTTTCCTTACATTCGAGTCCAATTGCAATGAGGTTAGCATGGTTAACAAGTTGTACGTGGGTAGCAATCTTACTTAAGTAAATGGCTTCATTGATAGCTCTTTTGGTATTTCCTATGACGATTACATCTTTTTCTCTCATTAATGGCTCACTGCATTCAAGGCAATAACTAATTCCATCACCAATCCATGTTTCATCATGTAAACCTAACCCGTTCATTCCTGCGCCAGTAGCAAGAATCAAAGCCTCGAAATAATATCCGTCCTTTTTTGTTTCAACATATCTTTGTTTTTTGCATGAAAGATTAATAACCTCTTCAGATGTGTGAAGTTCTGCACCCGCTTTCTTTGCTTGACGTTTCATCTTTTCTGCTAGTTCATGTCCTGTAACCTTCTCTGGAAAACCGGGATAGTTAATTATTCTTCGAGCTTTAAGTGCTCTTCCACCTGCTTCTTTATTGGACTCTAATATTAGTGTTTGTAAACCAAAATTAGCGGAATAGATACCTGCAGCTAGGCCTGCTGGACCAGCGCCGATAATTATGACATCGTACATAATCTTCACTTTTTATACCCTTTGATTTCTTTTTCCCATCTGTTTTATGTAATTTGAACATTTATAGTATTAAAAACAAAACTTTAACATATAGTACATCTTAGTTATTTAGGGCTGATTATATGCGGCCTTCACCAGAGAAAGTTTGGAGTATGGCTGAAAATGAGGTCTTGCAACTTTTAGAAGACCATTTTCTGCATTCTAATAGAACAAAGAAAATCCTTTTCTACGCTCCAAGTTTTATGTATTACAAGACAGCTTACTATTGTTCCTCACCCACAGATTTTCCGACAATCTCAATAACTGGTACAGGTTGCGCACTAAAATGCAAACATTGTGGCGGAAAAGTTTTAGAAACAATGTATCCAGCCACCACGCCCGAAAAACTGTTTGACTTGTGTGCACAGTTCAAGCGTAACGGCGCTTATGGCTGTTTGATAAGCGGCGGATGCCTTCCCAACGGCTCTGTTCCTCTGGAAAAATTTGTTGATGTTATTGGAGAAATTAAGCGTGAATTAGGCTTGACTGTGTTTGTTCACACGGGTATAATCAATTTTGACACTGCCAAAAGACTTAGAAATGCTGGAGTTGATGCTGCGTTAATAGATATTGTTGGTTCGAGCGAAACTATAAGAAAAATTTACAACCTTAATGTAACAGTTAAGGATTATGAAAATTCTTTAAAAGCGCTGCATGAAGCCGAAATTGCTTTTGTGCCTCACATTATTGTTGGGCTTTATCATGGAAAGCTAAATGGTGAGTTCTATGCCTTAAAGATGATATCCCAATACAAGCCTTCAGCATTAGTAGTAATTGCTTTTATGCCAATACATGGAACAGAAATGGAAAAGATTGAACCGTCAAAACCAGTAAACATAGCGAAAGCAATAGTAACCGCAAGGCTGATGATTCCTCAAACTCCTTTAGTTCTGGGCTGTATGCGACCTAAGGGTAAACATCGCATAGAAACAGACATTTTAGCCATAAAATCTGGAGTCGATGCTATAGCATTTCCAGCCGAAGAAGCGGTAAAATTTGCTGAAAACCAAGGATATAACATATCCTTTTCTTCATTTTGTTGTTCACACATTTATTTAGATATTCCTGACAAGTGAACCTTTCAAAGTACTCATTATCTCGTTTTTTAGCTTCGAATATTGTATGCTTAGCCTTTTTGCGTCTTTTTTTGACATGCCCTGGCGGATTAGCTGTTTTTCAAAGGCTTTTCTTGTTTTGCGCACCTTCCAGCCTAAAGTCACCCATGCAGCGAAAAGAATGAGCAAAAGACGGATTAGAAAAAGACCTATGCTAATTACGCTTTGAATCTTCATTCTAGTTTTGCTCCATGTTTTCGCTTGTTACACTAGATGTTAGTTTATTCTTCTTCTTTTTCTTCTCTCTTTTCTCGGCGTTTTTCAGCCATCTTCTCTTTGATTCTCCTTGAAATCTCTTCGCCTATTTCTTCGCCTTCTCTCGCAGACATTATCCCTTTTCCTCCTTTGCCAACCCCTTTGAGGACGTCACTGAGGCTCGTAAATACGGATACGTAATTTTCAGTCATCTTAACAGCTGTTTCTTCAGGCATGCCAGCGTCCTTCAATTCCTTGTAGAAGGCTGCTGCTGCTTTTCCCATGTCTCTTCCGGCTTCTTCGGAAAAAACGCTTGCAATTATTGATTTTATTAAGGCTGGAACTTCTTTTGAAACTACACTTAGAACTTCCTTCAGTTCTTCAACATTCTCTTTTCCTTCCTTTTCCTTTCTCTTCTCTTTCTCTCCAATCATTTCCATTTCACCTCCATTTACTATAATCTTATTGCGATTAACAGTTTTGGAATCTACGAACAAGCTCAAGTGCTTGGCTCTTTTTAACCTCAGCTTCGTGCAGAGTTTTCTTTGCTTGACTGTCTAGGCAGGCGTCTTCGGCTAGTTTGACTCCAGAGCTGTGTCTCGATTGTGTCTGTTCAATTTTCACTATGCCAAACAGTTTGGTTAAAAGGCCGTTTACGTTCCTTTTAACATATGTTCCAATTTTATTCGACTTCATATTTTTCACCTCTGATAAAGACAAAGGTCTGGATAATGCAGTTATTTATTATGGAAAAAAGTGACCAGGTATGCGATCACTCTAAAAGTTCATAGGCGTTGCCATAACCCTTGGCTCGGCGAACGATGCCTTCTCCTTCTAAACGTTTAATTCTTTCTCTAATGATTCTTCTGGAGGCTTTTCCCCGCATCATTCGAACTTGACGGGTTATTGCCGATATGTTTAGCTTGTCATGTAACGCCAGAGCTTGAACTATGCACCTTGAAATATCGTCTTGAACAACCCATTTTTTCTTTAAATGCTTTTCAGCTGTTTTAAGTCTTGTCGCGACTTTTAATGGCTCCCCGTATAAGCCCATACCAATACGAGTCATGCGTAGGTATGGGGCTAATCCAGCATATTCAGGATTATTCAATATGAAAGCTTCTAGGGTTTCAAGCCTTTTGATTATCAAATCAAGCTTTCTGCTTAAATCCTCTATACTTGAACCGCTTCTGTTGGCTTTATCGCTGTTAGCTGTCATCCTTCGTCATGCTCTTTATACTTTGTTATAATTGATAAAAGTGTTTGCGGTTTTCGAAGTACTTCGAAGTAATATGGCTGAAGAAGTTTTCACGAGCTGGATAAGTTTGCATGTTACCTTTTTGAATGTGAGCTCTGTCTAAGCATTTTGAAGCCTAAGAAAATTGACCACACGGACGCTGAAATTGCAGAGACAGTTTCGGGAATAGCCACTTTTGGAACGAGTTTTATTGAAAATTGTATCATCCACACGACTGCCGCAACTACTGCTGTTAGGAGGGTGAACAAACCCATTTTCACTTCTGATATCTGCAAGAAGGCAGCAACTATGAAGAACATCGATATGGGAAAAAGCATGAAAAAGGCCACAGAGGCGTAGTAATGTGTTGGCTTGACATTTTCTGGGAACATACCTATCGCAATCAGAGCCAAAGTGTCAAGAATAAAGATTGAAGCGCCAATTCTGCCTATTGCCTTCTCTTGTAAGAGAAAGAATAGCCCAAATGCGAAAACTAAGGCTAGAAAACCGCTTAGTATAAGTCCAGAATTGAATAAAATGGCGGTAACGCCTTCCTGGATGCCTAAATCGCTCAGGGCGTTTTTCGTCCAGTTGAACTGTGGTGAATAGGCTATTGCAAGGAATATACATGTAAACGCAACTATGGGGGCGAGGATACCACTAACTCCAGATATTCTAAGCCAAGTAACATTTTTCGAATTCATTGACAACTCCTCTTCAGTATAGAAAGGAATATGTTTAAAAACCTGTTAGGTGGAATGGCAAAAATTAAAAATGAAGAAATTTAAACTTAGTTTAAGGTTGGTGACATGCCAAAGGTAAAAGTTGATTGGACTAAATGTAATGGTGACGGCGTTTGCGCTGAGGTTTGTCCAGTAAACGTTTTTGAACTCCAAAACTTGCCGGAACATCCAGATACTCAGAAATCTGTTCCTGTGCGAGAAAGCGATTGCATCGCTTGTATGGCATGTGTAACTTCATGCCCAACGCAGGCAATAACCGTTGAAGAGTGAAAGGCAGTTTCTAAGGAATATCATTTAACTGGCTGTTGTCTGGGACAAACCGCCTAAGCCTCTGCAAAGACAGCATTTTCTCCTTATTTCCTACTTTAGCTTCTTGAATTGCCTGTTTAAGTATTCGAATCGACTCGTCCATGGATCTGCGATTTACCGGATAAGGTACACCATCCTTTCCTCCGTAGGCGAAGGAATATTTTACAGGGTCTTTCCAGCTTGGTTTTTCGCCGTAAACAAGCTCTGCAACTAGGGCTAAACCTCTAACGGTGGCTGGACCTACACCTCTAAATCCTAACAGTTCTTCATAGTTGCTGGGTTGAAACTCATAAACTTCTTGTAAGGCTTTCCAGTTTATGTTTCTTGGCATGGATAAAACATCGATTGGGTATTCTTTCCATGGGCTGTTCACGGTTTTTGGCAGCCATTCTTGTAGAGATTTCTGATAAGCCGGTCTAACAGACATGACCATCCGCATAATCTTCTTGGGCGGCTCTTTGGCTATGTCCGCTGAGGTTTTTCTGCAGCCTTCGCTTTCTCTTGCGGTCATGTCCAAGGCAATATCACGTTTTACGTCGCCAACTATGGCACTGTGCGGTTCAACAACAAAGTTTTCAGCGCTGTCGGAAAGCCAATGATAACGCCGTGCCGTGTGGTCTTTGGGGCACATGCCTTGCTGAATCACCGCCCATTTCCCATCTTCAGCCACGAAGAAGGCGTGATGATAAAGTTGGTAGCCAGCCTGGATAGCTGCATTATCGACTTTGGCGCTCATTCTGCTTGTGTAACGCAGAGCCTCAATTTTGTCGATTGAGAAACCAAACTTTTCGCCGACGTTTCCAATTTCTAGGGGAACTTGCAAAGAAATCTTGCCTTTGCCTCCACAGACAGCAATGCCAAGCTCTTCTGGCACAATGGCCTGTTTTAAAACACCTGTGACAACCGTTGTTACCCCTGAAGAGTGCCAGTCATAACCTAAAACACAGCCCAAAGCCTGAAACCAAAAAGGGTCTGAAATCCGCTTTAGAAAATCGTCCGTGCCATATTCGTCAACAATAATCGTCACAATTTCTTTGGCAAGTTTACGCATGCGCACAACTAGCCATTTAGGCGCCTTACCATAATGAAGCGGGAGTTTAGCGATGCCTGTTCTCTGCACAGCCACACCTTTCACAGTAAAATTTAGGCTAAAAAAGGTTTAAAGCTATTGTTGAAGACTTAATTCCAGTGAGAATTGAAAACCAAGAGCCTTAATGTTAATTTTGGTCTTCCCTCTCGGAAAAGGAGCAATTTTTAAGTCTTAGGAAACTGAGAAACTGCTCTTTAGTTTGAACTGTGAAAATTTTTTTAGTTCAAACTATTTAAGACTCGCTTTTGGAAAAATGCTAAGAAATTTCTAACCATAGGCTTCGATTACGTTACTGAGAAAGACGGTATTATGCCCTTCAGAAGACCTGAAAGATTTAAACCTCCATCTGAATTCTGCCATACGTTTCCAAAATTTTAACACAAGTTATAAGGTAGAAACTTACCAAACTGTTAGGCACATGACAGCTTTATGTAGAAGCTAGATTCCAAATTCGCAAAGACTATATCATTTCTACTCATTATTTGGTTCTTACTTAACCTGAAAACAAATAGAGAAACCTTTCATCATGGAAGTCACGTAGTTGGCTAGTAACAACAGCCCTTGGAAAATGTTGGTTATTGCACTGTTTCTCATACTATTTGGAATTTATCTGGTATTCGAGAGCTTGAACATGATTTTTCAAATGAGCCCCTTCTCCCTTATTGTCGCTGCATTTGGTGCAATTTTCGTTTTTTCCGGAATAGTCTTGATTGTAATCGCTCTAACCGCAATTGCCGTGATACAATAGTTATTAGTGTACCTAGTTATCCAAAAAGGAACTCTAACTTTCTAAATTTACTACACAAAAATGGCCACGCGCTTGCGATTGTCACTTTGGATTAATGATTTGCAGTTGTTCATCATCATCCAGCTTTAAAGACGATCAATTTGATGTTGTCAGAGCCACAACCGTTGAAGAGGTCAAGCAGCTTGCAGCAGCAGGCTTTGAAAAATTCGATGAACTCAACGGCATACATATTTTCAGAAAACCCAAAACATTTGGATATTAGGGACTTAAACGCTGAAATTCAGGACCAAAAGCCTTAAGTGTTAATGCCATGTTATGAGTGTTGTCAAATATATAGGTGTTGAAATAGTTTGGCTGTTGAAGGTTTTTCAGGGAGTAGGCAACCCGTAGATGTGAAAGTAGGCGAATTAAGCCCAGCCTCAAGAGCTGTAAACGTCATAGCAAAGGTAGTCTCTAAAAGCGAAATTAGAAACATCGCGGCTGGAAGGGATGGGGCACCACACCGCGTATGTGATGCTTTAGTCGGCGATGAAACAGGCTGCGTTTACCTAACTCTATGGGACGACAACATTGAAAAGGTGAATGAAGGCGACACCATAAACATAGGAAACGGCTACGTAACCCTTTTCAGAGGTAACATGCGCCTAAACGTTGGCAGATATGGCACATTAGAAGTTGCAAAAGAAGCGCTAGCAGGTGAAGTGAATACCGAAAATAACTTGTCCAGCAAGGTGTATGAGCAGCAGAGGCGCCCATTCAGGGGACGAGGAAGAAGAGAGTTCGGCGGAAGAGAGAGAAGAGGCGGCTACAGACAAAGAAGATACTAACGGCTTCCAACTTCCGAAAAATTCCAGTTATTTTCTTCTAAGCAATGTCGTAGGTCTGTTGATTTTTGTTGCTTTTTCTAGTGGTTCTTCTAGGTTAAAGTTGTTATACCATCCTACCAATTCGAATTTCCCATTCTTTTTAACCAATTCTAGGAATTCTTGTGGAAAAATGATTTTGTCTACCTTCTCTGTTTTAAAAATCTTTGATTTACCGTTTTCTATGACTTCAGCGATGACTCTGTCGATGGTTATGCTGCTTTTTCTCTAGAGCCTACCGTAACCTTTAAAACTCTAATATCCAAACAACAACATCTCTTCAGAGGAGAAAGTTACGATGCCTCAATCCAAAAAAGAGGAAAGAAAACCCACAGTGGAGGAGTTGTTGGCGAAAGCCAAGAAACCATCACAATTAGCTCCACCAATGCACAAGTTCTATGAAGGAAAAGTTCAAGTGATGCCAAAATGCGCCATAACAAGCCCTAAAGATTTTGCAATATGGTACACGCCAGGCGTGGCTGTCCCATGCAAGGAAATTGCTGTAAATAAGGATAAGTCCTTCGAGCTTACGAACCGATGGAATTATGTGGCTGTTGTTTCAGACGGCACTCGCGTATTGGGTTTAGGCGACATTGGTCCAGAAGCAGCCATGCCAGTCATGGAAGGAAAAGCACTGCTCTTTAAATATCTGGGTGGCGTAGACGCCTTTCCAATTTGTCTAAAAACTAAAGATGCAGAAGAAATCATAAGAACATGCGAACTTATTGAGCCATCCTTCGGAGGAATAAACCTAGAAGATATAGAAAAACCAAAATGCTTCCATGTTCTGGAAAAAACAAGAGAACGCTTGCAGATTCCTGTTTGGCATGACGACCAGCAAGGAACAGCCACAGTGATACTGGCTGGCTTAATGAATGCTTTTAAAATAGTTGGCAAAAAGACGAAAGAAAGCCTAATAACCCTAATTGGTGCTGGTTCAGCCAACATACGAACAGCCTACGTACTAATAAAATGGGGAATGAAGCCAGGCAACATATTAATGGTGGATACTAAGGGCATAATCTACTCAGGCAGAAAGGACATAACAAAAGAGGAAGACCCATGGAAATACGACCTAGCTCAAAAAACCAATGCAGAAGGCAGAAAAGGCGACATATCCAAAGCCTTCAAAGATGTAGACGCCATTGTAGCTGCATCAAAACCAGGACCAGACACGATAAAGAAAGAGTGGATAACCACGATGGCTGACAACTCGATAGTTTTCGCTTGTGCAAACCCAATACCTGAAATATGGCCGTGGGAAGCCAAAGAAGCAGGAGCCCGCATAGTAGCCACTGGTAGAAGCGACTTCCCAAACCAAGTTAACAACAGTCTAGGCTTTCCAGCAATTTTCCGAGGCGTCTTAGACGTTAAAGCAAAAACCGTTACGGATGACATGTGTATAGCAGCAGCTCAGGAACTTGCAAAATTTGCAGAAGAGCGTGGAATGCATGAAGAGGATATTCTACCCAGAATGGAGGAATGGGAAGTTTTTCCACGAGAAGCAGTGGCATGCGCATTAAAATCTATTGAACAAGGCGTAGCGAGAATTAAGCCAAGCAGACAAGATCTTTACGAAAAAGCCGTGGCAATAATCCAAAACGCCAGAGAATCTCTTAAAGTGCTAATGAAAGAGGGCCTCATAAAGCAACCGCCGCCTGAAGAAGAACTACTAAAATAGGCTAAAAATCCCCGTTTTCGCCCTTAAAATTCAGAAAATTATTTAAACTCTTCCATAGAACATAGAAGAGTTAGGGAGAAAAACAATATGCGTTCGGACTATGCACTCTACTTGGTAGCGATAATATTTTTCATCATAACAGGAATGTCGTTCGCTTTGGGTCTAGGAGAGTTCGAAAGAAACTTGTCAGTTGTAACAACCACTGTACTAGGGCTTCTCTTCATAGGGTTAGGCTATACCCAGAGGCCAAAACCAAAGCCCACGATAATCGAAGCACCGCCACCAGCACCTGCAATACCGACACCTCCAACAGTCCCAGAAGTTGTGAAAGAAGAAACAGTGGAAACCGCTGTGGAAGTTACGCCACCAAAAATGGAGCTTACCGAGGTGAAGGGCATTGGAGAGAAGCGGGCGGAGCAATTAAAAGCTCTGGGCATAAGTAGTGTTGAAGATTTAGCAAGGGCTTCAGCGAGAGATTTAGCTGAGAAATTGAAGATTTCGCCGAAAATCACTGGAAGATGGATTGAAAACGCCAAGAAACTCCATGAAAAATCCTGAAAGTCGCAAACCTCTAGTTTACGATATTTAGGATTCTTATGATATTCCTTCTTTCCAGCCTTCTTAATGCGTCTAAAAACTCATTCTTTTTCTTACCAGTTAATTTGAAATTGTGAAGCATATCTTTTATTGGCATTTCAGGCTTTCCAAAACCTGCATTTCTTTTATAGAGGTGTTTCACTATCAGACGTTCTAGCTTGCCACATCTCCAAGTTGTGTTGCGAATGAGAACCACTATGGCCTTAACAAGCCTCTTTGTTTCACCCCTTCTCTTTCTAGTCAAGATAGTCCACAATTAACATATTCCACCTAAATGTTTTATAGGGTTTGCGTTCAAAACTCAAATAAAGTGCTACATTAAAGTGAATTGAGGAGAATTGACATGTTAAAGGGACAAATCGGGAGAATGTGTTTTTCCCGTATACTCGAAGGCGAAGATTTGACAGAAGCTATTAAGAAAATGGTGGAAGAAAGCGACATAAAGGCAGGAATTTTCTTTGTGATTGGAAGTGTGAAAGAGGTAGTGTTGGGATACTACAAGGAGGGACAATACAAGTCTATTCGATTTGATGGTCCCTTAGAAATAGCCTCAGGCATGGGTAATATAGCAGTTGATGAAAAAGGCGAAGTAATAATCCATGCGCATGTGGTTGTTTCAAATGAGAAGGGTGAAGCCTTTGGAGGTCACTTAATGAAAGGTTCCTATGTTGGTGCATCAGCAGAACTAGTGATGATTGAAGCATGCGGAGTGAACCTGCAAAAAATTTTTGACGAAAAAACAAAGTTGAAATTGTGGACGTTAGGTTAAATCTTTTTTTAGGTATATCCCATGGGCGTTTCTATAATAATTTTTAAGTTTTGCAACTTTTTTGTATCCGAGTTTTTGATAAAGCCCTAATGCGGCAATGTTGTCTTCTCTCACTTCGAGGCGGCATGCCTTGACGCTTTTTTCTTTGAAGATTTTTTCGATTTTTTGCAGAAGGCTTTGCGCTATTCCTTTTCGGCGGTGGATGGGTAAAATGTCTATTGTGAGTATGTGTCCAGTTAGCGAGTTTCTTTCAACGTATACTATACCTATAATGAAACCTATGATTTCGCCGTTTTCCTTAGCAACTAAACTTACAGAATTATAATCTGATAGTAAGCTGGCAATTTGCTGTTTTGTAAAGGCTTCTTTGTTAAAGCATTTTGTCTCAATTTCGTACAGCCTATCCAAATGTCGAAGTGATGCATCCTCTATCATTAATGTCATTTAAGACATCTTATCAACATGAAGCTAAAGGAAGATTTAGGCTTTTTCTGTTTCTTTTCTATCCCAAGATTTAACTATGCTTTCATACCAATGTTTATTGGTGTCGTTGTTGGAATTGAAAGGCGTCCACTTTCTCCT